>TARA_R110002126_G_scaffold55928_6_pt1 | contig 12415 bp, 15 predicted proteins | sample TARA_R110002126 | Tara Oceans TARA_R110002126 (sample SAMEA4397536) | marine metagenome | biome: Polar Biome; feature: [DCM] deep chlorophyll maximum layer (ENVO:01000326); material: water (ENVO:00002006), including particulate matter (ENVO:01000060) such as... | depth 30 m
TGAGAATGCTGAGAACCTAACGGACATCTTCTATGAGAACGTCGCCAAGTATGAAGGCACGAAGATAGGCAGGCAAGAACTATATGGTGAGGTGCTTGATCCTGAAGAAGAAGGCTTCGTTCGTAGAAGCCAATGGAAACTCTGGCCATCCAAGAGGCCGCTACCTCGATTCGAGTACATCATTCTCTCCCTCGATACCGCATTCAAAGAACGTAACTTCGATAAGAAGAAACTCCAAAGCGATCCCACAGCAGGCTCAGTGTGGGGTGTCTTTAGCATTCGGCGCTTCGGTCAGATAGAGAAGCATGTCATGTTGCTCGACTGTTGGGAGGACTATCTCGGACTGCCTGCGCTTGTTAAGCGAGTCAAGCGAGAGAAAGAGTTTACCTACGGAGACCAAGACGAGCCGCACATCATTGCGCACATCAAGCCAAAGAAAGAACGTGCAGGACATCAGGGTAGGAAGCCTGACCTCATCCTCATAGAGGAGAAGGGATCAGGTATCAGCCTCCGGCAATCGCTCGCCACTGAAAACATTTTGACGCACGGTTATAATCCGGGCAAGGAGGACAAGCTGACGCGACTGCATGTCGTCTCACCTTTGTTCGCACACGGAAGAGTATGGGCTGTAGAATCAGATGCCAACAAGGACGACTTTAGAACGTGGGCTGAACCATTGGTCTCACAAGTCTGTTCTTACATTGGTCCTGGTAGTACTGAACACGATGATCTACTTGATACTACTACTCAAGCTCTGCGTCTTATCATGGAGAAGTTCTTTGGGAGCTTCACCATCAAAGAGAATCCGGTAGAGAAGAAGAGGGCAGCAGCACGTGAAGAACAGAAGCGAAGAAAGAAACGGAAGAACCCCTATGGCGGATGAGATGATCCAAGAGGTACACTGTACTCAGATCCAGTATTGCCCACAGCATTACCACGACCTGATGAATGCCTTGCTTGATCGCAGCCTCCATGAGTTCCTCTCTGCTAGTTCTGAAGAGATGGTGGATAAGCTGGAGGCAGGGCGACCTGATGCCGGCCTAGAGGCTACATCGGCCATCACTGCAGGTGCTATGCAACTCTTCGGTCCTGAGGCTGTCATGGAGATGGGCGGCTGTCCTGTCTGTGCATTCCACAATATCATTGACCACGTGACTGACCACATGGCAGTCAAGTATAGGAAGGCGAACTGATGTCAACACCACCAGGCGAAGTATTCCAAACAGAAGTAGACACCGACGTTGAGAACACAGATGATGGTGGAGCCATTGTCCAGCTGGAGGAGAACATAGGTGAGGAGATGGAGCAACGTCAATGGTTCGATAATATAGTTGACGACTTCGAAGAACCTGAGTTAGAGAAGTTAGCAGTACGCCTTCTGCAAGATATTGATCGGGACAAGTCAGCCAGAGAGAAGCGTGATAAGCAATATGAAGAAGCTATCAAAAGGACAGGCCTTGGTAAAGAAGCTCCAGGAGGAGCTGATTTCGAAGGAGCATCAACTGCGGTCCATCCGATGCTCACACAAGCATGTGTCGATTATGCAGCACGTGCTATTAGGGAACTCATGCCACCCAATGGTCCGGTCAGGTGTTATGTGCCTGGTGATCGACCTGAAGTAATCCGCCTCGAGAAAGGGGAGCGTGTCAAGGACTACATGAACTGGCAGTTCAAGTTCCAGATGCCAGACTTCCGCACTGAGCTAGAACAACTACTAACACAACTGCCCTTAGGTGGTTCACAATACTTAAGGATGGTCTATGATCTCAAGAAGCAACGTCCGGTGCCTATCTTTGTCCCCGTGGACGATGTCTACATACCATACGCTGCTAGCAATTTCTATACAGCTGAGCGAACTACCTACGTCGAGCACATCACCAAGTACGAGTTCGAGCAGCGCGTCAAGTCTGGCCAGTACAGAGAACTGCCACCAGAAGACATCGCCACAGCACAGAAACCTGAGGAGTCACACTCCCAGAAAGCAACAGACAAGATTGAAGGTCGTTCCGACGATGCACAGTACAATGAAGACGGACTCCGAGCAGAATTTGAAGTAACCTGTTTCTGCGAACTCGAAAGCCAGAATGATCCTCTCGGTGAAAGCGAAGAGAGTAATGACGAGCAAGACGAGAAAGAGTCCGCACCTTATCGCATTACCATCGACTCCTCTGCACGCAAGATCGTTGCTATCAATCGCAACTGGGAAGAGGAAGACGAGACCCAAGCGAGTCTCTATTGGATGGTAGAATTCCCGTTTGTCCCATGGCGTGGGGCATACTCGATAGGACTAGGCCAGATGATCGGATCCTTGAGTGGAGCCGCAACTGGTGCACTCCGTGCTCTCCTCGACTCCGCACACATCAACAACATGCCAACCCTTCTAAGACTAAAAGGTGCCAACTTTTCTGGACAGAGTAAGGAGTTAAATGTTACTGAAGTGACGGAGATTGAGGGTGGCATCGCTAGTGATGACATTCGCAAGCTCATCATGGCAGTGCCGTACAACCCGCCTTCACCAGTACTGTTCCAATTGCTGGGCTTCTTGGTGGACGCAGGCAATGGTGTAGTCCGTACAACCTTTGAGAACATCGCTGAGCAGAATCCTAACATGCCTGTTGGGACTACTCTTGCGTTGATCGAAGAAGGCATGAAGGTGATGTCGGCCATCCACCTCCGTACCTATCATGCGATGGACTACGTCATTCGCTTGCTCCATAGAATCGACCGAATGTATGTCACTGAAGATGACATGATCAACGACACTGGTGAGATCCTCGCTACTCGCGATGACTTCGCCTTGCCGAATGATGTAGTACCTACTGCTGACCCTGAGGTCTTCAGTGACGTGCAAAGGTTGGCTCAGCTGCAGATCGTTGCAGATCGTGCACAGCAGAACCCTGACCTATATAATAGACGCGCTGTCGAGAAGCGATTGCTCGAGCGCACCAAGATTCCTAACCCTGATGAATTGCTCGCACCCCAGGAGAAGCCGGAAGAACAGAATGCTGTCAACGAGAACGCCGCTATGTCCCTGCAGCGTCCGGTTGCCGCCTTCCCTGAGCAGGATCACTTGGCCCATCTGCAAGTCCACCTGGACTACATGCAGTCTCCTGCGCTTGGTCAGCTCCCCATCATCGCACCCGGCTTCTTGCCGATGGTGCTAGAACATATCAAGGAACACATCGCTCTGTGGTATGTCGTGGAGAACTACGAGATGCTGAAGACTTCCATGGGTATGGACGAAGAACAGCTAGGTGAAGTTCTTCAACAACAGGATCCGGCGACACGCAAGGAGTTGGACAAGACCCTGGCTGCGATGTCTCAGAAGATCGTGCCACGAGCGCAAGAAGTACTCGGAGGCATACCGCCAATCATTCAACAGGCTGTGCAACAGCTACAAGCTATGAGCAAGCCGCCAGCACCGGAGATCCCTGTAGATCCTAACGCTCAGGCGATGATCCAGCAGAAGGAAGGAAAAGACGCAAGAGACGATGCTACCAAGAAAGAGATGGGGCAGCTACGTCTTGTTGAACTCGATAAGAAACTCACAGGTACCAAAGAACTCGAGTTCGCTAAGCTCTCAGCGAAAGAACGGCTTGAAGCAGTCGACGCTGCCAATACTGAAGCACAGAAGACCAAGGAGTACGCTGCTCGGCTCACGGAACTTCAGCTTAAGGAAGAAGGCGATGACATACGCTTGCAGGCTAGTCTTTCAGCTCGTGATCAGATCAACAAAGAGGATAACCTCACAGCGTTGGCGATTGCGGAAGCTGAGATTGAGTCAGGCGAGAAGGTTAGCGTCGAGACGGGAACGGGCATAAATCCCTCCGCCTAAATCTGAGGACGCACGAGGCAGTGGCGTTCATACTCTAACATGACCTAACAACATCAACTGATGATATCTAACCACCAAGAAGTAAGGAGAACAAAATGAAAGGTCCAATCAACCAGCACAAAGAAATGGCCATGGGCAAGATGCCCAAGGTAACAGGCAACAGCGGTAAGACAGGCTTCGAGAAGAAGGGTGGTCCTGCTGCGACGGTCAAGAACGAGCGCAAGAGCGGCGCACTGAAGGGCGGCAGCTATACCTAGTAACGTGCCTCTCCCCTATATAGGGAACAGGTGCATCTGACAACAACAATAACAAGAGGATATATTGTGCCTCAAATCGAGAACATCTTCATAGAACGACTCAAGGGAGAACAGGCCGAATGCATACAGCTACTCGCAACACCGAAAGACAAAACAGCTTTTGGTTACGGGGAAGCCTGCGGCATTCTTCAAGGTCTGAATCGCGCCGAGCAGCTGTTCTTAGATGTCATAGGGGAAGACGATGACAGGACTTAATGTCGCAGAGGTATCCAACCAGGAAGAGAGCCATGAAGATGCAATGTCTTTTGCGTTCCCAGAGATTGATCCTGGGCTGGTGCCATACGGGAGCCGCGTTCTCGTGCAGATACGCACACCCATGTCTACGACTGCAGGTGGCCTTATCATTCCAGAAGAGGCCAGGGAAACTGAGAAGTGGAATACTCAGGTTGCTAAAGTCATAGCGCTTGGACCTGTTGCATTCAAGAACCGCGAGACCTTGAAGTCGTGGCCTGAAGGGGACTGGTGCCAGGAGGGTACATTCATCCGCATACCGAAGTATGGTGGCGACAAATATGAATTGCCTGTACCTGGCAGCCAAGACCCTGCACTATTCGCATTGGTGAACGACCTCGATCTACTCGGGGCATTCACTGGTGATCCATTGAAAGTTAAAGCATTCATCTGACTGTAGGAGACAGTGATGGCAGATCCAGAACAGAAGCAACAAGAAGAAGAAGAAGAACTAATCCCTGTAGGTGAGGGAGTTGCAGACGAGCAAGAAGAACTGGAGGAAGAACAAGAAGAGCGCTTAGGCGCCAGCGAGGACGAAGAGGAAGAAGATGATGGTGGTGATGATAAACTAGCCAAGCGTCGTCAAGAACGAAAGACTCGCAAAGAACGGCAGAAGGAGGCTCGTCAACGTGATGCCACGGAGATGAACTTCCTGAGAACCAGGAACGAACAACTCGAGCGGCAACACAATACTGACATTGCTTCGCTTGATCAACGCATCGGCCACAGCGAAGTAGCACAGGTTGATACGCGGATCAACGATGTCAAGGGAAAGATCAAACTCGCTGACCAGGTCATTGCAAAGTCGATCAGTCAGCAAGACGGTGAGTCCTACACCGAAGCACAAGCCATAAGGGATAACCTCCGAGACAATCTGCAACAGCTTCAAGGAGCCAAGCACTACATGTCTCAACAGAGGGAGCCGGTCCAACAGCAACAATCCCCTGATCCTCGGCTGATGCAGCATGCATCTGACTGGATGGCTGATCATGACTGGTGGGATCCAAACGGTAGGGATGAGGATTCTCGTAAGGTCTCTTCACTTGATGCTCAACTGATCAACGAGGGAATGGACCCCACCACTAGAGAGTATTGGGATACATTATCAGATCGTGTCGAAGAGGCGCTTCCGCAACGCTTCGGCAATGGTGATGATCGCAAGCCTAAGAAAAGAGGAGGCGGTCCAACCTTTCGCACAGGCGGCAGAGAACGGCCACTGAAGAAAGGAGAAGTATACATCAGCCCAGAACGGCGCACAGCAATGGAAGAAGCCGGTGTCTGGGGAGATCCCGTATTGAGGAAGAAGTACCTGGCGTCTTATGCCAAGTATGATTCTGAAAACCGCAGCTGACTGTAGGAGCAAGCTACCATGGCAAAACGTATTACACAAAGAGACGCAAAACTGAATGACACTGAAGGTCGTCAGAACCGAGAAGACGGTGATCGCAAGGTCACAGAAGATCGGCAGCTGACGGACGAAGAACGTCTAGATGAGTTTCGCATGAGTTCATTCCAATCGGCACTGCCTGATATCCCTGGTATTGATGGGTATCACGTTTGTTGGCTAACAACGGAAAATCCTCGTGATCCAGTCCATGCTCGCATGAGAATGGGTTATGAGCCAATCAAATCGTCCGACATTCCTGGATGGGAACACGCCTCACTGAAGACAGGCGAGTACGCAGGTTGCATCGGAATCAACGAGATGGTTGCATTCAAACTTCCAATACACCTCTACGAGGCGTACATGAAAGAGGCGCATCACACCGCTCCTCTTGCGGAAGAGGAAGCACTCAATGAAGCCAGACGAATGGCTGAGCAAGATGCTTCCGCGATGGCGAGGAAACCTATTAGCTTCGAACTAGAAGAGGGGCAAGCAGAGATGGGCACAGTCCCAGAACCTCCATCCTTCGAACACACACTTACAAATCGAAGACGTGGATGATCTGGATACCTAACCTTTATCTGGAGAATTAGCTATGAGTTCTGTAGCATCCCCGTTTGGGCTTAAGCCGGCGTTTCATCCTTCTGGGATAATCCGTCAACAGCTGAGTACGATTATCAGTGGCTTGGGTTCGGACATCTTTCAGTTTTCTCCAGTGCGGATTGACGACGCAACAGGTGCTCTTGTACCTGCTGTGGCGACTGCTTCGAATGTTCTCGGCGTGTTTTCTGGCGTTGAATGGACAGGAACGGATGGCAGGCGTCGTGTCGGCAATCGTTGGGAATCAGGCACGGTAGGCACAGATATTGTCGCTTACTATGTCGGAGACGCCGACACCGTCTACGAGATTCAAGGCGATGGTCCTGTTCTACAGGCCAACGTTGGAGATCAAGCAGACTACAACGCACTGGGTGGAAACGCTGTAACTGGGCTGAGTAATGTCAGCTTGGCTACTGCCGGGCTTGGCAATGTTGCCGCGACACTTCGAGTCGTTGGCATCAATCCTGCACCTGATAACGTACCTGGTGATCTCTTCACCATTGCGCAGGTCATGATCGCTGAGCATGCCTATAACGCCTATACGGTCGTGAAGACGTAATCGGTTTACTACAAGGAGACTAAGTTATGGCTGTCCCAATGAGGTCAACAGACTTTCGGTCGATTGTAGAGCCGATTCTAAACGAAAGTTTTGATGGGATTTACAATCAAAGAGCCGACGAGTGGAAAGGCTGTTTCACAGAAAGAAACGGCACTCCACGTTCTTACCACGAAGAGCCAGTACTGTACGGTTTCAATGCTGCGCCAGAGATGCCTGATGGTACTCCGGTGACGTATGATGCCGGCGGTGTTCTCTTCATCCAGCGTTACGTCTACAAAGTCTTCGGGCTTGCTTTCGCTCTTACCAAGGTGCTCGTCGAAGATGGCGACCACATCAAGATTGGTACGATCTACTCTGAGCATCTCGCTCAGTCGATGATCGAAACGAAAGAGACGCTCTGCGCCAACATCCTCAACCGTGCCTTCAACGGCGCATTCGTTGGTGGTGATGGTGTCGCGCTGACCGTCCCCAACCACCCCATTGCTCCTGGCAGTGCGGCTGGTGGCGTGTTCTCTAACCTGTTGACAACGGCTGCTGCCTTGTCTCAGACATCCCTTGAGCAGATGCTCATTCAGATCCGAAATGCTGTGGACAACAACGGCAAGAGGATTCGTTTGACGCCCAAGAAGATCGTCACAGGTCCGAGCAACGTGTTCCAAGCTGAGGTACTGCTGAAGAGCGTGCTTCGTGCTGGTACGGCTAACAACGACATCAACCCGGTTAAGTCAATGGGTCTGCTGAGTGAAGGACAGTGCAATCTGTCTCGTATCACCAGCACGACCGCTTGGTGGATCCAGACCGATGCTCCGCGTGGCCTACAGCTCATGAAACGCCGTGGTCTCGAGAAGTCAATGGAAGGCGACTTCGAAACAGACTCCATGCGTTACAAATCGACGGAGCGCTACATCCCGTCGTGGACTGATCCACGCACAACCTACGGCACACCAGGACTCTAATCCGAGAGTTCTAACAAGCATGGTGGAGGGAGCAGCGACTCCCTCTGCCACTTTTTCTCGAAGGGCAGTGACCCTTCTACTGGAGATTTACAATGCCTTTGAATATCGAAGTAACACAATTTCCAAATGGTATCGGTGACGCTGGGGACAACAGTGTTCTCAACGGAGTCGGTTCACCTCTCAATGTTAATGGTTCAGTCGCTATGGAAGATTTCAGCGGCGGTGAGAACTACCTGGACCATTACACAAACGTTGCCATCACCGCTCCTGCTGTAGCCTCAGTTCTGGCAGCCGCGTCTGGTGTCGCCCGATTCACAACTCCTGGCATTGCTGCTCAAGGTACTGCACTCGAAGCAAACGCCGCAACTACTAACGTCGATGGCTTCTTGGTGTCAGCTGGTGTTCCTGCCTGGATCACAGCACGTCTTGCCATTGCTGACGCAGTTGTCAACGCATTCATTCTCGGCTTCGTTCCTGGTGCTTCCGCTCTTGCTCCGGCAGACGGTCTCTACCTGTTCTCAGCAGCGGCATCTGGCGATGTCAATCTGATCATCGAGAACAATGGTGCAGCTCAAGAGTCTCAGCTGGTCGGCACGTTAGCTGCTGGTCCTACTGGCTTCATCGACATCTCTCTGTTCTGGGATGGTCTCAAAGCATCTGCGCAGTTCCCTGGTGGTGGTGGCTCGTTCATTCCCTCTCCTGCGAACATTCCAGCAGTCGGTCTCAATGGTACACTGACCATGGTAGAAGGTGCCGGCGGTGCTACTACGTTTGACGTTGACTCTCTTGCCTTCGGTGGCGGCAGATAAGGAGAACGTCATGAGACCAGTAAGAGTAACGACATCTGGAATCAGCGTCTCGCCTGTCATTCCGATTGATCAATACCTCAACCCGACTAACATCGGGTTAGGTGTTGATGTTACCGGAGTGGCGACGTATACAGTTGAACACACGTTCGATGACGTGTTCGCTGAGACGTTCAATCCAGCAACAGCAACATGGTTCCCTCATCCGACTCTCGCAGGTCTGCTCGTTGATGCAGATGGCAACTATGCGTTTCCACCCTCTGGTGTTAGAATCAACCAGACCGTGGGCGCAGGGTCGACTGTCCTTAACCTAATCCAAGCAGGAGCACAAGACTGATGAGCGCAGGAGCTGGCATAGCCGGAAGCCAAGGCCAATCATCATTTGCTGCCTTGGAACTGCTCGCTAATCCCACGCAGCTTCAGAACAAGATTGACCAACTGAAAGCTGCTGAAGAATCAGCAAGAGAGCAGGTAGCCCTTGCAGGTCCCGCATCCGACATCATTCGGATTCGCGGAGAGATTGATGGCCTCAAGGAACTCGCAGAAGACAACTACAACGGAGCCAAGGCAGATGCCGAAGTTCTCCTAGAGACAGCCAGGGAAGAAGCAGCACAGATCGTCGCTAACGCACAAGCGGAAGCAGGACGAGTCACCGCTGCTATCGAGGTCAGAGCATCCAGTTCAGAGGAAGCTCATAACCAAGCCATGGCAGCCCTCGCATCCGCTGAGAAAGAGACACGGTTTCTTGCACAGCGGGCAGATCAATTAAGTAACGAACGAGAAGAACTCGACCAACGAGAGGCTACTCTCGACTCCCTCAACAGCGAACTTCTGCAGGAGAAGTCTCAGCTCGCATCTATTCGCGAGCAAATCAGTTCAGTTCTTGACTAGTCTATGACTGCGCAATCAGGCTTAGGCTTCTCAGGGATTGTAGCCATTCAAATCCCAGACGACGGTGCGACCGGAACAGTCCTAACAAAGCTTACTCCGGACAACTATGACTACGACTGGGCAGGAGGAGGTGGTGGCGGTGGTACGATCATCATTGAAGATGAGGGTATTGTTGTTGGAGTGCCAGCAGATACCCTCAACTTCGTCGGCGCTGGAGTAACTGCTGCTGGCGCAGGAACAACTAAGACGATCACGATACCTGGTGGCGGTAGCGTTGACAACATGCAAGACACCTACGACAATACAGGTGTCACGCAACCTAAGATCACGGTCATCGCAGCCAATGGACCAATCACTTTCCGTGATGCTGCTGTATCTATCGGTGATGTTCTTATCCTTGAAGATACTGCTGGGATTGACTTCTTCAACGTAGCTGAGTCTCTTCTACAATTCGGAGAGACGCCTCAACGACTACTCACGCTGACGAACATTGCCGGAGCAGATCCAGGGTATGGAGGAGTTGAGTTCTTCCCTGATGATTTCACTCGAACCAATCTCGTTGATGGGCCTGCTCTTCTATGGCAATCAACACTAACTTCATCTCGACCAGGCGGTGGAGGTATCGGTAACGAGAACGCACCTAACTGCATCAACTGGGCAGGCGAGGTCATCTTTACTCAACAAGCCAATCTATTCAACTCGCAATCACTATTCGCTCAGGCAACAACTGTCACGTGTGAAGGAGCCAACACTGGTCCTATTTACACGATGATCAATCAGCCTCAGTTCCGTACTGGCGCATTGGGCGGTGCAAGATCGGGGTCTCAACAGAATGCTGTTCGTTCTCAGATTCGCATGGGACCAAACATAGCTGGTACATTTACACTGACTTCACATGAGGCATACTTCGCAGTGTGCATCATGGATGATAGCGGTGGCGCAGTTGCTATCACAACGGTCAATTACTTTGCACCGAAGGCTCCGACCGGCATGGGTGGTGGAGCAACGATTGGCACGTTGAACCTAATCGACTTCCCGAACATTCCAGCAACGGGCATCACGACACTGCGCGGCATCAACTCCGCGATGGGTGCTGGTCAGTTCATCAATCACACTGGCCAAGCGAGTGCCGAGTTCACCAACGCTGCTTTCCGAATGCGCTTCGATGACAACGCGGGCATCGAGTTTGGTACTGGCAATGATGTCTTACTCAGGTGGGACGGAGCAACATTCAACTTCGAATTCGCTACTGGTGGAGACTTTGAGTTCACAGGTCCATCAGCGGGTCAGTTGGTAATAAGTTCGCCCACTGCTGATGACGGTCTGCAGCTAGACTTTTCACATCTCAGTATCGGTACGACTGTTACTACTGGCACACCGAACTGGTTCACGATCTTTTCCGCACCGAACCTTCGTTCGCCGGGAGTGGGTGGAGAGTACAGTGATGTCCTCTGGACTGCTGGTGGAACGATAGATATCAACGGACTCGCTATAAGCGATCTCCAAGCGTTCAAGATCAATTCACCATCTGTCATTCTGAGTGGCGGCACGATTGCTAACATGTCCAATCTGTTCGTGTCTGCTATGCCTTCCTTCGGAGCACCACTTCGCCAAGCACTTCGAGTCACAGGACGTGCGACGATAGATGGAGTGATCAACAACGGTAGCAACGTCCAGGCGCAGATCGTAGCGAACCAGAATGACTATCAACTCGGGCAGAACAACAACCAACGAACGATGAACCTGATCAACAGTGATGCCGCTCGTAACATCACAGGCATTGATTCAGCAGACAGCTTTGCCCAGACAGGAGATCGAATCTGTCTGTACAATACTGGCGCGTTCAACATCTCCTTGACTAATCAGGACGTCCTTAGTCTTGCAGCGAATCGCTTCATCACATCGACTGGAGCGACTTACATCTTAGGACCCAACGAATGCGTCTGGTTATGGTACGACGACACCGGAACTGCTCGTTGGAGAATGCTGGAGGGAACAGGTGCGTAGATTAGACACAGTCTTTAGGAACGTCCGAGTCTTTGCTGGGATCGCTGTAGACTTTCCAAGTATTGGTTCGATTGCGACTGTCAGTGGAGATATCACCACTGTTGCAACGTTCCCGCTTGGAACTGCTTTGATCACTTGGGGATTTGAATCTGATGCCTCAGTAATTCAAGACTTACAGATTCAATTCATCTTCATCAACGCAAACACATTAAGATGGACACTCTCTAACCCAACTGCTGGAGCGATTGATCCTGGCATACTCAATATGTTCTTCGTCACGGGCGAAGTGAACACAGATTTATCGGAGACGATATGAGCACAACACGAGATGGATTTGAAGCAGGCGTTGACGCAGTCATCGCAGACAATACATTGAACCGGCAAGGCTTCGTGGATGCAGTGCAAACTGTGATTACGTCTGGCTTGAGCAATGTGGAAGGCAACGCTTGGGTTGATGCCATGGCGATTGAGTATAACAGACTCGATCAAATCAACAATCCTACATACAGCAATCTTCGAGGTGATATCATCTCTCGAGGTAAAGCCACGTCGATGGATTTGTTCGATGCATTCAGCAATAACATCACGGGTCTTCCTGAGTCCGTTCCTGTCATACAGGCTGCACAACTTACGTTTCTGAGGGATGAGCGAGATAACATTGATTCAGCCATTGCTCGATTCGATGTGTTGATTGCCGCTGAAGGCGGTGGAACAGTAGGCAGGTTAGTTAAAGACGAGATGCGAGAAGCTAAGCAACGACTGCGTGTTCGGAAGGATGCAATTCGACAAGCTATTGGAAACATTACTGGTGATCCAGATTCATAGGAGA
>TARA_R110002126_G_scaffold9801_1_pt1 | contig 12415 bp, 9 predicted proteins | sample TARA_R110002126 | Tara Oceans TARA_R110002126 (sample SAMEA4397536) | marine metagenome | biome: Polar Biome; feature: [DCM] deep chlorophyll maximum layer (ENVO:01000326); material: water (ENVO:00002006), including particulate matter (ENVO:01000060) such as... | depth 30 m
GATCGTTTCCAGCACTTTGCCGCCGGTCGACCAGCTATAGGTCGTGTCGCCGGAATTGTAGGATGTGTTCGCGCCATAGATATGCTGGATCGCCTTTACGTCGTTCAGCATCGGGGTGTTCGGATAGTAGTTCTGAGTATACCCCGTCAGCGGCGCGTTTTCGTATGACCGGTAGCTCATCACCGAATAGCCGGTCCAGTCGATATCGGAGGTCGCGATCGTGCTGCCCTGATGGGTATGGCTCAGGCCCAGGGCATGTCCGATTTCATGCAGCATCGTCGCGAAGCCGTATGTGCCCTCCGACATATCGTTGTAGTAGGAGCTCGGGCCGACCCAGACATCGCCGCCCTTCGCGCTCGAAGACGGCAGGTACGCCCAGGCGGTGCTCGGTTCGCTGCTCTTGGCGAACCGGATATCCCCCGCGACGGATGCGCTGTCCGTGACTTCGGTAAATGTGATGTTCGCGACATTCGACCAGTAATCCAGGGCGGCGCGCGCGGCGTCCTTCTGGTGGGTGCTGAATTCACCGAAACCGCTGGTCGGTTCGGTGTATCCCGAAATATAGACCGAGCTCGACGTGCCGAAGCTGAAGGTCATCTCGGTCGTGGCGCTGCCCGACCCCCAGCGCGTGCCATAGAGCAGGCTGTCGATGGCATTGTCGCCGGTCGTGGCGACGGACGATGTCGAGAACCCGGATGACGGCCCGCCTTCCGACGGGACCGGCCCGTCGCCGCCATCCGATGCAAGGGCTTCGGGCTCGTCGGGGTGATCGTGCCCGTGATGTCCGTCTTCATGCCCGTCTTCATCAGCACTGCAGTCGTGGCATCCGCAGCCCACCGGATGAACGGGGAAGCTGTTTTCATTGCCTGCAACGGGCCCCTCGGACCCGGGCGTTGCATTGAAAACGGCTGTTGTCTGCGTATCTGTTTCTATCGCTGTGAAATCGAAGTTTTCGTCCTGTACGAAGGACTCGAAGGCAAAGTCGTGTCCGGCGGTTGCGGGGGCGCCCGTGGCAATGCCGGCGGGCGACGAAATACCCGTCCCGGTCTCGCGGGCGGCCTGAAGCTGTTGAACGGTGTCCGCGAAGGAAAAGGCGTCGCCGCGCCCATAGAAATCGTGGGTGCTGGTGTCTTCGCCGAATATTTCCGGCAGGGGCGCGCGCGGATCGGATTCGTGCAGCGGTGCGTCGAACGGCTCTTCCCCGGCCGCCGGGCCGGTTGCGATATCCACCCCGAACATCGGTTCGGAGAGTGCGATTTCGGCTTGGACCGTCGCGTTCCCTGCGGTTTCCGGCGCCGATATCCCACGCTCGGGAAGCGCATGCACTGACGCCGCGTCGGTGCGAAATGCACCGCGCGCCAGTTCGATCAGTGTTGTCATGCGGGGAAGAGCCACAGCACGCACCTACCTGGTTGATCATTTACCGCCGATGCACCGCCTTACTGGCAGGCTGCAGCGATAGGCAAGACCCGTCCTGGATCTCGAAGCCAACGATTTAATAACCTTTGGGCGGTTAAGTTAGGTTTGCGAATAATGGTAAACGCGCAACAAAACGTAAAAACCGCCTAAAATGACCTCAATACGGATATCTGCAGCCCTGACCGTCCCTGCTTCCGCTCGTTTCGGGCGCCGGGAGTGGTACGCGTGACCGAATACACGGTGGGACCGGATTCCCTGCTGGACCGGATGCGCAGGGCCTGTATCGGTGCGTTTTCGGCGCTGATCGGCTACAGCCTGTGCATCAACCTCCTGATGCTGACCTCGTCGATCTACATGATGCAGGTTTTCGACCGCGTTCTGATCAGCCGGAGCGGCGAAACCCTGGTGATGCTCAGCGTTATCGCGATCGTCGCACTGTCCACGATGGCGGCGCTCGATATCATTCGTACCCGCATCATGTTCAAGGTAGGCGCCTGGCTGGACGACCAGATCAGCCCGGTAGTGCTCGGTATGAGTATTACCGTAGGGCTTGGGCGCGAGGGGCGGAAAACTTCCGAAAAGCTGCGGGATTTATCGGAAGTAAAGACATTTCTGTCGGGAGCCTCGGCCATACCCATCCTCGATGCGCCCTGGATGCCGGTGTTTCTGGGCTTTATGTTCATGCTGCATCCGCTGCTCGGCTGGGTCGCGGTTTGCGGGGCGGTAGTGCTCCTGGTGCTGGCGATACTCAACGACTGGATTACCCGTCATTCAAGCGCCGCCGCATCCGCGGCAAGCGCCAAAGCGTTCGGATTCGCCGAAGCCGCGATCCAGCGCGCCGACGTCGTCGAGGCGATGGGCATGCGGGGCAGCATTCTCGATCGCTGGGACCGGTTGAACGGGACGGCGCTGGCGGCCCAGAATATGAGCGGCGCCCGTGCCGGCTTCCTGACCGGGATCACCAAATTCTGGCGCCAGCTGCTCCAGATCGGCATTCTGGGAATCGGCGCCTGGCTGGTCATCGGAAACGAGATGTCGCCGGGCGGCATGATCGCGGCCTCGATTCTGATGGGCCGGGCCCTGGCGCCGGTCGATCAGGCGGTGTCGACCTGGCGGTCGGCCCGGAGCGCGATCGATGCGTGGCGCCGGGTCCGCAGCCTGCTGGACCGGGAACCGCCGGACACGACGACCACGGAACTTCCGGAACCCAACGGCAGGATTACGGTCCAGGGTGTCAGTTTCGTGCACAAGGGCATGGACCGGCCGGCGCTTCGCAACGTTTCCTTCGAAGTGGAGCCGGGAGAGACGCTTGCGATCATCGGTCCGTCGGCCGCGGGCAAGACGACCCTTTCCCGCCTTCTGGTCGGTATCGATGCGCCGCATACCGGCCATGTCCGGCTCGACGGGATGGAAATATCCCGATGGAACAGCGAGGAACGCGGCAAGTATGTCGGCTATTTGCCGCAGGAAATCGGACTGCTCGGCGAAACCGTGACCGATGCGATTTCCCGCCTTCAGGACAACAACGACAACCTGGTCATCGGCGCGGCGCGTCTCGCGAGCGTCCATGAAACGATCATGAACCTGCCCAAGGGGTACGATACGCCCATCGGTCCCGGCGGCAGCGCGCTGTCCGGCGGCGAACGCCAGCGTGTCGCGCTGGCCCGCGCCGTATACGGGGGGCCGCGCTTCATCCTGCTGGACGAGCCCAATTCGAATCTCGATGCAGAAGGCGAAAAGGCGCTCCAGCGGGCGATCGACATTCTGAAAACCTGCGGTGCGACGGTTATCGTCGTCGCCCACCGGCCCAGCATTCTGCGTCATATCGACCGGATCCTTGTTCTGCAGGACGGCGGGGTCCGCATGATCGGTCCGCGGGAAGAGGTGCTGGCGAAAGTGATGCCGGCCTTGGCGAAATCGCCGGCCCCGCAGCCGACCGTTTCGCCGGGTGCCGCCTCCGAGACGCCGATCAATCCCACCGGAGCCGGGGAGGTAAGCTTTGGTTGATAGCAATATCGATATCGAGACGCCGCCGGTGCGCGGTATCGTCCTCGTCGGCGCCGTGATCGTCGCCGTGTTTTTCAGCATTTTCGGGGTATGGGCGGCAGTGGCGCCGATGAGCACCGCCGCGATCGCGCCGGGCGAGGTCACCGTCGAAGGCAAACGCAAAACGGTTCAGCATTTCGAAGGCGGCATTGTCAGCGAAATTCTCGTCCGCGACGGGGCCGTGGTAAAAGCAGGTCAGGTTCTGGTCCGGCTTGAGAGGGCCCAGGCGCAGGCCGTTCTGTCGCTGGTCGAAGGCCGCCTGCTGTCTGCGCGAAGCCTGGCGGCGCGTCTGCGGGCGGAACGCGACGGCGCGGCAGCCGTGAGCTTTCCGGCGGATATGCAGGCCCGCGCCCAGGATCCGGCCTATCGCACGGTCATGGACGGCCAGCGACGGATATTCGCCGCACGGCGGGATGCGCTGGCCAGCAAGATTGCCTTGCTCCGCAAACGGGATTCCCAGGTGCGGATTGAGATCGGCGGCCTGCGGGCCAAGCTGAAAGCCGACGACCGCCAGCTTGCCCTTATCGAGGACGAATTGTCCGGTATCCGGTCGCTGGTGAAACGCGGATTGGTGGCCAGGCCCCGCCTGCTGGCGCTTGAACGCCGCGCTGCCGAAATCGGCGGCGGTCGCGGCGGGAATATCGCGGCGATCTCGCGGGCACAGCAATCCATGGGCGAAACCCGCCTGAAGATTGCGGAATTACGGGCCGAGCGGACCAACGAAGTCGTCCGCGAGCTGCGCGAAGTGGAATCCCAGCTGCACGATCTGCGCGAGCGCCGCGGCGCTTCCGGCGACGTCGTGACCCGAACCGAAATTCGCGCGCCGATCGCCGGCACCGTCGTCGGCCTGAAAATCTCCACGACCGGCGGTGTCGTCGCGGCCGGCGAAGCCATCATGGATATCGTGCCGACCGACGACCGGCTGATTGTGGAGGCGAAGGTCAGCCCGCAGGACATCGACGTCGTCCATGCCGGCCTGTCGGCCCAGGTGCGTTTCACCGCGCTCAGCCAGCGGAATTCGGTACCGGTCGACGGCGACGTGCTTTCTATATCTGCGGACCGGCTTGCCGACCAGTTTACGCCCGAAGGATATTATCTGGCGCGCATCGCCCTTCGGTCCGACGTTCAGGCGGCGCTCGGCGGCGCCAGACTTCAGCCCGGCATGCGCGCCGAAGTCATGATCGTGACCGGCGCGAACACCGCCCTCGGATATTTCATGAAGCCGGTCACAAACAGCTTCAACCGGGCGTTTCGCGAAGAATAGCCAGCGCATTTCACGGCGACCTTATTTCCGCTACAAAGGGGCAACATCCCATCCAAGCGGAGCAGGTAAAATGAAATTCGGTGTATTCGATCATGTCGACAAGTCGGGGCGCGCGCTGGCGCAACAATTCGCGGAGCGGGTCGACTATGTCGCCGCCGCAGACCGTCTCGGGTTTTACGGCTATCACGTCGCGGAACATCACGCGACGCCGCTGAACATGGTGCCGGTGCCGGGCGTCTTTCTGGGCGCGGTGGCGCAGGCGACCGAGAATATCCGCATCGGCCCGCTGACCTATCTGCTGCCGCTCTATTCGCCGCTTCGCCTGATCGAGGAAGTCGGCATGTTCGACCACATGTCGAACGGTCGGATGGAACTGGGCGTCGGGCGCGGCGTGTCGCCGTTCGAGATGAACTATCATAATTTCGATCCCGACACCGCGCGCGAGGTTTATGGCGAGGCGCTGGAAGTTCTGCTCGAAGGCATGACCCATGATTCGCTGAGCTATTCGGGCAAGCATTTCAATTACAAAGACGTGCCGATGGAACTGCGGCCGCTGCAGGATCCCCATCCGCCGCTGTGGTACCCGTCGTCGAACCCGGGCGGCAGCGCCTATGCCGGCGAAAACGGCTTCCATTACTGCACCCTCGGCGGCGTCGAGATGGCGAAAGCGAATATCGCCGCTTTCAACGAAGCCTATGCGAAACGCGGCGCCACCATCGGCGCCCAAAGGCCGTTTCCCGGGGGCGCTGCCGTCGGAATCAGCCGCCAGGTGACCGTGGCCGCGACAGACGCCGAAGCCCTGAAGATCGCCGGGCCCGCCTACAAGGTGTGGCATGACAGCCTGACAAAGCTGTGGCGGGAAAATAATGTCGAAGGGCCGCAATTTGCCCGGAACACGGTCGATTCGGTTGAAAAGGCGATCGCGGGCGGCACCCATATTGCCGGGTCGCCTGAAACGGTATGCGAACAGCTCGCCGAACAGATTGATGCGCTCGGCGTGAACTACGTGATCAGCGCTTTTAACTTCGGCGATATGACGCATGAAGACGCGTTGCGGTCGATCACGCTGTTCGGCGAGGAGGTCATGCCGAAGCTGGCGGATCTCTGATATTCAGCGCGGAGGCGAGGGGAGATGAGCCGGATGCCGAAAATCCCGGACGCCCAGATCAGCCATATCGGGATATACGTTACCGGTCTCGACCGCATGGTCGATTTTTACGGTCGCGTATTGGGATTCATGGTGACGGATCGCGGGCCGCTGCCGTCCGGGGCGCCGGAATATGTGTTCATGAGCCGCGACCCGAACGAACATCACCAGCTGATTCTGGTATCCGGGCGTCCGGCGGATGTGCCGTCGCAGATCGTTCAATTGTCGCTCAAAGTGCCGTCCCTTGCCGACATGCGCATTATGTACGGGATCGTGACCGCGGATGCGGATGCCCATAACATCCAGACCCGCGCCCATGGCGTCGCCTGGAGCCTGTATTTCAGGGACCCCGAAGACAACACGATCGAGATTTTCACGCCGTCGCCCTGGTATGTAAACGCACCTTCCGCGGTGCCGTTCAGCTTCGACGACATGACGGATGCCGAGATCTACGACCATGTCTCCGCCGCCGTGAAGTTGAAACCGGGCTATTCGACCTATGATGAATGGCGTGAAGATGCCGCGCGGCGCATGCGCGACGGCGGGCACTGGAGCGGCTGATTTCAGGGCAGGCTAACGGTAATAGCTCTGTCTAGGATTTCTTCAGCAGCGGTCTGACGGCATCGCGGAATTCACGCCGCCGGTCGGCGCTGTGCAGCCATTTGTAATCGTAGTTCAGCGGCGGCGCGTCGCCGGGCTCTACCTTCAGCGCGGCGAAAACCGGCCCCGGGGCGGAAAGCAGGGCCGGCAGGTCGGCGGCGAACTGGTTCAGGCCCTCGTAGCTGTGGGCCTCGGCATAGCCCGCGGCGGCCGCCATCCCGGCGAAATCGGTGCGGCCCTGCGCCGGTGTCGGGTGGCCGCCATTGGCTTCATAGGTGCCGTTCTCGACAACGAAATGAACCAGGTTCTTCGGCGCCGCGTTGGCGATGGTCGCCAGGGTCGACAGGTTCATCAGCAGGCTGCCGTCGCCGTCGAGCACGATGATCTTCTGGTCCGGCAGGCCGATGGCAAGCCCCAGCGCATGGGACGACGCCTGGCCCATGGCGCCGACGCTGACGAAATTCAGCGGGTCCGGGTCGACCCGGTGCCATTCGAAGGCGGACGTATAGGTGGCGACCACGATGGCGCCGTTTCGCACCGCCGCGATCTTTTCGAAACAGGCCATGCGCTGCATCATGGCTGTACGCTCCGGCCGATCAGGGCGACCATGGGCCGCGAGCGCAGATAGGCGAAATCGATGGCCGGCGGCAGTTTCGCGACATCCGCCGGTTCTTCGATCAGGATATGGTCGATCTCCATCGCATCCAGCACCGGCTCGACGATGCGGACGCCGAAACTCGCCGAGTCCGTCGGCGATCTGTCGGGCTCTTTTCCGAGCAGCCCGACCACCATGCAGACCGGCTGCCGGTATTCGCAGCCGACGGCGCGGATATTGTTCAGCGAATCCATCAGCCCGGTCTGCTGCATCAGCAGGACCGCGCGCTTTTCGCAATAGCTCAGCGCGGCGCAGATCGACACGCCCTCGTCTTCCTTGCTCAGGCGGATCAGTTGGAAATCCTCGTCTTTCGACAACGGCCAGAGCAGGCCGGCACTGGTCGTGATATCCGGCAGGGCGGCGATATGGGATATGCCGGCTTGCTTCAGCGCATCGATAATGTCGGCGCCGCAGGGACCGTCCGGCGCGGCCATGGGTCAGGCCGCGACGGAGAGTTCTGCAAGGAAGGCGGTCAGCGCGACGTTGAAATCCTCGGGGTTCTCGATGTTCGAGATATGCCCGGCCCGCGCGATAACGTCGTGGCGGCAATTGGGGATTGCAGCGGCCGCCTCGGCCAGGATTTCGGGCGGTGCGCCCTTGTCCTTTTCGCCGCCGATCAGCAGCGTCGGCACCTCGATTTCGCCGAGGCGCGCCCCGAAGGCGAGACGTTTCAGCGCTTCGCAGCATCCCTCGTGCCCGACCGGGTTGGTGGATCGCACCCATTCGCGTACCCGCTCCAGCGACGGGGGATTCGCCGCCACGGATTCGGGCGTGAACCAGCGCTCGACGGTCGGCTGGGCGAGGCCGTCCATGCCTTTTTCGCGCGCCGTATCGATGCGGTACTGGAAATAGGCGGCGTAGTCCGGCGGCGCGTCGGGGCGGGAATCGCAGGCCGTCAGGGACAGCAGCCGGTCGCCGTGGTTCTGGGCGAGGCCATAGCCCAGCATGCCGCCGATCGACAGCCCGACCCAGTGGGTTTTCTCGATCCCGAAATGGTCGAGCAGGGCAATGGCGTCTTCCATCAGGTCGTCGAAGGAATAGGGACCGGGCGGTGCGTCGGACAGGCCGTGGCCGCGATGGTCGTAGCGCAGGATACGGTATTTGTCTTTCAGCAGTGCGACCTGATCGTCCCACAGGTGCAGGTTGTTGGCGAGCGCGTGGCTGAACGTGATCCACGGAGCCCCTTCCGGGCCTTCGACCTCGCAATTGATCTGGTGATCTCCGACACTGACTTTCATGGCTGCTATCCGTTCGTTACTCGTTTTCGTTTCGTCTTTGTTAGCATGCAGGTCCCGGTGGGGTACAGGTCCGGGGCTATTGTCCGTTGCCGTTGACGACTGCCAGGAACGGCTCCGCGAAATCGCGGAGCTTGGATGCGCCGACGCCGTGAACCTCGGCAAATTCGTCGATCGTGGCCGGCTTGCGGCGCGCCATGTCTACCAGGGTGCGGTCGGTGAACACGACATAGGCGGGAACGCCGCGTTCCTTCGCAAAGGACAGGCGGAGCGCGCGCAGCTCGTTCAGCAGGGCGGTGTCGGCTTCCGGCAGGTCCGCATCCGCCGCCAGGTCGCGGGTCCGTCGCGTCGAAGCCCGCGATTTCTTCAGCGTATCCTGCCGGTAGCGGAAAGTTTCCTCGCCGCGCATCAGGTCTTCGCCCTTGGGCGTGATGCCGAGCCCGCCATAGCCCTGGACATCGAGCCGCAGGAAACCGGCGGAGACGAGCTGGCGGATGATCGACGCCCATTCCTGCTTGCGGAGCTCCGCCCCGGCACCATAGGCGGGCAGTTTGTCATGGCCCGCTTTCAGCAGCTTTTCGGTCTGCATGCCGCGCAGAATATCGACGATATGCGCCGCACCGTACATCTGGCCCGACCCGTGGACCGCCTTCAGCGCCTTTACGCCGTGTTCGGTGCCGTCCGCCATGTCGACGGGATCGATGCAGACGTCGCAATTGCCGCAGGGTTCGATCGTTTCGCCGAAATAGGCGAGCAGCGGCCGGCGGCGGCATTCCGGCGATTCGCAGTATCCGACCAGCGCGTCGAGCCGCTTGTGTTCGCGGCGTTTGCGTTCCGGCCCGGATTCCTCGTCCTCGATAAAGACCCGCCTCATGCGGATGTCCTGAAGCCCGTAAATCATATGGGCTTCCGCTTCGCCGCCGTCGCGCCCGGCGCGGCCGATTTCCTGGTAATAGGCTTCCACGCTGCCCGGCAGGTCGACATGCAGCACGAACCGCACGTCGGATTTGTCGATGCCCATGCCGAAGGCGATGGTGGCGACGATGACGATCCCCGGATCGGTCATGAAGGCGTTCTGGTGAGCCTGCCGGACGGACGCGTCCATGCCCGCATGATAGGCCAGCGCGTTGATGCCGTGATCCCGCAGATGCTGCGCCGCTTCCTCGGTTTTCTTGCGCGACAGGCAATAGACGATGCCGCTTTCGCCGCGGTGACGGTCGAGGAAATCGGTCATCTGCCGCTTCCATTCCTGCTTCATCTCGACCGACAGCTTGATATTCGGCCGGTCGAAGCCGAGCACCACCGATTTGGCATCGCCGTCGAACAGACGGGCGACGATATCGTCGCGGGTCACGGCATCGGCCGTGGCGGTCAGCGCCGCGATCGGTACGCCGGGGAAGGCATGACGAAGCTGGGACAGCTGTTCGTATTCCGGGCGGAACGCCGGTCCCCATTGCGAAATGCAATGGGCTTCGTCGATGGCGAACAGGCGGATATCGAGCTTTGCGATCGCCGCGAGCATGCGTTCGGTCATCAGACGTTCCGGCGCCATGTAGAGCAGCCGGGTCTCGCCCGCCGCCGCGCGGCGCCAGGACGCCACGTTGTCTTCGCGCGACCGCGACGAGTTGATGGCATCCGCGGCCACGCCGGCCAGTTTCAGCGCCGCGACCTGGTCTTCCATCAGGGCGACCAGCGGCGAGACCACGACCGTCAGTCCGCCGGTGACCAGTGACGGAATCTGGAAACACAGCGATTTGCCCGATCCCGTCGGCATGACGGTAAGAACGCTGCGCCCCGCCAGCAGGGTATCGACCACCTCTTCCTGGCCGGGCCGGAAGCCGTCGAAGCCGAAGACGTCTTTCAGAATCGCGAATTTATCGCCCTGGGCGGGCGCCAGTGCCGGTGCGGGAGAAGTCATCGGGCCATTTTAGGCCGGACGGGCGATTCGGGCGATGGGGAAGGTCGGAATTCTGCCGGAATTCCGCGGTAATTCTGCGGTAAATCAGTCCGCTTCGATGGCTTCGCGCTTCATTTCCAGCTCCAGCCACTGCTCTTCGGCGGCGGCGAGGGCGCCCTGTGCCGCCTCAAGCTGTTTTGCCGCCGCATCGAACCGGTCCGGAGAGGATCTGAACAGGTCCGGGTCGGCGAGGGCGGTCTGGTGGCGGTCGATCTCGGCCTGCAGTTCCGCCATGCGGCCGGGCAGCGTGTCGAGCGCATGCTTGTCCTTGAACGTCATCTTCGTCTGGCTGGAGGCGCCGGCGGATTTTTCCCTCGCCACCGCCCGCTCTTTTCGTCTCTCCGCTTTCGAAACGCTCTGTTTCGGTCCGAGGTCGCCGCCGCGCTGGCCGATCATATCGCTATAGCCGCCCGCATATTCGACCCATTTTCCGTTGCCTTCGGATGCGATCACCGAGGTGACGACCCGGTCGAGAAAATCGCGGTCATGGCTGACCAGAATGACCGTGCCGGCATAATCGGCCAGCAGTTCCTGCAACAGATCGAGGGTTTCGATATCGAGGTCGTTGGTCGGTTCGTCCAGCACCAGCAGGTTCGACGGCTTGGCGAGCGCGCGCGCCAGCATGATGCGGCCGCGTTCCCCGCCGGACAGAACCTTCACCGGAGTCCGCGCCTGGTCGGGCGTGAACAGGAAGTCTTTCATGTAACCGATGACGTGGCGGGTCTCGCCGTTGATGGTCACCTTGTCGCCGCCGCCGGTCAGTGCGTTGGCCAGCGTTTCGTCCGCGTCCAGGCTGTCGCGGCGCTGGTCCAGGGTTTCCAGTTCGAGGTTTTTCCCGAGACGGATATTGCCTTCATCGGGCTCCAGCACGCCGGTCAGCATGTTCAGCAACGTGGTTTTGCCGGCGCCGTTGGGGCCGATGATGCCGATACGGTCGCCGCGGGCGATCACGGTGGAAAAATCGTCGACGATGACGCGGTCGCCATAGGATTTCGAGATATTCTTCGCGACGCAGACGCGCTTGCCCGACGCCTGGGCCTCGCTCGCCATCATGTTGACGATGCCGGACGGTCCGCGGTCGCTGCGGCGCTTCGCCCGCAGGTCGTGGAGCGCGCGCAGGCGGCCCATGTTGCGTTTGCGCCGTGCCGTGACCCCCTTGTGCAGCCAGTCGGTCTCGGCGGCGATCTTTCGTTTAAGCTTGTGGCGCTCCAGCGCCTCGTTCTCGAGGAACGTCTCGCGCCACGGCTCGAACTCGGCGAAGCCGCGGTCCAGCTTGTGGGTGCGCCCCTGGTTCAGCCAGACCGTCGTGCGCGACAGGTTTTCGAGAAACCGCCGGTCATGGCTGATCAGCACCAGCGCCGAGCGGATGGACGACAATTCGCTTTCCAGCCATTCGATAACCGGCAGGTCGAGATGGTTGGTCGGCTCGTCCAGCAGCAGGATATCGGGCTGCGGCGCCAGGGCGCGGGCAAGCGCGCAGCGCCGGCCTTCGCCGCCGGACAGGTGCGCCGGGTTCTCCGCGCCCGTCAGGCCAAGCTGTTCGAGCAGCCAGTTCGCGCGCTGCGGCTCGTCGCCGGCCTCGAGTCCCGCGCGGACATAATCCAGCGTCGTGTCGTAGCCCGACAGGTCGGGCTCCTGCGGCAGGTAGCGCAGGGTCGCGCCGGGCTGGAGGAACCGTTCGCCGTCGTCGAACGCGATCTCGCCGGTGGCGATTTTCATCAATGTCGATTTGCCCGACCCGTTGCGGCCGATCAGGCACAGGCGGTCGCCTTCCGATACCGACAGCTCCGCCCCTTCCAGCAGCGGCGTGCCGCCGAAGGTCAGGTGAATGTCGCGCAGGATCAGAAGGGGAGGCGTCAAGATATGTGTCCGGGGTCGATTGTGATGATCACTGTGTCCGACATCCGCTATGGTGATGTCAAACGCCAAGAGGACATAAAATGGAAATCAATCTCCCCGAGATCGTCGCCGAAGTGACGGAGGCTTTCAGGGCCTACGAAAAAGCATTGCTCGCCAACGATGTCGATATGATCGACGAGCTGTTCTGGAACGATGAAAAAACCCTGCGTTACGGCCCGAACGGCACCGTCGT
>TARA_R110002126_G_scaffold48834_1_pt1 | contig 12406 bp, 18 predicted proteins | sample TARA_R110002126 | Tara Oceans TARA_R110002126 (sample SAMEA4397536) | marine metagenome | biome: Polar Biome; feature: [DCM] deep chlorophyll maximum layer (ENVO:01000326); material: water (ENVO:00002006), including particulate matter (ENVO:01000060) such as... | depth 30 m
GCGTAACAGGTGTAATTGGTTATATTATTGGTCAAATTCGAGGTTGACATGCCAGCGACAAGTAAAAAACCAAAAAAGTTTACCACTGGAAGTCGTCCTGACTTGCAGAAAGCAGGAAAACCAAAAACCGATCACGGTAAAATGACTTTATTCAAAGATGGTGGTGCTATGAAAAACGATATGAAACAAGACAAATCAATGGCTAAAAAAGCTGTTGGTATGCATGAGTCACAGTTGCATGGTGGTAAGAAGTCAGACATGTCCAAACTTAAGCATGGCGGTATGGCTAAAATGGCTCGTGGTGGCGGCGTTGAAACCAAGGGTAAAACCAAGGGTACAATGATTAAGATGAAGTCTGGCGGCAAAACCTGCTAAGGAATAACAATGGATAAGATGCGTAAACCAACAGCCGCTGAAATGGCTAAGATTGAAAAATCTCGTGAGCGTTTGCAAATGGGTCAGGCTGGTGAGCGTGATATGTTGTCTAAAATCTCGTCTACATCTATGAAAGCCGCTAAAGACATGCAGCGTGGCGCAAATGAAATGCGTGAGTCTGTTCCTAAAGAAGCTCGTGATTATGAGTTAGCTGTTGATTCTGGCTACAAAAAAGGCGGCAAAGTCAAAAAAATGGCAAATGGCGGATCAGCTTCAAGTCGTGCTGATGGCTGTGCTGTTAAGGGTAAGACTCGCGGGAAGTTTATCTAATGAGAGCCTCTCGCGGAATGGGTGATATCAACCCGTCTAAAATGCCAAAGGCTAAGAAAGCTAAGCGTAAAGACGGTGATGAGTTTGCCATGTACGCAAAAGGTGGTGTCACTAAAAAGATCAAAGCTTATCCGGGTTTTAAAGATTTTAAGGGGTTTAAATAATGGCAACTAGCAAAGCAAAAGCTGCTGGTGGTAAGGTTGGGCTATATGCCAATATCAATGCTAAGCGTAAACGTGGTGATAAGATGCGTAAGCCCGGAGCCAAAGGCGCTCCTTCTAAGCAAGACTTTATAAACTCAGCTAAAACGGCGAAGAAATGACAACATCCGGTACCGCAGGCTTTAACTTAGACCTCTCTGAGTTAGTGGAAGAGGCTTTTGAGCGTTGTGGTAAAGAGCTGCGTACTGGATATGATCTGCGTACAGCACGTCGCAGTTTAAACTTGCTGACGATTGAGTGGGCAAACCGTGGCATTAACCTCTGGACTATTGAGCAAGGCTCTATTCCTCTAGTAACAGGGCAGGCTACCTACGATTTGCCTGTTGATACTATTGATTTACTAGATACGGTTATCCGTACAGGATCGGGTCAAAACCAAATTGACATTAATATCAGCCGCATTTCAGAGTCTACATACTCAACAATACCTAACAAGAATGCACAGGCGCGACCAATTCAGGTGTGGATTAACCGTCAGTCTGGTGCAGACTATCCAACTACTGGCACGAATCCTCCAAAAATTGTTATATGGCCTACGCCAAATGCACCGGGTGATCAGTATACGTTTGTATATTGGCGTCTACGCAGGATTCAAGACTCTGGCGGCGGTGTTTCTACCCAAGATATTCCGTTTCGATTCCTTACCTGCATGGTTGCAGGGCTTGCATTTTACCTGTCAGCTAAGTTGCCAGAGGTAGATCCACAGCGTGTATTGTTTTTAAAGTCAGAGTATGAGCAGCAGTTTCAGTTAGCTGCTGATGAAGATAGGGAAAAAGCACCTCTTCGCTTTGTGCCACGCTCGTCGTTCTATTATTGAGGTGAGTCATGCCCTCTAAATTTGCGTCTGGTAAGTATGCGATTGCGGAGTGTGATCGATGCGGTCAACGGTTTAAACTAAAGCAGCTGAAGAATTTGGTTATTAAAACCAAGCACGTCAATATTATGGTGTGCCACGAATGTTGGGATCCAGATCAGCCACAGCTGCAGTTAGGTATGTATCCGGTTAACGATCCGCAGGCTGTAAGAAACCCTCGCCCAGATGTTAGCTACACAGTTTCAGGTACAAGTGGGCTGCAGATTAACTTAACAGGTGTTGGCCCGCTAGGTGCTGGTACACAAGAAGGCGGTAGTAGAATATTTCAGTGGGGCTGGAACCCAGTTGGTGGTGCCAGAGGGTTTGACACAGGTTTAACACCAAATGACTTGATTATCCAAATTGAGCTTGGTACAGTTACAATAGCAGTTACTTAAGGAGTTTCACATGTACAAAAGCGGCGCAGATGGCGTAGCCAAAAAAGGCAAAACCGAAGGCAAGAATCTTGGCAATAGCGGCCCTACTGTAGCTGCATTGTCAGGCAAAGGAACCCCATCTTCTAAAGGCGGCAAAACTAATGCTGATATGAAGTCAATGGGTCGTGGCATGGCTAAAGTTGCAGCTCAAAAGCGAGGCTGATATGGCTAAGTACAGTGCAAAAATGATGGGTAAAGAGGTTGGCGATGCAAAGGTATATGCTGAACCCCATACCATGACAGGTGAAAAGGTCACTATGAAACCAACTAAACGTCAAGATCCAAATACAATGGCTGCTAAAGACTTTACGCCTAGCGGCCCCGCAATGCGTGTTAGCACTGGAGATCCAGCTCGTGAGAATGTCAAGACTTCGGGTATTAAGATTCGTGGTACGGGTGCAGCGACAAAGGGCATCACAGCTCGTGGGCCAATGGCGTAAATATGAACTACGCTGAACTCTCCGCTGCAATTATTGCCTACTCGGAAAGCGATGAACAGTCGTTTGTTGATAATATTCCGGTGTTTGTTGAGGCGGCAGAGCAGCGTATTTATAACTCGGTTCAGCTTTCTTACCTACGTAAGAACGTTACAGGATCGGTTACACCTAGTAATCCGTATTTATCGGCTCCAACAGATTTCTTATCTGTGTACTCTATGGCTGTTATTACGCCCGTAGGGGACTACGAGTACCTGTTAAACAAAGACGTTAACTTTATTCGTCAGGCGTATCCCTCCGTTAGCGATACTGGCACACCAAAGTATTATGCAATTTTTGGCCCTACCACTACAGCGGGCAACCCCCCTGCCTTGACCAACGAAATGTCTTTTATATTAGGCCCAAAACCTGATGTAAATTACTCTGTCGAGCTTCATTATTTCTTTTACCCAGAATCTATTGTGACTGCCAGTACAACTTGGTTAGGCGATAACTTTGACACAGCATTGTTTTATGGTGCATTGCGGGAGGCAGCAATATTCCAGCGTCAAGAGCCTGATATGGTTGCTAACTATGAGCAGAAGTACATGGAAGGTATGGCATTGCTCAAGCAGTTGGGTGATGGAAAAGAGCGCCAAGATGCGTACAGAAGCGGTCAAGTCCGGTATCCGGTAAAGTGAGATAAACATGGCATTCACCGGAAACTTTACATGTGATAGTTTTAAGATTGGTCTAACAGAGGGCCAGTTTAACTTTAGCACAGACACGTTTTATATTGCGCTGTACACCAATGCGGCGAGTCTTGACCAAACTACAACTGCTTATACCACTACGGGTGAGGTTGTAGCGGCTGGCTACACAGCAGGTGGGGAAGTTTTAACCCCTCTGGTCGGCACAACAAGTGCGTACGTGTCGTTTGATAATGTATCTTGGACTGGATCATTTACAGCCCGTGGTGCGTTAATATACAAAAGCGGTGGAGACGCAGTATGCGTATTAGATTTTGGCGCAGACCGTACTTCAACAGGAATATTTACAGTTCAATTTCCAATTGCAACGGCTGACCAAGCCTTGATACGAATTACTTAAGGAGTTTTAAATGACAAACGATAAGGCTATATCTAACGACGCAGTAGGCGCATCGTTTATTGCAAACAATAGCTTAGCATCCGGCATGAAAGCAGGTGGTGTCTATACTGTACAGTGCTTTGATAAAGATGGCAATCTAAAGTGGGAAGATCAGTCACATAACCTCGTGGTCAACGCCGGGTTAAAAGACATGAATGATAAATACTTTGCTGGCTCGTCTTACACGGCTGCTTGGTATATTGGTCTTGTTACTGGCCCCGGTAGCGGTACAACATTTGCTGCTGCCGATACACTTGCATCACATGCTGGCTGGACAGAATTTGCTGAATACTCTGGCGCTCGAAAAGCCGCTGTATTTGCTGCAGCAACAACTGCTGATCCTTCTGTTGTTACAAATACTTCCTCACCCGCAGCTTTTTTAATTAGCGGCGCTGGTGGTGTTGTAGCTGGTGCGTTTTTAGCGTCTGTTAGTAGCGGCACATCAGGTGTCTTGTTTTCCGAATCTGATTTTCAATCACCCGGCGATAGGACTGTTGTCTCAGGCGACACACTAAACGTGACTTATACGTTTAGCCTTGACGCTGCTTAAGATAGGAAGGGCCTGCTGTGTTAGGCTTTTCGCCTATATCCTCCACCTCTTTATCCTCATTAAGTGGTGGAAATAGTTTTGATAGCAACGTAATAGAGGCTGCATCTGTAGCTGAGTTTGTTGCTAGCGCACCTATTTTTATAGGAAATTTGTCTGAAATAAGTACAGCGTCAGATTCTGTTCAAGTATCAGCGTCATTATTTTCTGCCATAACGCAAGAGTCTGCGGTTATTAGCGACCAGCTAAATTCATTAGTAGTGTTGCTGGGTTCTATTAATGAGTCGGCTGTAGCTTTAGATAGCACCGAATCTTTAGCAATTTTCTATGCTTCTATTGCCGAAGATATTCAGCTTGTAGATACAGCATTAGCAGTAATGAATTTTATTAGTACGCTATCTGAATCAAGTACTATTTCTGAGTTTACGCTTTTATACCCGTCTATTTTTAATGCTATAGCACAAGAGTCTGGCGTTGCTAACGATACAGTTAGTGCCGTAGCTAAATTTGTAAGTGCAATAAATGAATCAGCTAGCGCATTGGATAGCGTATCCGCATTGGCAGTGTTTGAGGCGTATATTACTGAAGCCGCTTCAGCGTTAGAACTAGCATCAGCAGCCATTGATTTTGTAGCTTCAATTAATGAAAACGCAACTATTACTGATACCACTGCTGCCAATACAGCATTTATTGCTAGCGTAATAGAAACAAGCATAGTTTCTGATTTAATTGCCGCATCTATTAGTATTAATAGCGCAGTAAGTGAATTAACTACAGCTTCAGATACGTCTATTAGTGCAACCGTCGGGTTTTCTGCGTTTATATCTGAGGTTGTAACGGTCTTAGATTCTTCCTTAGTTGCTCCTTCCATATTTAATGCTACGGTAGTTGAGCAAGTGGATGCCGTGTCTCAGTTCTTGGCGAATGTTGCATTTATTGCTACTATAGATGAAGGTGCGGTAATAGCAGATGCTTTGCTAGCTAGGTTCTTATGGGAGCTAATCAACGACCAGCAGAACGCAAATTGGTCTAATGTTTATGCTGCACAAAACGCAAATTGGGGCCAGACAGATACCAGTACGCCCACATCTTGGAATAACATTCCAACTACATCTTAAGAGACGTTTATGGCACTCGTAATTAAAGACCGTGTTAAGGTACTAGCCACTACCACAGGTACGGGCAATTTTACGCTTGGCGCAGCCGTTACGGGGTACCAAGATTTTAGTGTTATTGGCAATGGCAATACAACTTTTTATACAATTGCTGCCCAAGCCGCTGATGAGTGGGAAGTTGGTATTGGTACGTATACTGCATCTGGATCAATATTATCTCGGGATACAGTTTTAGAGTCATCTACTGGCGGGACAGCAGTTAACTTTTCTGCTGGCACTAAGGATGTGTTTGTAACCTATCCTGCAGAACGTGCGGTGTATTTAGACAATGCTGGATCTTATCCGGTACAGAATACATTTGACACATTAAATGCGGCAAACGCTGTATTGACTGCCGGTACTGTAGCTACAACTCCTATTTCTGATACAGACATTGCCAACAAGGTCTATGTAGATAATCTTGTAGCTTCCGGTATACATTATCACGAGCCAGTACGACTAGAACACGTCGGTAATTTGGCGGGTACATATAACAACGGGGCTTCAGGAGTTGGTGCAACATTAACTAATAGTGGAACACAGGTTGTACTTACCGCCGACGGAGTGGAGGTTAATAACGGCAATCGTATCTTGTTTTATGAGCAGACAGACGCTACTGAAAATGGTGTATACGTTGTTACTGATAAAGGATCCGGTGCAACAAACTGGGTTTTAACTCGATCAGATGACACAGACTCCTACGGTTTAACTAGCCCCAATAATTTGGGTGAGGGTTCTACATTTTTTGTTCAGCAAGGCAATACAGCAGCCGGTGAAACATATGTCTGTAACACAATAGGAACGATTACATTTGGTACAACAAACATTACTTTTGCTCAAGTTAGTTCTGCACAGATTTATTCGGCAGGCACAGGGTTAACCCTTGCTGGAACAACATTTAGCATTACAGATGCAGGCACTGCTGGAACTTACGGTTCGGCTTCACAAGTTCCTCGTTTTACCACTAATGCGCAAGGCCAAGTTACTGCGGTTACTAACACTGCTATTGCTATTGCAGCGGGTGCGGTTTCTGGTCTTGCAGCATCAGCAACAACAGATACAACTAACGCTTCTAATATTACTAGTGGCACCTTGCCATCAGCGCGATTGTCGGGTTCTTATACTGGTATTACAGGCGTTGGCGCATTAACTGCCGGAACATGGAATGCTACTGCAATCGCTGCTAATCGTGGCGGAACTGGAAACACAGCCTATACCGTAGGCGACGTTCTGTATGCAGATACCACTTCTTCGTTGGCTAAGCTTTCGGATGTTGCAGTAGGTAACGCATTAATTTCTGGCGGCACAAGTGCTGCCCCTTCTTGGGGTAAGATTGGTCTGTCTACGCACGTAAGTGGCACATTGCCTATTGCTAACGGCGGCACAGGACAAACTGCAACACCGACAAATGGTCAAATAGATATAGGTAACGGTACGGGATTTACACGTACTACGTTAACAGCTGGCACTGGCGTTAACATTACTAACGGTTCTGGTGCAATAACAATTGCTGCTGCAAATAATGGAACAGTGACATCCGTTGCGGCTGGTAATGGCATGAATTTTACGACCATTACAGGCAGTGGCACAGTCACAATGGGTACCCCGAGTACCTTAAACATCACGACTGCAAATGCTACTACGGCAACGTCACATACACATGCAATTACAACAGCCTCTGCTAATACCGCGAGTACTATTGTGTCTCGCGATGCATCAGGAAACTTTAGCGCAGGTACAATTACTGCATCTTTGTCAGGTAACGCCACTTCTGCTACAACGGCTACAACGGCAACGACTGCCACAACAGCAACTAATGCGACCAATGTAGCACTTACAACAGCCGCAACTGCCAGTGCTTTTAAAGTACCGTTTGCAAATACAACTGTATCAACTACTGGTAACTATGGGTTATTACAGGATACAGAAGCTACTTTTACGTACAACCCAAACACCAACACTTTAACGGTTGGCACATTATCCGGTAATGCTACTTCTGCTACTACTGCTACAACCGCCACAAACGTAAACGGTGGGACTGTAAATGCTACTACTGGCACATTTAATGGAGATGTTTATACAACAGGTGGATTAGTTGAAGCAGGTAGAGGGGGTGGGTCAGTAGCTTTAACTATAAATGATGGTTATGGCAACGCAAACGTAGCTTTTAATCATAGGGCTGGAGTGCCAGATGTTACTGGGTCATCTTCGAGAATTGTAACTGCCGTAGATTCTGCTACGGCGTCTTTTGCATTTCAACTTGGGAACAGCACAACAGCTGGTGTAGCAGTTGGTTTATCAGAAATTTTAGCTTTGTACACAACAACTGCTAATTTTGCTGTCCCCGTATCCGTTACAGGTGCATTAACAGCGTCATCTTTGGGAGGAGGAGCAGCAACTGGGACAGGAGCTTCTGGCACTTGGGCTATTAACGTAACTGGCAGCGCTGGATCTTCTACATCCTCAACCAATGCAACTAACGTAGCTCTTACTACGTCAGCTACAGCAAGTGCGTTTAAAGTCCCGTTTGCCAACACAATTGTTAGTACTACGGGCAATTACGGCTTGTTGCAAGATACCGAAGCAACATTCACCTACAACCCTAGTACCAATACTCTTGCGGCTGGAACTTTTGCGGGTGCATTGTCTGGTAATGCAACAACGGCTACTACTCTTCAGACCGCCAGAACAATTAACGGCGTGTCGTTTAATGGCTCCGGAAACATTACCGTTGAACCGTATATTGAAGATGATGAGGCTACTAACGCAACTAGACTGCTTGTTTTTGTAGATAACAGTACCGCAGGGTTTAAACGGCTTAATGAAGACAGCAGCCTGTCATATAACCCAAGCACAAACATATTAACGGCTGGCACTTTTTCCGGTGCTTTGTCTGGCAATGCTACAACTGCGACTTTAGCGGCAAATTCAACTTTAGCAGGCGGACTAGCGATAGGCACTGGAGTAAATAATAGTCCTAATCAAATTGTTCGCACAAATGCCACTGGGTATGCAGACTTTGGTTGGATTAATACTTTATCTGGCGTTGCATCCGGTACTCCAGCTCGTGTTTACTGCTCGCAAGACGGTTACATTCGTTACTACAACATGAGTACGTTTACTGGTTATGTACAAGCAGCTGCAACAGGTAGTTGGGGTATTAATGTTACAGGTAATGCGGCAACAGCTACAACCGCTACAACAGCTACAAACGTAAGCGGTGGAACAGTAAACGCCACAACTGGGTCATTTACTGGTTTGCTAACAGGCGCATCTTCAGGTTCCACAGACGTTAATACTGCAAATGACACGGGTTCTTTTTCTGCTAGAGGAAGCGGTACTACAGTTGCTTCGATGTCATTCCATAGAACCGGCGCATATGCAATTAATATGGGGCTTGGAACGGACAATGTATTCCGTATTGGTGGATGGTCTGCTTCAGCAAATTGTTTGCAATTAACAGGCACTGGTAATTTAACAGTTCTTGGAACTGCAACGGCAACAGGTTTTTCAGGTTCAGGGGCGTCGTTAACTACACTGAATGCGTCAAATCTTTCTAGCGGCACAGTTCCTGATGCAAGAATCAGTGGTTCGTACACGGGGATGACAAACCTGACGGGGACTGGAACGGTAGATTTTGCTAAGTTCTTAGGCAATGCTGCTGACACCGCTGCGCTTCCTAGCTTCTCTTGGACTGGCGATACTAATACAGGTATATACCAGCCTGCTGCTGATCAAATAGGTATTTCAACAGGTGGTACTAGTCGGCTTGTTGTTACTACATCAGCAATAACCTCAACGCTTCCTATAAGAAATGCCACAGGTTCAGCCGCTGCGCCTACATATTCAACGTCAGGCGATACAAACACAGGAATATATTTCCCCGCTGCTGATACCATTGGATTTGCAGAAGGTGGCGTAGAAGCTTTACGTATTACATCGACTGGTGCAATTTCTGTTGGCTCTTCTGGTACAAATTATGGCACATCTGGTCAAGTACTTACTTCTAATGGTAATGCATCTCCAACGTGGACAAATGCAAGCAGCAACATTACTACACAGGGTTTGTATGAAAACGCTGCAGTTATTGCCGCAAACTATACAATTGGTTCTGGAAATAACGCAGTTAGTGCTGGCCCGATTACCATTAATTCTGGTGTTACCGTGACGGTTCCATCTGGCTCAGTCTGGACTGTGGTTTAAAGGATAACTATGTCAGGTCAAATTAATCTTAAAGCGGCATCTCTTGGCGGACAAATTACGCTTACCCCTACAGATACAGCGTCAAACCTTGTTGTAACGATTCCTGCTGGTACTTCTACGCTTGTTACTAACGCTACCCTCCCTACACAGTTAAACGCTTCCGGTTCTGCACCAATCTATGCTTGTCGTGCTTGGGTAAACTTTAACGGTACGGGTACGGTAGCAATTAGAGCTAGCGGGAATGTGACGAGCATTACAGACAACGGCACAGGTGATTACACCGTAAACTTTACTACTGCGATGCAGGATGTTAACTACGCAGTAACTGCTTTGGTTGGTGGGACAACGAATGCTTATGTAATAAGAGATTATAGCGATGTCACAGCTAGGACTGTTTCTGCATTTAGGATAAGCACTATAAGTATTTCGCCAATAGCTACTTTAGATGCTGCTCAAATCAATCTTGCTATTTTCCGCTAGGATTAACCATGAACAGAATCATATACAACCAAGATAACGGCGTAGTCGCTGTCATTGTGCCAACACCAGAAGCTCTTGAGCAGCATGGTATCCAAGCTATTGCAATCAAAGACGTTCCTGCTGGCAAACCATTTAAGCTAGTTGACGCTGCTGACATTCCTAGTGACCGCACAGACCGTGACGCTTGGACAGTAGACGATGCAGAGCTAACAGACGGTATTGGTGGAGAAAGCAATGAGTTTAATTAAAATAGACGCAACTAAAATTGCTGCGGCACAACAATCTAAAGTCAATGCAGAAGCAAGAGCATATCTTGCTAGTACAGATTGGTATGTAATTCGATTCCAAGAAACTGCTGTAGCTGTACCCGCTGACATTGCAAGCGCAAGACAAGCTGCAAGAGATTCAATCAAGGAACAAACATGACAGCATATGTAGGCGGTTCAACAGGGTTTGGCCCTCCATCATGGACTACAGCGACACGCCCATCGACTCCTGTAAACGGACAATTAGGTTGGAATAGTACGCTAGGTCAGCTTGAAGCGTGGAATGGATTTTCTTGGTCTGCCATTATTAGTTCTGCCTACGCAATTTCATATTTCATGGTTGCAGGTGGCGGTGGCGGCAGCTATGGTAATGGTGGTGGTGGCGGAGCAGGTGGTTATATAAGTTCTACTGGCGTAACTGTAAGCGCAGGAACTTCATTGCCTGTTGTAATTGGTGCAGGTGGTGCTGCTGGAATTAGCGGTACAAACCCTGTTGCTGGCGGAAATACTACCTTTAATTCGTTTACAGCAATTGGTGGCGGTAAAGCAGGTCAAGTCAACGGAGCAACTGGCGCAGGTGGTTCTGGTGGTGGAGCAAATGGTCAAAACTCTACATTTGTAGCTGGTGGTGCTGGTACGGCTGGTCAAGGATTCGCTGGTGGAGGCAATGCTACTTCAGCCAATTTTGGCGGTGGTGGCGGCGGTGGTGCAAGTGCTGTTGGCGCAACAGGAACAACAGGTGCATCAGGTGCTGGCGGTGCGGGTATTTCAAACTCACTTTCTGGTTCTGCTGTCACTTATGCAGGCGGGGGCGGAGGTGGTCGCACAGCATCAGCAGCTACAGCGGGTGTGGGTGGTGCAGGGGGTGGTGGTGCTGGCGGTGGTTTTGACGTAGTAGGCATATCTGGAACTGCTAACCTTGGCGGTGGTGGTGGAGGCGGGGGTTTTGGATCAGTTAATAAAAACGGCGGCGCAGGTGGTTCTGGCGTAGTTATTATTTCTTACGATGGCGCACAACGAGGCACAGGTGGCACAGTTACTTCAGTCGGCGGAAACACGATTCACACATTTACAACTAGCGGTACATTCACAACTTAATTAAGGAGGCCATTATGGGTCATTTTGCCAAAGTAGTAGATTCAAAAGTGGTTCAAGTAATTGTTGCTGAGCCTGAGTTCTTCGACACATTTGTTGATAGTTCCCCCGGTGCTTGGATCCAGACCTCATACAATACTCGTGGTGGCGTTCACTACAGTGAAGCTGGTCAGCCGTCTGCGGATCAATCAAAAGCCTTGCGTGGCAATTACGCAGGTGTAGGTTTCTCATACGATGCCGCTTCTGACGTTTTTTATGCACCTCAGCCTTACCCTTCGTGGCTGCTAGACCAAACCACATGGACTTGGGACGCTCCTACCCCGATGCCTACTGACGGTAAATTATATGAATGGGACGAGCCTACATTGGCTTGGAAAGAAACCGTATCGCCTGCTTAAGGAAACATCATGGCTCTTGACGTACAAGGTACTGACTATCTAAAGATTCCTGTCGGAACAACCGCACAGCGTCCAGCTATTCCTGCGGCGGGAATGATTCGTCAAAACTCTACGACTGGTTTGCCTGAGTGGTATGACTCTGTATCAGCTGGGTGGATTGCTTTTAACAGCACCCCTTCATATTCTATAGATTATTTGGCAGTAGCTGGTGGCGGTGGGGGAGGTGCTTCTTCTGGGGGCGGTGGCGGTGCGGGCGGTAGACTTTCTGGAACAGGCATTACTTTAGATTCTGGTACAGCTTACACAATTACTATTGGAGCTGGGGGTGCAGGCCCATCACCAACTAACGGAACAAATACTGTTTTTAGCACCTTTGCTACTTGTATAGGTGGCGGCAAGGGAGGGACACCAAATCAAGGTGGTTTTGCTGGCGGATCAGGTGGTGGCTCTAATGGGCAAGATTCCACTCCACGTGGAAATGC
>TARA_R110002126_G_scaffold85350_1_pt1 | contig 12404 bp, 25 predicted proteins | sample TARA_R110002126 | Tara Oceans TARA_R110002126 (sample SAMEA4397536) | marine metagenome | biome: Polar Biome; feature: [DCM] deep chlorophyll maximum layer (ENVO:01000326); material: water (ENVO:00002006), including particulate matter (ENVO:01000060) such as... | depth 30 m
ATTATATTAAGAACAATGCACTACATATAATATAATACGATACGATACTATACCAGGCGTTTTAAGATGTGTCTAAGCTCACTAAATAGATTAGTAATGTGTTAGTATATAAGGCATAAAAAGAACCGCTCAGAGGCGGCTTAAATAGGTTGTATTAATATACGCGTATTTAATGCGGTTGTACGTGGTTAAATTATAGGCACAAAAAAAACCGCTAACAAATTAATGCGAGCGGTTTAGTTGTGTTAAGATTAATTTATAAATCTTGAATTTGTTTTAATAGAATTGATTTTACTCTATTAATTTGATGTTTACTTAATGAGTTTAAAAAATCTAAGGGTTGAATATATATTGTTGCTGATTTGCCGTTACTACATTCTGAATGTAATTCAACAAAATCACTCTCATTATTGAAATCAACATCGATATAATCAACAATAAAATTATAGTGATGTTTTTGACCTGGTGTAGTTTTGTTTGATTTGTTCATCTTCTTAGTGCTTTTTTAGTTTAGTTAATTTACCTGATCCAATTAAATAGAAATAATAATTTGTTAAATTACATTTTACAGTTTGTGTGCCTAAATACCACATAGGATTCTTTGTAGCTACTTTAATAAACTGTTTTAATGTAAGATAGTTTTTGTACGTTTTACGCGTCGTTTCTACTTCATCCGATACAATGCAAACAAATTGCTTTATTTCTTCGCTTAAGGAAAAAATTAACGCATTGTTATAAGTATTGAATGTATATACTTTTTCATAATCAGATTTGAACCAATTGAAAAAATAGCTTTTTGTTTCCGTTTGTTTTACTTTGTATTTATACATTTGTTTCTTTTTTTAGTTGTCTTAATTCCTTGTACAAGTTTTCTAAAATAAAATTTAAGTGAGTAACTTTATAAGGGTTAATTTTACCCTCTAGTTTCTTAATTTCTTTTTTTAGTTTCTCTTTTTTACACATAGCTTTTATTTTTTTAAGATTAAATTAATTTCTTCTTCTAATTCCCAAAACTTATCTTCATTGTATTTGCTTGCTAATAATGAAGCTAATAACTCTGAGTTAATATTGTTTAATTCATATCCTAATTCCTCAGCAAGTTCTAAAGATTCATTTAATGAAGCGTCAAATTCTTGTAGGTATTTTATAGCCTTGTAGTAATATATAACTTCAACTATAAAACCGTTTACGCTTTGTATTTCATCAAATAACTCTATATGGTCAAAAGGCGTTTCTTCATCTCTTTGTTCAAAGGATAAGTCTCGAACGTCAACATCTAAATTATTGAGGTCAAATAAATTTTGAATTTGTTGTTGTTTAGTAAATTTCATTTTTCTAGGTTTTTTTGGTTTCTAATGGTGCAATAATATAAAAACGAAACGAAACAAAAAAATACATTTCTACGCTCAAAATTTGCATTTGTCAAAATTACATACGCAAACCCCTCCCCTATCGATTTTTTACTATACATATACATATTTATATGCAACCTCTCCCCTACTGAATATCGACCGAGGTAGGCAAGACTTTTTTTGAGTACTACTTAAAATATTTAAAAAGTCCTGGAGATATTTATATTATATAGAATATTTAAAGTTTCTTGTTATTTACTTTTTAGTTTCAATTTATTTTATTTACATTTGTTCAGAACTTTAAAACTTAAAACGATATGATGAATCAAAACCAAATCTTATTAGACCGAATCAAGCCGATGATATTTAAGTTATATAATGCTAACGAATCGGTTAAAGCCAGTAAAGTTTCTGTGACTACTAATAACTATATAAAGAGCTTTGATGGTATAAACTATCCTAACTTAAACTACAAGTTACATTTAACAAACGGTGATGTAGTAACTAAGAAAGAATTAGCTTTTGAGTATAATAGTATTATAGAGAGTATGGTCAGACACGTATATGCTAAGTCGCACAACCCTATACCAAAGGTGTGAATAGTGAAAGTTCCATTTTCGGGGTTCTGGTGGGAAACATTTTATACCACCCCTCCCTTTTATTAAGTAACAACTAAACAGAAATATATATTATGAACGGACATTGGAAAAAACAATTTAACTACGACTATCTTGGATCGTATTCACTTGATGGTAAAAAAGAAGTAGTAGTATCTATCAAAGGTGTGGGTACAGCAAAGGTAACAGGACAATCAGGTCGTAAAGAAGATTGCTTTGTGGTAAACTTTAACGAGTTTGATAAGCCGATGATACTTAACCGAACTAACGCAAAGGCAATAGAGAAAGTTGCAGGTAGCGGATTGGTTGAAGAGTGGGTAGGTGTAGGCGTTACTCTTTATGTAGAGAAAGGCGTTAAGGCTTTTGGCGATGTAGTCGATGCGTTGCGTATTAGAGATAAGAAACCTACTGAAACAAGTATGACTCAAACTATATTTGATTCGATGATGATGGCTATAGACCAAGGTAAAGCAGCTCAAGTCGAGATGGCTATACCTAAGTACAAGATAAATAAGGAGATGTCTGCTGTTATCTTAAAGAGAATAAAAGAATCTAAAAACTAACCACTATGCTACACCTTATAATATACTGGATACTAACGCAAGCAAACACACCTACATTGATTTGGGTAATGTTTTTTTGGTATTGCTTTATTAGTTTGATGAGCTTCTTTAACCATATAATTAAAGCTAAAAAGGATCAAGGACTATGGTAGACTTAAATAATGATGAACAGTATTACGGAGATTGGGAGTACACAACTAACTCTCAGTTAGGCTATGTAAAGCGTTCGCCTTCTTACTATTGGAAGATGCGTAACGGTGGAAAGATAGATGGTCCTGCTCTTAGGTTTGGTGCTTTAGTACACACGCTTATACTTGAGCCTGAGAAGTACCAGGAGAACTTTATTGTGTTTAACCCTGATGATAGACCCGAACAAGATAAAGGGATGACATCTAAGATAAACAAAGCGTGGAAGTTAAAGATGGATGAAGAGTGTCGAGATGGACACAAGTATCTTATGACTATGGATCAGTATCAGTTGGCTCTTAAACTAAAGCGAAAGCTCTATAATTGTAAAGAGGTAAAAGACATACTAGATAATTGCGTTACTGAAGTACCAAAGACTTGGATAGACTTTAACACAATGAGTAAGTGTAAAGGTAAAGCGGATATTGTAGTTGATGGAGGTGATATGCTAGTCGATATTAAGACAACAGGTAAAGATGTAGCCGATTTCAGAAAGAGTGCTTACAGGTACGCTTACAATCGTCAAGCTGCGTTCTATATGGATGGATTCGGTGCAAAGGAGTTTGTTTTTATTGTGATAGAGTCTAACGCACCACATCAAATAGGTATCTTTAGATGTTCTGATGCTTTTATTGACTCAGGTCGACAAGAGTACATTGAATTACTAGAGAAGAAAAACAAATATTGTAAATCGGTTGTAGAAGCTAACAACCACATAATACACGATGAACTATGATAACTAATGACGAGAAGTTAAGACACCTCCAGGATGCTTTAGATTTATCCTCTAACTTTTGGAAAGTAACTAAGAAGCAAATTATGGGGTCTAGGCGTAACTTAAAAATTATGAACGCTAGACATTCTGTAAGGTACTACTTAATTAAGGTAGGCGATATTACCTTGAGTGATATAGGTAGGCTAACTAATTGCGATCACGCTACGGTTATAAATAGCAAAAGAAAGTTTAAGAACTATAGCCAGGTAGATAGAGAGTTTCTTAATATGAAAGCTATAATACAAAGTAGTTTAGAGTTTGACAAAAACAAAAGCCTACAAGACACTATAGCCGACATTATAAATGGAGAATTAGTTATAGAAGAAAAAGTAACCAAAATAATGTCGATATATGAAAGTAGATAGATTAGATGTAGCTCACGAAGAGATAATTGATAATTGCGAGGAGTATATTGTTGTGTCTGCTTCGAAAGAAGATGAAGATGGATACATCACGAGGGCTTATATATCAACGGATGGAGAGCTATTAAAAGAAATAATTATAAATGAGATGAATAATTCAGAAAAATTCTCTACATTTATGCAAGAAGTTATTAACGATTATAACAACCAAAAATTCTATTAAAATGAGTGAATTAAAAATGAATGGTACGATTACTAAGATTAGTGAAGTACAAGAAGGAACAGCTAAATCAGGAAACGCTTGGAAGAAGTTAACCTTTGCGATCCAAACAGAAGGTGAATACCCTAAATCGGTTGCGTTTACTGTGTTCGGTGAAGAGAAAGTTGACAACTTTATGAAGTTCAACAAGCAAGGACAAAACGTAGAGGTTAGCTTCAATGCAGAGTCAAGAGAGTACAACGATAGATTTTATACTGACCTCCAAGCGTGGAAAGTGTTTACTATAAAAGGTGATGTAGCCGAAGCTGTACCAGTAGGTGCGGATGATGGTTTCAGCAAAGCATCTGATTTACCGTTTTAATTACGGTTGTTTAGGGGGTTGTTAATTCAACCCTCTATTCTTTTTTAACTAGAAACTAAAAAACTAAATGATGATGGCTAAGAGATTTACAGACACAGAGAAATGGAACGAGGATTGGTTCTTAGAGATTAAAAATCCACACAAACTATTTTGGATATACATTTGCGATAATTGTAATCACGCAGGTATATTTAAGCCTAATAAGAGAATGTTCGAACTTATATTAGGTGCAAGGATCGATATAGATTTATTCCTACAAGAGATTAACAGCGATAAGCAAAGGATATTAGAGCTTGATAATGGTAAGTGGTATCTTACTAAGTTTATTGAGTTCCAATACGGAGGTAATCTAAACGAGAACAACAGAGTACACAAGTCTATACTAGAGATACTTAATTTAAACAATATTACTTGGTGTGACCAGGAGGTAGTTCTAAAGTTAGAAGAACCTACAACACAAGTTAAAAAGAATAAACCTAGCTCCACCGATGAAGTGATCGCCTACTTTAAGCTAAAAGGTAGCACAAAGAACGAAGGTGAAAAGTTTTACTACTTCTATGAATCTAAAGGATGGAATGTTGGTAAAACTAAAATGAAAGATTGGAAGATGGCAGCTTCAGGGTGGTTAGCTAGGAAGAACCAAAGTAAACCTGATTCGGACTATATAGGCGGTCAACTTAAAGCGATGAAAGGATAATGGCTTCTTATAGAATTACCTCGAAACAAGAGGTTAACGACTATTGTAAGAAGATATACGCTAAGGGCTATTCTAAGGGGCTTACTACGGGAATACCTCCACTAGATCCTCATTACACTTTTCGTAAAGGAGAGCTTACTATAATGACTGGGTTTGCTAATATAGGTAAGACAACCTCACAACTTTTTCTTATGATAATGTCAGCTAAACTATACGGATATAAGTGGCTTATGTATTGCCCTGAGAACGAACCTGTAGGCGACCTTATGATTGATATAGCTGAGATGTATTGTGGTAAGACAGCCGATAAAGACTTTAACGATAGAGTGAATCAAGTCGAGTATATGAACGCTATAAATTGGGCTTACGAACACTTTACGGTGCTTACGTTCGATGAAACTCCAACCGTAGAAGATGTGTTAGGAGCGTTTCAAGACTATATGCAAGTGACTCCTATCGATGGTGTGTCCTTAGACCCTCTTAACGATTTAAAGTCAGCAGAGAAGCAATCTAAGTACGAATACTATTACGATGCTTTGAGTAACATTAGAAGGTTTATTAAGAAGAACAAAGTTATGTTCTACCTTGTGGTGCATCCTGGAACAGCAGCGAACCGAAGAAGGAACGAAGATGGTACTCGACCTGCTCCGAATATGAGCGATGTAGAGTTTGGTTCTATGTTTGGTAACAGGGCGGATAACTTTATAGTGTTTCATCGTAACCCACAATCGGAGCAATGGAATCAAACTGAAGTCCACATACAAAAGGTGAAGTTTCAGAAGTTAGTCGGAGTGCCTACACCCGAAACAAGTCCAATCGCTTTGTATTATAATTATGCGACTCGAAGATTTAGGTATCTTAACGAGAACGGAAGTCCGTTTGATCCGATAGCTATGGTAGATAATAAAGTAAGAACTAACAACGTATTTTAAGAACTATGAATATTTTACAGAAAATTATTGAGAACAACCCTGAGTCTGAATTTTTAATAGCAGATGGGTACGATGATGCAGTAATAGGTTATTGTTATCAAACAGATAGATTAATATACTCTTACAAAGAATGTATTTCTATAGATTTATGCGAGGTAACAGATACAGATCAAGCCCCTTGCTATTTTGATGTTGTAGAAAACCTTGAATATAATGTTTTAAACGCTTATGTTGGTGAAAACACACCAATTTGGTGTATGGATGAGGATATATAGTTATGGCAGACGAAATGACAATAAAAGCAATTAACCTGTTGCGAGAACAAGACCCTAACCTTGACGAGATTCAAAGTATGGATAAGTTTATAGCACACCAAGGCGAGGTTGTTAAGATGAGAGAGCAATACGTAGAGTACGCTAATCATCCCCAAGCCGAAACGCTAAGAAAGAGGTTAAGCGTATTAGAGGATAGTGCGGTTGCATTTACTTGGATTTATACGATGATGATGTCTTATAAGAGAGAAGCGGTCTTAGCCAGGGCGAACGAGTTTGAGATGGCTAATGCGGTGATTGAGTTGAAGGAAGAACTAAATATACTAAATAAACTAAACGATGATGAAAACAGTTAATTCACTAAGTGGAGGTAAATCCTCTAGCTACATAGCACTAAACTACCCTGCTGACTACAATGTATTTAGTTTGGTAAGAACAAATGATAAATCGTGTATTTACCCTGATGCTAAGGTAAGACAAATTGTAAGCGATAAGATAGGTTGTGAGTTTGTAGGAACAACAGAGCAAGACGCTATCATTAAAATTATGTTACAACTTTCTGAAAAGATAGACATTGATTGGGTTACTGGAGAAACATTTGAAGATGTTATTGATTTCAAAGGTGGTTATTTACCTAATTTAATGGTTAGGTTTTGTACTACCCACTTAAAGATGTTGCCAATATTTAACTATTGGAAAGAAAACATTAATGAAGTTTGCGATATGAGGATAGGTTTTAGAAAAGGAGAAGAACGCAGACAAAACAATATGCTAAATAAATTAAATGAGAATGGCAACGAAGAGATTAAAGTAGTTGTAGGTAAAGCAGGTACTCGCAATAAGTGGGGTATGGTAGAGTGGAGAAAACCTAGTTTTCCTTTAATTGATAATGGTATAGATAATAGAGCAATACAAGAATACTGGAATAAAAATAATGACATAGACTTTCCTAAAGGTTATTATAATAATTGTGTTGGATGCTTTCACAGAAGCCCAATGTTTTTAAATAAGATGAGTCAAGAACACCCTAATAAAATTGAGTGGTTTGCTAAAATGGAAGAGGTTAATGCACCTAACACATTTAGAAAAGATGTAACTTACAAAGAAATTCAACAATACAATCCACAATCTGAATTATCATTTGATGATTTTGCAGAATGTGATAGTGGTTTTTGTGGACTATAAATAATTAAAGATGACTAAAAAAGAATACGAAGTATTAGACAGGTGGGCGGATCGTTACGATGTAACCTACAAACCAACGGATAGTGACACATCGTTTTGGGATTTCACTTACGAGCGAAACGATAAAAAGTATTATTGTGAGATGAAGCAACGTAACTTTACCTTGGACTATGCGATGGAGAAGTACACCGAGGGGTTGTTGTTAGAAGCTCATAAGTACGAACGCATTTTACGTAGGACCAAGAACGAGAAGTCCGCACAAGGTCTATACTTTAACTTCTTTAGTGACGATAAGGCGTTAGTATTCAACCTTAACAAAATAAAAATAGATAAGTGGATATGGCGAACGATGCCTGAAACTACTGATTTTACAAAAAGAAAATTTGTTTACAAATATGTTACGTTTCTTGACTATAGTAAAGGAAAATTGTTTTATATTTGAGTATTCTGCTATTCTTTCATCATTATAGCGTTTTTAGTTTCTAGGTAGAAAAGGGTTTAATCTTAATTGGTTATTCCCTTTTTTTTATTTACATTTGTTGAAACTAAAAACTAAAAGTTATGAATGAAGAGATTGCAAGATTATTAAAGCAGAACGCATCTAACGTAGCCAATTCGGGTACAGGTAGTCGATTAGACATAGGCGATGATAAGGCGGTAGCTAGAGCCTGGAGCTTAATACAAAAGAAGATTAAAGCTATAGACCCTGATTTTTACGAAATAATTAAGGAGAGATGAGTAAGATAGAATATAAAGTTTGCACTAAGATTACGCAACGTGCTGCGTTAGGTAAAGAGAAATATGGTACTACGATGGAGCGTGACGATTTAACGCCCTTAGAATGGCTTAAACACGCTCAGGAAGAAGCAATGGACTTGGCTGTGTACCTTGAAAAGTTAATACAGGAATTAGAGGATATAAAAAAGGGAGCTAAATAGCTCCTTTTTCTTTTGTTACGATCCACACGCTTCGCAATCGTCATCGTCAATGCCACAAGTGTCGGGTTGGTCCTGGTCGGTTAAGTCGACTATCCAACTATCCCAAGTTTTTCTAGCAACATCTTCGTTGCGTTTCTTTTCTTCTTCTTCCTTCATTTTGTTATTTCTTTTTTTCGTTTATCCATTCTATTGGAATTAAATTGTCTGCCCACTTAATGTTATTCTTATCGCACCATTTAGAGTAGGTCGTCTTACTTCCTTTAAACAACTTGTTTGTGTGTCGTTGAAATACCATACGAATATCCTTGTCTGGATGCTGTGCTATAACTAACAGCATTTTCTTCCTATCTGCGGTGGTAAAACGACCTTTTAACTCTAAGATGATACCATTCGGTAAAATAACGTCAGGAGTATATTTACGTTGTTCGGAAACCACGTAGTGCAAATTAACAGTTTCATACTCAAATGATACGTTCTGATCGTCAAGTTTACCGCACACAACTTTTTCATAGTTACTCCTGAATCTGTGGATTGTTTTCTTCATAAGTCTTTTTGTTGTGGCACGAGTGACAAAGCGATTGTATGTTGTTATGGCTTAGTTTAGCTCCTCCTTGTTTGATTGGTTTAATGTGATCGACTACGTCAGCAGGAACAACTTTACCTTCATCTTCACAATGTAGGCACAAAGGGTTCTGATTTATCCACCAACCTCTAAGTCTACGCCAAGGTGCTTGACGATAAAACGAAGTGTCACCACCCCAAGACTTATTCTTGTCTATGGCTTTAACTCTTCCTCGACCTTTAGGTAATGTAGGCATATACTATATTATAGTTAGTTCAAATCCGTTTCCTTCGGTTGCTTCCAGTAACTCATTGAGAGTTCGCTTTGATGAAGTAATATCCAATAGGGAATCCCTGTTGACCTGTCCAAAGCTAGAGCCAACAAGAACACACCCTCTTGTGTCGGTATTATAGTTTCCTTGATGAATAAGAATGTATCTTCGATTTCGAACATTGTGCAATATAAGATGTTTTTTGTATTTATCTGAGGTTCTGTGAGAAACTTTATACACACCTTTAGGAACGCAACTCACGTTAGTTTCATTTGCTTTCCAAGGTAACTCTAATGTCTTACACTCAAAAACTTTTTCAAGTCCCTTAAACAGCGTTAAATGACCTAAAGTTTGTTTGCCGTCATCGTTAAGTCTAGTGAGTATCGCTTTCATAATTATGGGCTTTGCGGGTTTTGCGGGTTTTGCGGGTTTTGCGGGTAATTAACTTTTACCTTTTAATCTTTTCTATTGACCTACCTGCAAAGTAAGCAGCGTAAACAGTTATAAGTAAAGTTTGATATATTGGTTTGTAAGCATCCTCTATATTAAAGCTACCTATGTTTCCATCAAGAAAAGAAAGTAACACTAAGATAAGTGTAAGAAAAATAAGCACCAAAGGTCGAATGTTCTTAGACAACCAATTATCCGCTTTCATATCCGCTTCCCACCTACGACTAACTTGCTCCTGAGCTTCTGACTCAGCTTTAAGTAACAAATCTTTCATCGCTTGTTTAGCGGCTAACTTCTCTTCCTTAGATGTGCTTAAGTTGTCTAGGATTTCCCCGACCGACTTAATTACATTACCACCAAGTATATCAACTAATTTACTCATACCTTTTTACTTTTCTTATAAGCTACATAGAAATTAAATAGTGTGTAAGCGATACCCAGGAGTAGGGCAGCGAACCTTAACGCTGCTTCTACCTCTGTGAAACTTAACCCTATAGCTGTACCATTGACCGCTAAATTTTTAATTGAATCGCTATCCATTAGTTATAGAGTTTTAGATGTTATCTATATCTTGTTGGTTGTCTTGAATAAAATTAGCCGCTTCTGATCGAGTCATCAAGCAATTTTTCGGATAGGCTTTGTTCTTTCCTAGTTTAAGTAAAGCGGATAGCTCTCCACCTAACCAACTTGCTTCGAGTTGAATTATATAGAATTTAGCTTTTCCGATTTTAACCATTGGGTTAGCACCGAACTTTCTACGGTTGTACTCTCCAAGCTCTTTAAAAGTTGGATGAATAACTCCGTTTTGAATACCTTCTTCATCGTACTCAGGTATTCCGTAAGTAGCTACTAACTCTGTTGGTATTAGTTTATTAAAAGTTGTGTTATCTAAACACATATATACATTTCCTCTCATAATAATTAATTGTTTGTATGTGCAGATAAACCTGCGTTATAATTGTTTTCTATTTCGTCTGATGTAAGAACTCTATCATAAAGCAAGAAATCACTTATATGACCGTTATAGTCTTGCGTTCTTGTTGGGAAATAATGATTCATACCAACTCCGAATTGCTCTGTAGTACCTAAATTTATAGCAGTTATAGTTTTTGTAACACCTAATTGAGATGTACCAACAAAACATTTAAGAGTTGTGCCATCAAAAGTAAAAGTAGCAAAGTTCCAATCTCCATCAGTTATAGTACCAAAGTTTTGCCAAGTTCCTGTTATTTCGTGATAAACTGATAATTGAGAACTGTTAAAACCTAAAACTATTCTGTCTGTTGCAGAATGTATATCTGCTAAATATAAGTTATCATTACTATTAACATTTTTAAACCATAATTGGATTGTTGCTTGATTACCATTTATTGCAATATCATCAACTCTTGCACCTCCAAACTTACCTAAATTAAACGAGTTCAATCTATCTCGAACTAGGTTACCGAAGATGTCCTTGGTTGGTATAATTGGGTTAGGTATAACAGTTGAGTTTAATGTTGCTCCTCCGTCTGTTAGTCTGTAAGCACCTACTGAAGATGATTGTTCTAGTTGTGTTGCCCAAACAAAAACCTCATCTGAAACTCCTACATTTGTGTTAGGTGTATCTAAACGAAAAAGAATTGAAGTTGATACATCACTTGTAAAAGTTTTTGTTGTTGAAATTCTTTGCCAATCCGATGTGAGAGTAAAATCTTGACTATGAAAAACTGAGCTATCTTTTATTATCCATAATCGTACATCTTCTCCAATAGTTGACGCAGTTCCTTTTATATATGCAGATGCACTATAAGTTCTATCAGTAGAAGCTCCACTTAAAGTAAATAATATGTAAGGGTCAGTATTTGTTGCAATTAATTTAGTTGCATTAAGTTGCCCTGTTGGAGATGCGAATCCATAAGTTTGTGTTAATTGGTTTTTTGTCCAAACACTTTGACTAAAATCCTCACTATACGTCAACAAATTACTACCCTTACTCCAATTCATCATACCTAGTTGTGGTATTCTTGGTTGATTAGGTTCGTATGTAGCACCATTTATAGTACCATTATTACCCTCTCCTGAACTATCGTAAGCTAAAGAACCTGCACCCTCACTTAAAGCCCAATAACCTTTTAAATTAGATAAACCTATTGACGTGCCACTTCTATCAGTTACTAAGTTTTGAGGGTTTGCGTAATCGTATGTGATGTCATCGGTTGATAAATTCTCATTGTACAACTGAACATCTGACAATTGAATATTTCCGTAAGAATTATAACCAAAACCAAATTTAAGTTCTTGTGGAGTTAACAATGCAAAATTTACTACTACCCTACTCCATTGATCTAAAGGTACGCTTGTAGTTGATACACCATTCACATAAACTGACACAGTACTTAAACCTGCACTTTGTATGTTATTATTAATTGACTTTATGTATTTTGAACCTGAAAAAGCACCTCCAAAGCCTAAAATACTTTGTACATTTGTATCTAAAGGTTTAACCCAAAAAACCGCACTTTTAATAGGAGTTGTAAAATCAATATCAACATTATCTCCTGCACCATCAAACTCTAGAGCCTTACCTGTAAACAACTCGCCTACATTATTGTTGCCAGATTTGTCAGGTGTGAATTGGGTTAGTTCTTTTACGGAGATATTATCAAATGAATATGTTGC
>TARA_R110002126_G_scaffold67724_1_pt1 | contig 12380 bp, 18 predicted proteins | sample TARA_R110002126 | Tara Oceans TARA_R110002126 (sample SAMEA4397536) | marine metagenome | biome: Polar Biome; feature: [DCM] deep chlorophyll maximum layer (ENVO:01000326); material: water (ENVO:00002006), including particulate matter (ENVO:01000060) such as... | depth 30 m
CAGCAGAGTGGATTAAGAAGACCCTAAGGGCTTCGTTAAATAAAATCAGAGCGAAGCTCGTTCCGCTTCCAAGTAGTAGTTGTAAAACCTAGGGTTTGGAAAAAAGCTAAAAGTTTTGAATAGTATTTGGAATATATACACCCCCGTGGGTCAAGGGAATACGTTTTGTGTAGTAGTAGTAGTTGTATAATACATAGGTTATATAAACCCTCTATATTTGCGTGGCATATTTTTGAAAACACCTATTACACTTATTAATGGTCAGTAGCTCTTTACAAGTTAGTGCCACATTTATTGGTTGTTATTTTGATTATCTTTGCGGTATAAAAAATATCTTATGCAAGAACCAAAGCCAAAAACTATAAAATTTCGTAGGAAAGCACATTTAAGAGACCTTAAAAGAAATAGTTCAGGTAGAAATGCTACTGTAAGAATGGCTACTTATGATGACTCTGCAACAGGTGGTAAAAGGTATTTTGCTGCACCGACTATTACATTTAAAGGGAATGAAGAAGCTAGACCTCAATCTTTTCAACAAGCATTGCAGGCTGGAGAGGTTTATGAATTTAAAAACAAACGAAGAGCAGAAAGATTTGCAGCTGGTTCTTGGAAAAAAGGTAAAGATAAAAAAGAAGCTATGAAAGCTTACAGACAACGTAAAAAACAATTATAAAAAATATATTATGCCAGATAAAAAAAAGAAACCTGTTCAGCAACAAAAAGATAGTATAGTAACTCCGTCATATAAGAATATGAAGATGATGGCTAGTATGCGTACACAGAGTGGTGATCAGCGTAAAGCAAGTCCTCCTACAACTAAGAGAGACACTTTAAATTACAACTCAGGGTTTAAGTTTGGGTTAGAGAATAAAGCACCAAAGAAGAGTTTACCAGGTGAAGGATATATGTTCAGAGCTGGAAGATGGGAAGGTCAAAACAATGCGTCTAGTGTAAATAAAAAACCCTCAACAACTCAACCAGGTATTATATCTAGAGCTGCAAGCATCATAAAGAATTACTTTAATGAATAAATAGGTGTTTACAATTTTGCGCCACATTTATTTTTTTCTTATATTTGTCTTATGACTTGGATAATAACTTATACCTATGACGAAATTAATAACGCAGCTTTGCCAGCAGATTATTGGACTCAAACGACAACGTGGGAGCAAGATTCTAATACAGAAACTACAGCAAAAACTCGATGAAATTGGAGCTAAAAAAAGCGACATGCAAGCGACAAGCAAGTGACAAACAAGACATCCTGACACTCAATTAGTTAGGGCACAATATTTGACTCTTTAAAAAAGTATGGTCATAAAACGACATGCCTATATAAGAAGAAGAGAAGAAGAAAAGAATAATCTAATTAAATCTAAATACAATGATAGAAAAGGAAATAGTTTTTGGTAACGATGGTCGTATCAAACTTAAGAGGGGTATCGATATCCTAGCAGAAGCAGTTTCATCTACACTAGGTGCATCTGGTAAAACGGTAATTATAGAAGACCAGTTTGGTAATCCTCATATTACTAAAGATGGGGTTACTGTAGCTAATAGTATATTGTTATCAGACCCAGTTGAGAACTTAGGGTGTAGTATCTTAAAACAAGCCTCACAAAAAACAGCATCAGAAGCAGGAGATGGTACTACAACCTCTTGTGTGATTGCTAAATCTATTATCGACAAGTGTTTCGACCAAATAGATGAAATAGAAAATGTAACTCAAGCAAAAGAAGGTATCGAATACGCTGCTCGTGAAGTTGTAAAGACTTTGGAGAAGATGAAAACGGTAGTAACTGACGAAAAATTACTTCAAGTAGCGACTATATCAGCTAATGGGGATGAGTATTTAGGTAAAATGATAGCCGACGCATACCTTACCGTTGGTAAAGATGGTGTTGTAACTATGGATGAGTCCTCTACTGGGCTAGATTACACAGAAGTTACCAATGGAACTAAAATACAAAGAGGGTATGGTACTCCATTTAGTGTAAATAACTTAAGGTCAAAGTCTGTTGAGTATCAAAATCCACTAATAGTGATAAGCAACATGAAAATTGATATGCATGAAAAGCTACATTTCGCTTTTGAGCAGTCAATTAAACAAAAAAGACCTCTACTTATTATTTCAGAATTAGATGATAGAGTTAAATTGTTCGTTGCACAGAATATAAACAAGAAAAACTTAACTGCAAACTTTTTAGACCCAGAAGGTATTGGGTTAAAACGATTTGAATTACTAGAAGATCTATGTCTTATGACTGGAGCTAAAATGATTTCTGAAATGTCTGGAGATTCTTCTCAGAATATTAACGAAGACTACTTAGGTACATGTAGACAAATGATTTCAAACTCTACCGAGACTATATTAGTTTTTGACGAAGAGGAAAATAACAAGAAAAACGAAGTAATTGAGTGGTTAAACAGTGAAATTAGGCTTACAGCCAATAGATCAGATAAATGGCACCTACAAGATAGACTTTCTAAGCTTGCTGGTGGTGTTGCAACTATAAAAATTGCGGGGAATTCCGAAGTGGAACTTAAGGAGAAAAAGGATAGAGTCGATGACTCCATCCATGCAACTAAGGCAGCTCTTGAGGAAGGAATAGTTGCTGGTGGAGGTGTAGCACTTCTTGACGTACACGAAAAAATTTCGAAAAAAACTCTTGGAAACCGTTCTACTTCTTTTTTGATTGGCTATAAAATGTTAATTGAATCGCTACCAAGTGCCTGGAACAAAATAGTAACAAATTCAGGGCTATCTTTAGATGACGAAAATCTTAATAATCTAATGTCAAAAAGAAAATTAAGGCAAGGTTTAGATGTTAAGAGCAGAAAGTTTGGTAATATGATTAAAATGGGTATTATAGACCCTTTTAAGGTTACTAAAAACGCTGTTTTAAACTCTGCATCAGTTGCTTCTATTATTTTAACGACATCATGTGTAATATCTAACAAAAGAATCAAAAAAGATGAAAGCAGTAGGTAGTTTTATAATAGTTAAAGATGATGAGGTGATTCAAAAGAATGAATTAGGCTTAATCATAACAGAAAAATCAGATAATAACATAAGATACGTCTTAGGTCAAGTTATGACTGTAGGTGCTGATGTAAAAGAGGTTGTTCCAGGGCAATTTGTCTATTTTGACAAGATATCTGGCTCAGAACTTAGAATTAAAGGGACTAAGTTAAAAGCCATAAGAGAAAGAGACGTTGTTGTAACTTTAGACGATGCTGATACCGTTATTTGATTACGATAGATATCGTATCATAATGGAATCGCCATTTATATTCAAGGGTAAGGATTACCTTTATTTTCCAGACGGGTGTAAGTTTTATTCTCTTTACCGAACAACCAGGAAGATAAACTCTTTTTCAGAGCTTGAGTACATAGGTGAAAAATTTTTCTACCTAAATCCTTCTTTTGACATAGAAGTGGCTAAAAAGCTATTTATAAGACTTTCTGAAAGAGATTCTGGACATATAATCAGAACATACGGAGATTCAAGAGTGGAAAACATGATTGAAAGGGTTTCTGAAAGAAAAAAAGTACCTTATTGTGGTCGTTTAAGGAAAATAATCTTCAATCCGTCTAAAATGATTGAAAAGTCAATTAAAATGAAAATAGTTGGCTCTATTATTGGAACTAAAGAAAGACCAACCTCAACACAAATAGATGAAGTAGTAGAAGAACTTTGGTTAGATCAACAAAAAATAACTTACACAAAAATAGCTAATAAATTAAACACTAGTAGGTATCTTATAAGTTGGTATTTTAATGAAGAGGTAACTAGTTCTATTAAAAACGCAAATGAAGAGATAAGACAAACAAACCTTATAAGTAAAGCTGTAGAGGCTATAGATATACTTACTGATAAAGGAAATAAGCTTAAAATGAGAGAATTAAAAAAGCTAACATCTATAAGAAACTATTCTTTATTAAAAAAAGCAGTTACGGTTTATTTGAACGGCCTCTAGCCTTATTCATTCCTTGAATAACGTTTTTATATACCTTATCCATGTAATTATCTTTTTTAAACACAGGATTTGACCTTGGCTCTTCAGAAATAGGTTCTTCTTGAGTTAATTTCTTATAAGTAATTGAACATATTGTTTTTCCTTTGTGGCTTAACTCCCATAGCTTTGCTCTTGCATATTTTTCTCCTCCAGGTCTCCATTCTTTTATTAAATCCTTTTTTACCATCTCGTAAAATCTTTTTTTATCCCAAGACATAGTATTACCATAATAATTAAAATCTTCTTTCCTAAAATAAGGTAAATCATACAAATACAGTAACATGTCTAACTCCATGGAAGAGAGGTCATACTTTCTTTTTACATAATACTTAACTACTCTCCAGTATTTTAAAAAATTGCTTTGTCTTTCTCTTAACTGCCTCTTAATCAGTTTAGAGTTAGATCTTTTGTATGTTTTTATCATTTGATTTTATTTGATTCGTAGCAAAAATACGAAAAACATTATTTCTTATCTTTGCTGTATAATATACTAATAAAAATAATTATGCCATACGGAAGCGCAACATATAGTAAAAAAACTTCAAAACCTATTAAGAAGAAAGCGGTAGCTAGGAAAAAACCAGCTAAAAAGAAAAAATAGATATAATTATGGCAAATATAAATAACTACTCTAGTGATACTGTTATAAATTCAGCTGACAAATTAATAGGTACAGACGGTGCTATTGGAGCTGATTTAGGTAAAACAAAGAATTTTACTGTTTCTAGTTTATCAACATATATATTAAATCAACAGTCATCTGGTTCTAGTAGTTCAGGAACTACAAATAATGTTCCAATTTTTTCTACTAACGGATGGATAAACTCTGTAGTTAAGCAAGGCTCACTAAATAATATAGATATAGGTACTATCCCGACAAAAGGAGCAGGTACTGCAATAGACCCGAATTGGGTTGATGACTTACAGGTTGAAGGAACTATAACAGCAACTGATAAAATGTCAATAGGCCCTTCAAGAGCTTTAGATAACCAACAATTTGATTTAAACTTATTAAGGCAAAGTGCTAAAATAGCTTTTGGAGATAACAATACATTTGGAAATCCAAATATTGCTGAACCTATAATAACATGGAACGTGGTTGTTGGTGAGTACGGAACTACTGACACTGATCAATTACAATTACATTCTAAATCAGGAACCTTTTTTACTACAGGAGAATTAGGTACTACTATTTCTGCGGTATTAGACGTCAATGGTAATTTTGGTATTAATAAATCAACTGGACTAACAAATAAATTAGAAGTTGTAGGTAGCGCGCTGATAGACGGAGGTATTAATCTAACAGGAGATATAACTATGCAGAACAGTACGTCTTCTATCTATATGAAGTCTCCAGATGGAACATTATATAAAATAAGTATGGCGAATGGTGGAACTTTAACTGTAACTACAGCATAATTATGGCAAAACCAAGAAAAGGAAAAGCAAAGGTTAAAGTAACTGCATCTGGTAAAAAGGTTAGTTATGGCCAAGCGGGTAACGCTAAAGGAGGTGGCCCAAGAGTTAAACCAGGCACATCTAAAGGTGATAGCTATTGTGCTAGAAGTTTAGGTATAAAAAAAGGTCTTTCTAAGAAAAAACAAAACGATCCAAACACTCCAAATAATTTATCTCGTAAAAGATGGAAGTGTTCAGGAGCTAAATCAAAAAAATAAATTATGGGAAAGCTATTAGTTAAATTAGGATTAGGTATCCAAAAACAATGGAAAGTATTTCAGTGTTGGTGGAATTGGAGAATGTATAGAATGATGTTTAACGTGGATTCATGTCCAAATAAATTATGCGTTTGTAGCAATAAATAATATGAAATCAAAAGGACTAGGAGATACTATTGAGAAAATAACAAAAGCAACTGGAATTAAAAAAGTTGTTGAGACTATTAATCCTGGATGCGGATGTTCAAAAAGAAAAAATAAGTTAAACAAAATGTTCCCTTATAAAAATGGCCTTAAGTAAAACAGCTAAGTATTATAGAGAGAATCCTGAAGCAAGAAAAAAGCACAGGATATCAAGTGCGAAGGCTCAAAAGAAAAAAGAGGCTGTTCGTAAAAGAGTTGAGTGTAATAAATTCAACAAGAAAAATAAAAACTCTAAAAAAGGAGATAAAAAAGACTGTTCTCATAAGAACGGAAAACTTGTATTAGAAAATCAAAAATCAAACAGAGCCAGAGGTGGCGGCAAAAAGAAATAAATTAATAAAAATAAGCACTAAGTAATGAACAATAAAATATCAGAAAATACTGAATTAACATTAGATTTAAAAACACTATTAATTATAGTAAGCTTTGTCGTGACTGTAGCTGGTATGTGGTTTGCTATACAGGCAGATATTCAGTTAGCCAAAGAGCTTCCTGAAGCCGAGGTTAGTAGAACCGAATATGATTTAAAAGATCAGTTAATTAGAGAAACTATAATGAACACTCAGCAAAAAGTTAATCTAAATAGCGATAAGCTTGACAAGATAGATGAAAAGCTCTATCAAATTATAAAAAAATAAATTATGAGAAAAATAATAGTTTTATTAGCCCTTATATTTTCTACCTCACTGTTTTCTCAAGAATATGTTTTATTGGAAATAAATTCAGAGTGGAACTGGTCAAATAAAGCTAAAATAGACAAAATAAGAAATATACCTCATCAAATCGCTTATCTAGAAAATCAAACACCAACGTTTAGAAAAAAGATAAAATCAGTTCCTTTAGTTATACTATATAAAAACGGAAAACCTATTATGCGGTGGTCGGCCGATATAAGCTTTAAGTTAGTTATAAAAAAAGAAGAGGTGTTAAAAGCTATAGCGCGAGAAGAAAAAAAACAATAAATGAGAGATATAAATAAAATCATATTACATTGTTCAGCTACTAGAGAAGGTCAAGATATATCTACAGAAACAATTAGGGGCTGGCATGTAAACGAAAGAGGGTGGTCTGATATAGGTTATCATTTTGTAGTTTTACTAGACGGAACAGTTGATAAAGCTAGACCTGTGGAAAGACAAGGAGCTCACGTTCGTGGAAAAAATAAAGGTTCTATTGGTGTTTGCTATATCGGAGGATGTGATGCAGATATGAATCCAAAAGACACCAGGAATGAGGCTCAGAAAAAAAGTTTAGAAGAGCTTATTTCATATTTAATGGAAGCTTACGATGACGCTACACTTCATGGTCATAACGAGTTTTCTTCAAAAGCATGTCCTTCATTTAATGTTAAAGAAGAGTATAAAGAATTAATAGAGTGTTATGAGTAAACCAAAGAAAAAATTTAAAGACACTAAAGTAGGTAGTTTTTTGTTTAGTAAATTACCAGGGCTTATTGGTGATATTTTACCCGATAAAGGAGCTTTAGGCATTCTAAAAAACATTATAGATACAGATCCAGATACAACTCCAGAAGAAAAAAAACAATTACATAATGAGCTTGTTTCTATTTATGAGCTTGAAGTAGCAGATAGAGATTCAGCTAGAAAAAGAGAAGTAGAAAAAGCTAAAACAGGAGGCTTTGATTTAATGTTTAATCTTACGGGACTTGTTGGATTAGCAGCATTTTCTTTTATTATATATGCAATTGTTTATCTAGAAATTCCTGAGTCAAATAAAGAAGTTTGGATTCATCTTATAGGAATAAGTGAAGGTATTGTATTATCAATTTTTGGGTATTTTTACGGAAGTGCTGTTAGAAAAAACAAAGACTAGACTTTATTTTTGCCTTTGTTAAAATCTTATCTTTGCATAAAAGATTTATAAATGGCAAGTATTAGCACTTATGCTATAGATCAGATTATTACCGTTAGGGATAAGGTAATAGGTACTGATTCAGCAGGAACGATAACGAAAAATTTTGATTTAGGGGATATAATCTCCTTTTTAAACAGTTCAGGCTTAATTGAATCTGGAAACTCTCAATTCAAGTATGATGGTCAACCGTTATCAACCTCTACTAGAGTAGATGGAACTATTAGTTTTGATCCACCTACACTTTCTTCTGTTTCTTTTTCTTCAATATCAAATTTATTAATTACTTCAAAAGACGTAGCTGGAAGAGACCTTAGTAGTTATTATGATAGTCTAGTTGGCTCTAGAGTTATAATACAGAAATCAGGAGACCCATCAAAGTTTGGAATATATAATTGGCTATCTTCTACCTCATCAAGTAAGTTTCCTAATATATATGATATCTCGTTATATCATGTTTTTGGGAACTCTAGCCTAGAAAATGAGTCTAATTATTTAATATCTTTGCTGCAATATGATTATCTAGCGGCAACTGATAAACATTACGCTTTTACAGATCATACACAAGCGAATCCATCGGCGATTTGGACTATTAATCACGGGTTAAATAAATTCCCATCAGTTACTGTTGTTGATTCAGCAGGAACACAAGTTCTAGGAGATGTAAAGCATATTGACAATGATAATCTAACAATAACATTTGTAAACCAGTTTTCTGGAAAAGCATATTTAAACTAAAACACTATGGCAGATATTAAATTTTTAAACAACATCTCACTAGAGAACCTGCAGCTAAACAATGCGAAGCTACAAGTTGTTGCAACAGACCCTGTATTAGCAGGAACGTCTTATGAAGGTCGGGTTATTTACAACTCTACTGATAATGCAATTAAGTTCCATAACGGAGGTACCACTAATTACTGGGTTACTCTAGATGGTTCAGGAGATATATCTTCTGTAGCTGTAAGACCTGGTGAGGGATTAGAAGTAGAGGCTGGAGCAGATTCAGCAACTGCTGGAGCTTTTGATGTAACTCTAGGACTAAAAGCTGATGTAGCTGGAGATGGACTAAGTTATTCTTCAGGGGTTATAGCTGTTGGAGTTGACGATTCTACTATAGAGTTAAGCTCTGACGCTGTAAGAGTAAAGGATTTAGGTATTACAACTGCTAAACTTGCTGCTGATGCAGTAACTAGTGCAAAGATTGGTGATGATCAAATTGACTCAGAACACTATGTAGACGGAAGTATTGATTTAGCTCACTTAGCAGCTGACAGTGTAGACGGAACTAAAATAGTAGATAACGCTATTAACTCAGAACATTATACTGACGGAAGTATAGATAGAGTTCATTTAGCTGCTGATATAGTAAACGGAAGTAAAATAGCAGATGATTCTATTGACTCCGAGCATATTGTAGATGGATCTGTAGATAACGTTCATTTAGCTAATGATGGCATTACTATTGGAACAACAGATGTTTCTTTAGGAGGTACTATAACAGCTATTGTTGGATTAACAGATTTAGATCTTACAGCTGCAGCTCACACAATATTTGATACAGTTGGAGCAAATAACCTTACAATGGGTGCTTCAACAACAACAGTAATTATTCCAGGAGACTTACAAGTTACAGGAACAGTTACTACAAACAATGTAGAAACAGTATCAACAACTAACGGTGTTGTTTTTGAAGGAAGTGTTGCAGATGCTCATGAAGGAACTTTATTGGCTGGAGCTTTATCAGCAGATAGAACATATACACTGCCAGACGCTACAGGAACAGTTGCTTTAACTAGTAATATTAGTGACGCAACAATAACTATTACAGCAGGAGGTGGTCTAATTACTGGTGGAACATTTACATTAAACGGAAGTGCTACTGAAATAACTATAAGTCACGAAGATACTTCTTCTCAAGCTTCAGTAGATAATTCTGGATTAACTGTTATACAAGATGTTACTCTAGATACATACGGTCATACCACAGGTTTAGCTTCAGTTAATTTAACTGCTGGAGTTGATGGTCGGATTACAGCTAGAGAATACTCTGGTTTAATTGGAGACGGAACAGCAACAACATTAATATTAAAAAATACAGGAGCAACAGGAACAGCACAGTCCAATCATGGATTAGGTACAGTTTCTACTTCGTTTATGATACAATTAATTGAAGTTTCTACAGGAGCCTCAGTTTATGCGGATGTCGAAAGAGCGGCTAGTGGAGTTGTAAACGTTATATTTGCAGCAGCACCTGCATCAAATGCAATCAGAGTTCTTATGACTAAGATTGGATAAAAAATAAAATAAAATATGGCTAATAAATTCTTAAACGGGATTGAGGTTTCGTCATCTGCCGTTGTTGACGGGGGAAGTTTAAGCACTGGTTCTACTATACTAGATATACAGGGGTCTCAAGGACAATTATTCTCAGTAACAAATAGTTTAGTAGGTGATTTATTTTCCGTATCAGACATTTCAGGAATACCTATTTTAAACGTAAACTCTAGTGGCGCTGTAAACGTAGACGGCACTCTTACGGTTGGCGGTAGCATAACAACTGTTGGTGGAAATATTATTGCTGGTGGAGCTATTTACCCCGCTTCAAATGGGTCAGCTAGCTTAGGTTTAAGTAATAAGCAGTGGGCTGGGTTAGACCTAAGTTCTAGTTCTGCTATTACTTGGGGTAATGGAGATGCGGAAATAATAGAAGGAGAAACTAACAATTATAGTTTAACGTTTAAAACTTACGACGGAAGCGCTAACTCAGCCGCTTTAAGATTAGATGGTGACAATACGGCAACTTTCAGTGGTAATGTTTATGTTAATCAAACTTCAGATCTTACAACACAAGCTTTACAAGTAAATGGTTTTATAGATATAACAGCCGTAACAGGTACTGCATTAAGATGGTATAACGGATCAACATTTAAAGGTGGTTTAGGGTTAGATGACTGGGCTCATAGTGGTTCATCTAGTGATATCACTATGTATATAGCAGGAGACAATAGTTTTCATGTTTCTACGAATAATGTTAAACGATTAGAAATTGATTCAAGCGGTGCAACTTTTGCAGGTAATGTAGCTTTAGGTGGGACAGGACAATACACAACTAACCAATCTTTAAACATTGATGGAACAGGATTAGCAATTAAAAATAATGTAAATGGCTCAAGTAATAATTGGAGTTATATACATAATACTGCAACAGCTAGTTTTTCTAATTTAGTTTTTGCAACAGGAGGAGCTTTAACAGCTTTAACTTTAGCACATAGTGGAGCAGCAACTTTTTCAGGAAGTGTAACTGCTAATGGAACTGTTCTTACAGGCGACCAAACGCTACCTACAGACTTTGTATCTGCTGCTAGCGGAGGATCTTTTGGTGGTGGAATATCGGCAACAACTGGTCAATTCCCAATTTTAAAATGGAATGCTGCCAAATGGGGTACACAAAGACTCACTAAATTAGTTGGTGGCGGTGGTGCGGACACTGGAGATAAATGGGTTAGCTTAGCAACCGTCGATTTAACTGGTGGTTACGAAAAAGTAAAAATTGAGTTTACAATTGGTTCATACGATGACAACGCTAGAGGTAATGAGAAAATAGCTGTATTATATGAAAACCACTCATCAGCTCAAGAAGGTCATAGCGCATTTTGGTATGCGGGTGATATGTATCCTACTTTGTTTAAAGCTATAAAATCTGTTAGAGATAGCTCTAGTGGTTTAACTAATTCGTATACTTTATGGGTTCAGATCTACGGAGCTTGGAAAGACAGCTTTACGGTTGAAGCTGAACATTGGCAAACTGGTGATTCTATAACTTATCCCACGGCTGCGGGTCAAACAACAACCCCATCTGGTTCTGATGAGCAAGACGTAACAACTAGACAACGATGGGTTGATGCAGATAAGCTAGATGGTCAGCATGGTAGTTATTATGCACCTGCTGCTACTACTTTAGCGGGGTATGGTATAACTGATTCATTAGTAATAGGTACTACAAGCACAACTGCAATGGCAGGGAATACTGCATTATTAGCAATTGGAACAACTGCTACGACTGCAATGGCTGGTAACACAACAATACCTGCAGATCATGGAGATCATGATGGTTTGTATTTACCTATTGGTGGTGGAATATTAACTGGAGACTTAAAGATAAACACTCAAATTGCATTTCAAAGAGATGGCACAAACTATTCAAATTATATTAAATCTTCGCAGTACGTTTCTGAAGGATACAACGACAGTGGAACACCTCCAAGCGATAGATATTGGTTAGAATACGGAGCAAAAGGAGGACATCATTTTGTTTTAAATACTGATGGTGGAACAGGTGTAGCTGAAAATAGTTATGATGACTTTACTATTTGGCAAGGAGAAGTAGATGGCGATAGATTATTTGAAGTAACTAACTCAGGTAATACAAGTATAACTGGTGGCGTTAAAGTCTTTGGTTCAATAGAATCTAGAAAAAACATAGTATCAAACTCTAACTACAATATAGCTCAAATAAGCAGTACTAGAACTACAGATGATTACGGTGGTTTAAATAAAACATACGCTAGGTTAGATGTACAAACACCTGGTCCAGACACAGATGGA
>TARA_R110002126_G_scaffold81792_2_pt1 | contig 12367 bp, 19 predicted proteins | sample TARA_R110002126 | Tara Oceans TARA_R110002126 (sample SAMEA4397536) | marine metagenome | biome: Polar Biome; feature: [DCM] deep chlorophyll maximum layer (ENVO:01000326); material: water (ENVO:00002006), including particulate matter (ENVO:01000060) such as... | depth 30 m
CGATAAGGTCGATCTCATTTATTGGGACGGCGAGGTCGCAGGGCATGAGGAGTATTCATCTAGTCAAGTAGATAGCATCATTGATTCAACCAAACCTGCGGGCGGTGGGGGAACTGATCCTACTTGCGTAATGGAATACATGAAAGAAAAAGCAATCAAGCCCGAGGCAATCATCATGCTTACTGACGGCTACATTGGTAATTGGGGAGACGAGTGGAATGCACCGATTCTATGGACTATTGTTGGCAACAACAGAAATTATGCCCCTGTGGGTAAAACGATACATGTTAAGGACTAATCCTATGGCTAAAGTAATTGTTGAATTTGGGTATGACAAAGCATATGTAATGGACGCTGACAAAGCCCTAACATTGTTAGACCTAATGAAAGATGCAGAAGTATTCAAAGAGAATTGGAGATCGAGTGATAAGGGTGGCAACACCTTTCACATCTACCCCCAAGAGAAAGAGTTGTGCAGTATGAAAGTATTGAGTAGCAACATGTATTCAATGGCAAGACTAGCAGGTAAACCTGAAACAAACTAACAAGGAGAATCAAATGAGTATTTCATCTAGTGCAGTATTGGTAGAACTAAACATAAGTGTTTGGACTGCCAACAAGTTGGACAAGGGTGCAACCGAGGCGGTGCTTAGCAATAACTCAGCAAGCAAGGACTCAGCACAAGTGCGTAAGAACTTAATGGCAGGAACGGATAAGCGTAAAAAGATCTCTGACTACGCTGCTAAGGCTAGGCTCTACCACAATCAGACTACGCTGTCTTGGTCGGACAAAGGTGCGAGGCTACTGCCTACTAGCTTATTCATGGATTACAAGGCAAACATGAATGTGTATCAGAAAAACATGAACACCATGATCGAGGACTTCTATGTGAACTATGCAGACCTGATCGACTTGGCGAAACATCACATGGGTGATCTCTTCAACCCTTATGACTATCCAAGTATCGAGGAGTTGCGTAACAAGTTTGGATTCCGCTTGGTATTCTCACCGCTACCCGAGAGTGGAGACTTCCGTCTTGATATACCCAAGGCAGACATGGTGGAGATGCAAGACAAGTATGAGTCAGCGTTTAACGACAGGCTCAAAGATGCTATGCGTGAACCATGGGACAAGTTGCATAAGACTCTTACCCATATCTCAGAAAAGCTAACTGATGTAGAGGGTGATGACGAGACCAAGAAAAGGTATCACGATACCCTGATTACTAATGCTCAGGAGTTGTGTGGATTGCTTACGCATTTGAACGTAACGAAAGACCCATTGCTTGAGAACGCAAGACGTTCCCTTGAACTAACAATGTTAGGGGTTGACATCGAGGCAATCAAGGAAAGCCCTGATGTGCGTAGTAGCGTAAAAGCAAAGGTTGATGACATTCTTAAGAAGTTTGATTGGTAAGGAGATAATTAAATGACGTATGCAAATATTGAATTGCAAGAGCATGACCGCTTTGGTGATGGGATCAAACGGCAATCCACGATTGACCCATTTCTTAAAGACCTAGTAGAGCAGTTGGCTTTGAAGTATCCACAATGGACATTCGTAGAGACAGGTTCTACTGCTATCGCAACGGATAAGGTTTACCATGCTTATCGCTTTGACATTAAAGATAAGCGAGAGACCCTAGGCACAATCGACAAGGACTACGCTAGTGGTAGTGGGTATCGGTATCGTATTGACAATCACCGCATTCAGGGTATGCGTGAACGTGGTTGTGGTATGAAAACGATTCACCTTAACAAAGCACTTAAGCATGTGGATAAGTTCTTTGGTAAAAAGAATGTAACTGAAAAGATTACAGAGGCTAGACGTAATATTGATAATGTGCTATCACAGGTGGATAACGAGAAAGCGTGGCGACTACGAACCACATGGAGTTCAATGGAGTCGGAGGCGAGAACATTTGTCGTTGACAATTATCAAGCCTTTATGGATAGCGTAGTAAATAAAAGTAGTGTTGCAAAACAGTTGGAGATATTACCTACGCAAGTAGCAGAATATAATGCAACGCAACATTTGACTAGCATGTTGAAAAACAACAACGCTTTTATTGTGTTCATAGATGGAGTAAACTATTCTGTGCAAAAGGGTAAAGACCCTTTGGAAATAAAACAGAGTGATGAGTTGCCCGACTTTATTCGTAGGGCAGTAGGGCTACTTAAATTAGTTGAAGATAACCAAGTGATTAGTGGTGTAGGTTTGCGTGTTAATGAATCCACTTTCTTGGTATTACCTAACAATGTTAGTTAAGGAGGAAGTATGTTTAATAAAAAACGACATGTGTTCATAGTAGATGATTCACCTAGACAAGAAAGGATAACGTCTATGGCTTTGGATAAGGACTCAAGATTTAAATGGACTGCTGGTGCTGACGTATTAAGAACGTGGAAAAAGCATGGGTTTGTCCCACCGACTGAGTATCGGGAAGATTATTTGTTCAAACTAAATCGTGAGGCTAATAAACCAAATGACTGAACTAATAAAGAAGGGCAGGGGTAAGGGGGTAAAGCCTGCAATGGTTTACCTACCTATCCGCATTAGCCAAGAAGTAGCAGAGTTTTTCAATGCTTACCCTAACAAGAGTGCAAAGATTAGGGAAGTATTAGTTAATTATGTTCAACAAAACGGAGAAACAAATGAGAAAGAAACTCACCAAAAGCAGTAAGGTAATACAGTATATTAAGAAAAACCCTAACGCTAGAGCTAAAGAAATAGCGAGTGCAGTCGGTGTGCCTACCGCTAGTGTTTATCAGATAGCCTACAAAGTGCGAAAGCAAATACGTGAGGGTATGGCTAAAGTAAGAATGACCGCCCTCGCACCTAAGCTTGCCGCAAGTAAAACTACTAGGGGTATGAAAGTAATAGCAACTTATACGAGCAACAAGAGCATTAAGTCTGACATGGTCAATCACCCTCCGCACTACAAGGCAGGGGGCATTGAGACGATTGATTTCATCGAGGCTAAGAACTTAGGGTATAACCTAGGTAATGTGGTGAAGTATGTAAGTCGTGCCGATTTGAAAGGCAATAAGTTGGAAGACTTGCAGAAGGCTCGATGGTATTTAGATAGGGCGATTGCTAATATTAGCAAGACCTAACAATGTTAGGGGCAGTTTTGATTACAGATAGAACCTAGTAGCCTTGTAGATGCGAATGTTTTTATCTTCAGCTAGCTTGCCCCTATAACTTCTTTACGGCTAGCTGAATCCTTGTTAACTCTGAGGGTGGCAGAGAATCTACATCTCCACCCAATTTTCTCCTTGACAAAGTCCAACACCATGGTATTATGGTGGCATGGCACAAACTCCCGAAAAGAAAGTTAAAGACAAATGCGTCAAGCTACTCAAGGCTTTTGACGTTTATTACTTTTTTCCTGCTACACATGGTTATGGTCGTAGCGGTGTGCCTGATATTATTTGTTGTATCGCAGGAAAATTTGTAGCTATCGAGTGTAAGGCAGGCAACAATAAGCCTACTGCACTACAAGAAAAAGAAATGGCAGACATCCGTAAACAAGGTGGAACTGCCGTCGTAATAAATGAAAGCAACCTAACATTGTTAGGGGACTTGCTAAAAAAATTAACAGGGGCTAACAACGAGGAGGACGACGATGGCAGATGTTGAAATGAACAAAGGTGTTCAGATATTACTTGAACGCATGAGCAGTAACCCTAATGAATTTATTCCTACCCTAAGAGAGGGGTATCCTGCAAAGTGGCGAGACATTCTTATCTCTATTGAGATGCGAACCAATGGGGGTAAAGAATACAAAGATCAGCTACCCTTTCTAAACGACAAAGAAATCAAAGTCCTATGGGACAAGATGCAGAGTCTACAAGGCGAGCTGTTTACTAAAAGAGTTATGGATACCCTGTTACGAGATGCCCATGATTATGAAAGATTTGAAACCATAAAGCAGTTGCCCCTACTGCTCAAGGAGTTGGAGAAACATTCTCCTGCAGAACTATCATTGCTTTCTCGGCGAGTTACAGGCGGTAGCCCCAAAGGCAAAAATTGAAAATATTTTGTTTGGACTTTGAGACTTACTACTCTCAAACCTTTTCCCTTAGCAAAATTACTACGGAAGAGTACGTCCGTAGCCCTGAGTTTGAAACCATCGGGGTGGCGGTGTGCGAACAAGGGAGCGCTCCTACTTGGTTTAGTGGTACTAAAGCAGATACAAAGGAGTTCTTGGATAGCTTTGAACTCGACAAGCACCTTGTGATAGCCCATAACGCTATATTTGATATGGCTATTCTTAATTGGCAGTTTGATATAAGACCCAAGGGCATTGCTGATACCTTATCTATGGCAAGAGCCATACATGGGACGGAAGTTGGTGTTAGCCTTGCCAAGCTAGCTGAACACTATGAACTAGGAGTAAAAGGTACAGAAGTCTTACAGGCACAGGGCAAACGTCGGATCGACTTTAATGCACAGGACTTGGCACAGTATGGCGAGTATTGCAAAAACGACGTGGTGCTTACGATGGGTTTGTTTGAGAAGCTAAGTGCAGGCTTTCCTCCTAGTGAGTTACGGCTTATCGACTTGACCATTCGTATGTTCTCTGAACCTAGCCTATGGCTTGACGGCGATATATTGCATAACCACCTAGATATTATTCGAGAAAGAAAAGCAGAACTTACTAAGATTTATCCCAAAGAAGATTTAATGAGCAATGACAAGTTTGCGGTGCTACTGTCTAACTTTAATATAGAACCCCCACGCAAGATTAGTGCTACAACAGGCAAAGAAGCATGGGCATTTGCCAAGACTGACGAAGGGTTTAAAGAACTACTTGAACACTTTGATGCGAATGTGCAAATACTAGCAACAGCGCGCTTAGGAGTGAAATCAACCATTGAAGAAACAAGGACTGAACGCTTTATTGAGATAGCGCAGCGAGGCTTATTCCCCATACCACTACGTTACTATGCGGCTCATACGGGTCGTTGGGGCGGTGATGACAAAGTAAACCTACAAAACCTACCACGAGGCTCGATCCTTAAAAATGCAATTATGGCTCCCCCCGGGCATGTCGTTGTGGACTCTGACTCTAGTCAAATAGAAGCAAGGACGTTAGCGTGGCTGGCTGAACAGAACGATTTAGTGGATGCGTTTGAAAGGGGCGAAGATGTATATAGAATCATGGCGTCGTCTATATATAACAAGGCGACTGAAGAAATTAGCAAGGACGAAAGGTTCGTTGGCAAAACGACGATTCTCGGGGCAGGGTATGGGATGGGAGCGCAGAAATTTAAGGCGCAGCTCAAAACCTTTAATGTTGAGGTATCTGACGAAGAGACTGCACACATTATCAAAGTCTATCGTGAAACATACGACTGGATACCAGCATTGTGGAGAAAAGCAGGATTAGCCTTAGATGCCATCATCAACAATCAGAGTATGTCTTTGGGTCGGGCTGGAGTGCTTGAAGTAGAAGGTAGAAGAGGCATTCGATTGCCAAACGGACTGTATATGAAGTACCCAAACCTACGCAAGATGCGTAACGAGCAGGGTAAGGACGAGTATGTCTACGATACCAAGAAGGGCAAAGCAGTTGTGCCTAACAGGATATACGGTGGGAAAGTTATTGAAAACGTCTGCCAAGCGTTAGCTCGAATCATTATTGGTGAACAGATGTTACAAGTAGCTAAAAAATATAAAGTGGTAATGACTGTGCATGATGCGATTGCTTGCGTAATACCTGAGCAAGAAGCAGAAGTTGGTCAAGAGTATGTAGAAATGTGCATGAAAATGCGACCCAAGTGGGCACAAGACCTACCTCTGAGTTGCGAATCAGGAATAGGGAGAAGCTATGGCGATTGCTAATAGTTACATACACGGAGAAGATAGGAACAAGCTATATCCAATTGCATCAATTGGGTTTACTAAAGATATTTATCCAAACGTTAAAAGTGCAATTGAAAATCCTGGAATAAAAAACAAACTACTTAGTGCGTTTACTGATTTTGTTAAGTTAGCACAACAAGGCAAATGTTTTGATGTTCATTTTGATGCGCATAAAGAAAAGTCACAAGAACTTATTGATTGCATACTTGAGCACCCTAAAATAATAGTTGAACGTGATTTTTTTGGTAGCCGTAGCCCAATCTATGACGTAGCGGTTAGCGCAATTGAGTCGCTTGGAGAAATACGTCTTCCCTTTCCAAAAATAACAATAATAGGGGGAGAAAGAGTAAATAAAGATTTCCCCGATGAAACAGATGAAGTCATAGTGCAAGATGGCTCAGTCAATCTTTTGTATTCTTTTTTTCTAACACAAGATCAAGATCGCATAACAATAAATGCTTTATTTAGTAAACCAAATGAAATAGGAAAAAGTTATTTTATAGCCCATTGTGTACTACATTTTGTAGAGGGTAGACTTAAAATGTCTAAACCGTTTGTTGCTCGTAAACATAAATACGAGCTTGCGGAACCCGAAACCATGGACAACATGTCCTATCTTGCAATTATTGCTGTGTATATGCTAACCATAGCAGGTGGTGATATGTATGTATCTGCTCCTACTCCTGATGAAATTGCCATTAATAAAAAACGAATAAACAAAGGTAAAAAGCCTTTGATTGAATTTAGATTAATTACTGTTGATGGTAAGAAGTCAGCGTTGCCGTCCATGCCACAGGGCACACATGCCTCACCAAGATTGCATTGGAGACGTGGTCATTGGCGCACTATGAAGAAGTCAGGTAAAAAAGTTTGGATTGATCCGATGTTAGTGGGCGATGAAGAGAACGGCAAGATTATCAAAGACTATGCCGTAGGTAATTATAAAGAAAATAGGGCAGTTTAAAAATGATCGTAACAATACTTAACTTGTTTGCATTATTTGTAGCTACATTTGCCGTGCTAATATTTGCGGTGGTGTTTAGCTTCTTTTTGTTCATTATGTTTGCTTGTGTATACATTGGGTGGATGGAGATCAAAGGGATGCCATTGTCTGAGTTATGGGAAAAAATTAAAAAGGAGTAATACATGTTAGAACTAGATGAAGTACAAGCATCAAAGCCCGTTAAATTATTTGTAGCTACACCGATGTATGGTGGGCTATGCACAGGCGGTTACACCATGGGTATCTTAGAGTGTGTGCAAACGTTTATGCCACACAAAATCCAAATGTACTACTCGTACATGATGAATGAGTCTTTGATTACTCGTGCTAGGAACGGCATGGCGTATGACTTTTTACAATCAGACGCAAGTCACCTGATGTTTATTGATGCGGACATTAGTTTTAATCCAAAAGATATTGTACGTATGGTCAAAGCCGACAAGGATATTATTTGTGGTCTCTATCCTAAGAAAGAAATTAACTGGAAGCTAGTGCATGATGCTGTTAAGCAAGGTGTTGACTACAAAGACTTGGGTAACTACACAGGTTCTTTTGTAGTGAATCTAGTGGGTGGTGCGTTAGAAACCGAAGGCAACATTAACGACCCTATGGAAATCGACAACGGCGGTACAGGCTTTATGTTGATTAAGCGTAATGTATTTGAAACCTTGCAACCCAAAGTACCCAAGTACACCAACGATATGATTCACATTACTGATAAAAACCCAAAGAAGAAGATTGTTGATGAGTTCTTTACTACTAGCATTGATGAAGAATCAGGTAATCGTTTGTTGTCAGAGGACTACCACTTCTGCAAGATTGCTCGCAAGGCAGGTTTTAAAGTATTTGCAGCGCCTTGGGCAAACCTAACCCATAGCGGTACTTACAACTTTAGCGGTACTTTACCAAGGAAATAATATGTTACCAAATTGTGAATTAGTAAAAGCAGAAGACACGCAGTTCCTAGTATTTAAAGGGCAAGACTTAATCTCAAACCATTTGAAGCAAGAACTATACGAAGACGACGTACATCAACTAAGTCTCAAACTTTTAATGGATGCACCCGAAGGTGAGGTGCTAGATATTGGTGCTAATTTGGGTACGTTCTGTGTACCCTTGGCTAAGAAAGTATCAAAGCATATCTACCATGCCTTTGAGCCACAACGGATAGTCTACTACCAACTGTGCGCTAATACGTTCATTAATGGGTTAGATAATATCCATTGCCATAATTTTGGTATTTCTGATAAAGAAGAACGGCTAATGCTTACCATGCCCGACTATGCTAATGAAAGCAATATTGGTGCGTTTAGCATGGACAAAGAAGTTCGTGAGAATGACTACGAGTGCAAAACCGAAGGCGCAAAAGAACCATTAGTAGTATTTACTTTGGATTCAGGTGCGCATAAAAATGTACGACTAATCAAGATTGACGTAGAAGGGCATGAACTTGAAGTACTCAAAGGTGGTATTGAAACCATCAAAAAGAACAATTACCCACCGATTATCTTTGAAGCATGGACATGGAAGCCATGGTTTGAGCCTAAGCGTAAAGCGTTGCTTGAATACTTAGAAGGTCACGGCTATGATATACAACAGCTAGGGCATAACAATTTAGCCACACATGAGGGCGCTAAATGACAACTTTTACAACAGAAGATAAAAACGAAGCTTATCGCAAAAAAGTAGAAGAAGCACCATACCACCCAGGTTATGAAGACGCTATTATTACAGTAGAGCCAATACCTTTTGCTGGACTGGTTTCAATACAAGATAAAGAAGATACAGAGCAAATGCTACGGCACCAACTGCACATAGTTACCGAGCAATTAAATACGGTGCAAGCTGAATGCCAACGGCTACGAAACAAACTAAGGGAGGCGGGTATAAATGACTGAAGAGGATAAAGGCATGTTACGTGATATATTTGCGGGCTTGTCTATGTGTGGGTTAATTATGAAAAACATAGGTACACCACAAGATATGGCTGAAGCGTCGTATCGCATGGCAGATGCCCTAATGGAAGCAAGAGATAAAGGAGAAGAACTTGGAATTGCAGCAGTTAAACCTAGAAAGCGATATCTTAGAAAAGGTGCTTGATCGTGGAAAGAAATATTGCTCGAGCTGTACTAGCTATCAGCCTGATATTGGTGGTCAAGTGCTTGTTGTTGGTAGTCGGCATAGACCAATCCGACGATGGAAGTGTGCTCACTGTTTAGCAAAAATTTCAAAAGCTAAATATTCATCAAAGAGGAGAAGCGAATGAAAAAACTAATTTTATTAACGTGCGGTCTATTAGGGGCATGCTCGTCATCCCCTTACGTAGATAATTCTAAACTACCTGATACTGCGTTATTGGTAGAAAAAGAACTTACGCAAATGAGCCGTAGCCAACTTATTATGGCGGTACAAGAGTGTGAGTCAAGCGGACTTAGACCATCAGTCATTATGTCTAGACGCAAAATTAACGGCTACTTGTCTGACGTTCCTGTCGATGTAACTTGCTTGCCAAGATTCGGAAAATAATATGCCAGCATGGTCATACAGTAGCTTAAAAACATTCCAGCAATGTCCAAAGAAGTACTACCATCTTAAGGTAGCCAAGGATGTTAAAGACGAAGGTAGTGAAGCCACAATATATGGCAAGGAACTACACAAAGCTGCTGAGGATTACATTAAAGATGGCACACCTATACCTCTTCAGTTTGCGTTTATTCAAGAAACAATAGATGCGCTTAAGAACATCCCAGGTGAGAAGCATACTGAGATTGAACTAGGTGTATCTAATAAGAATGGCAGACTTAATCCTTGTGGGTTTTACGATAAAGATGCATGGTATCGGGGTATTGCTGACTTGCTGATTGTTAATGGCGACGAAGGCTACCTAGTGGATTACAAGAGCAGTAAGAACGCAAAGTACGCTGATTTAAAGCAGTTGGATTTACTAGCGGGTGCGGTATTTGCTCATTTCCCAGAACTTAAAACGCTTAAGTCTGCTTTGTTATTTGTAGTTAGTAACGAATTTGTTAATAAAGAACACAGTTCGCAACACAAATTAGCCTATTTTGAGCATGTGCGGTTTGATTTGGAACGGCTTGAAACAGCCCTAGAAACAGGTGTATGGAACGCAGTAGCGGGTCCGTTATGCGGTTGGTGCCCCGTCAAGACTTGCCATAACTATAAAGAGAGACGCAAATGACTAGATGCTACGGGATGGACGACTGCCCTTTAAGTGTAAAAGAACCCGAATTTAAACATTCGTATCACGATCCTGCATCTAATTTTACGGTTGAGTTTGGAATCGGAGAAGAAGCTCATAAAACGGATTGTGAGAGCTATATAGACCTTAATGCAGATTTAGGGGGTGGTTATGACATGGAGATAGCAGTTAAAGTAGATGGGCAATGGCACGTTGTTGAAGCCTCGGCAGCACGGGTAAAAATTAGAGGGTCGTTTGAGAAAAGTGGATTTATGCTAGCACTGCAACAAACTGGCTTGATGACTCTCCCCTTTTACGGCAAAATGAAGGATCCCTACGAGGAGGAACAAAATGCCATACGTAAACAAACCTAGACCATATAAAAAAGAATACGAACAGTATCAGGGTAAACCCGAACAAATTAAAAATAGGGGTAAGCGTAATGCTGCCCGTGCGGAGCTAATGAAAGAAGGAAAGGTACACAAAGGCGATGGAAAAGACGTCGATCATGCACAACCTCTCAGCAAGGGGGGAACAAGTGCTAGGGGTAATCTCAAAGTTAAACCCGCTAGCAAGAACAGATCATTCAGTAGGAACCCAGACCACTCCGTTAAACGGAATGCAAGCAAGAAATAGCATCCTAACGGATTACAACTGGCCTGGTAAACATAAGCCTTTTGCACATCAAAAGCAGACTTCTGAGTTCTTAACGCTTAATCGTAAAGCTTTCTGCTTTAACGAGCAGGGTACAGGCAAAACGGCTAGCGTGATATGGGCAGCTGACTACCTATTGAACCTAGGAGTCATCCGTCGTGTGCTTGTTATTTGCCCTTTGTCAATTATGAAATCGGCATGGCAACAAGACTTATTTAAGTTTGCAATTCACCGCACATGCGACATAGCATATGGTAGTCCAGTGCAACGCAAAAAAATACTTGCCAACAATGCTGAGTTTGTCATCATTAACTTTGATGGGGTAGATATCGTCAAAGAAGAAGTATTAAAAGGTGGGTTTGACCTAATCGTTGTAGACGAAGCAAGTGCTTATAAAAATGCACAGACAACCCGTTGGAAGACCCTCAGAGATATAGCCGCCCAAGTTAAGGGCATGTGGATGCTTACTGGTACTCCAGCAGCACAATCTCCCGTAGATGCGTTTGGACTGGCTAAATTAATTAACCCCAACGGCACCCCTAAATTCTATGGGCAATTCCGTGACCAAGTTATGTATAAGGTAGGCACTTATCGTTGGATACCAAAGCCCCAAGCACAAGCTGTTGTGCATAAAGTGTTACAACCTGCTATTCGGTTTGAGAAAGATCAATGTTTAGACCTGCCTGATGTAACTTTTGTAGAACGGGATGCCCCGCTTACTCCCCAGCAAATAAAGTATTACAAAATACTCAAACAACAAATGTTGATACACGCAGATGGCGAGCAGGTTACTTCAGTAAATGCGGCTACTAATATCAATAAGCTACTGCAGATCTCTGGCGGTGCGGTGTATACCGATACTAGAGAAGTCATACAGTTTGACGTATCTAACCGCCTACGAGTTATTGAGGAGGTTATTAACGAAGCTTCACACAAGGTCCTGGTGTTTGTTCCATTTACTCATACTATAGAACTGCTAAACAAACATTTGACCGGAGCTAATATTACTTGCGGGATTATCAATGGGCAAGTACCTGTTAATAAACGGCACGACATTATTAAAGACTTTCAAGAGACAGATAACATTAGGGTCTTGATAATACAACCCCAAGCAGCGTCTCACGGGTTAACACTAACTGCTGCTAATGTAATCATTTGGTATGCTCCTGTGACCAGCGTAGAAACATATTTGCAAGCCAATGCACGTATTAACCGCCCGGGGCAAAAGAACCCTATGACTATTGTGCATATCAAAGGAAGTGAAGTAGAAGCAAGGCTATACAAAATGTTACAAAATAATATAGATAGTCACACAAAAATAATTGACTTATACAGACAAGAAATTGAAGATATAGCTTGACATTGTCAAAGTCATTGGTATACTAGTGGTTCGTAGTTAGAAGGAGCTAAAAATGAATGATGTAGAAGATGTAGCAACAGATAAGCTTGCCGAGATTTATATAAAAATTAGAGACAAGCGAGCTGAGATTAAAGAGTTGTACGAGCAACAAGACGAAGAGTTAAAAGCTCAACAGGACTTGCTCGCAGAAAAGATGTTAGACGTATGTCGTGAAAACAATGCAGATAGTATTAAAACACCAGCAGGGACAATCATTCGTAAAGTGGATACACGGTACTGG
>TARA_R110002126_G_scaffold67082_3_pt1 | contig 12322 bp, 12 predicted proteins | sample TARA_R110002126 | Tara Oceans TARA_R110002126 (sample SAMEA4397536) | marine metagenome | biome: Polar Biome; feature: [DCM] deep chlorophyll maximum layer (ENVO:01000326); material: water (ENVO:00002006), including particulate matter (ENVO:01000060) such as... | depth 30 m
CCAGACACAGAATTTTAACCTTGGCACAGGTCGCACACAGAGTGTATTCCATAATTTCTTACCTTCTACTCATATTAATAATTATAATGAAGATGGGTTTGCGACTCCTCCACTTAAAAATGCGACAGCAGGTATTTATGACACTCCAACTACTATTGAAAGAGTTTCCTTCCTTAAAGGTGGAGTGCTTTTCCCAATAGAAAATGAAATTGATACAAGAGTTCCTTCCAATCAGGATAGACCTGAAAGTGAATTGATTAGCAACTTTATTAATGCTATTAAACCATTTAAGCAAATGAATCATTCTTTAATTTCACTTAATACTGAAAATAACTTAGCAACTCAGGTTAATGTTATAGGTGATGCTAATAGGTCAAAGTTTGTTCTTGCCGACCAAGACCCAGTCTTTGGTGTTGGAGTCGCAGAAGACCCTTATAGGGTTGGAGTTGATTTTAAGGGAACTAATTACGGAATTAGAATGAAAACGAGTATTAATGGAAACTCTCCTAACTCAGTCTTTACCTATGTTCTTGCTACTAATACTTTAATGTATTCTCCCAGTGGAATTCAGGTTGTGTCTTAGATGCCATTACAACCATTAAGGGAAATGGCGAATGTGGCACTTTATTTTTTAAGCGAAGCAATTAAACTAAAAGTTTTAATAAGTTATTTTTTTATTTAAGATGTATTTTGAATAAAAAAATATATTTTAATAGTATATACAAGATATGAGCGGACTTCCAGATGTTTTAAATGTTAAACCAATGACAACAATAGAAACTATGAGTATTGACACCAATATTCTTGACCCTATTGTAAGCACTCCTACCTTTGCGAGATTTGTTTTAGAACGAAAGGGTATTTTAGACGCAGGTTCTACTTTTTCAGTCTCAGCACACCCAACAGCAGATGGAAATTTAAGATGTATTCTTCCAGTAAAAACAGGTGCTCACGCACTTATTAAGAGAGCAGTCCTTAAAATTGGAACTAAGGTTCTTTCTCATAGTGATGACTATGCTTATTACCAGACAATTCGTCGTGCTTTTAAGACTAACGAAGAAAAAGCACTCAAAGATTTAGTAAGAATTGGCAGTTTAGATGTTTTATGTCCTGATAATCAGGGAACTGGTTTATATCAGGTTAAGGACGCTGTTTATTCAACGGATACTACGGGGACTTCTCCTAATCCTATACGCCTTACAACAGGTCAGGATATTGGTCCAGTTTTCCAGATAAAGTTAAGTGATTTATTCCCAATGATGAGAAATATGATGTTACCACTTTATCTTATTGACCAGCAAGTATCTATTGAAATTACTTGGAATACTCAATTAACAGGTACTCAGGGAAGTATGGCAGTATTTGAACAGGGTTATGCCGACGATACATCCATAAGTATAGGAGTAAATAATGTTAAATTCCTTGCCGATTACCTAACTTATCAGGACGAACGAATGGACGCTACTGCTAAACAGGTTATGAGTGATAAAGGTCTTTCACTTCCTTACGAGGATGTTGTTTTAACTTCTTCTAATGTTGCCCCAGCGAATCCAGTACCAGCAGGAACTAATGTAATTAGACAGGATGTTGTTAGAGATTTAGGACTTTCAGGACGCAATGTTCGTGCCGTAGTTCTTCACGATTCAGTCCCAACTCCTAATGCTCTTACAGGTGATTACTCGTCTCCTGCTTACCATATCCCAGACGAATATAATTTCCGTATTAATGACCAGTTAGTATATTCAAGAAGTGTTATTAATGAACAGAGAAAAATGAATCAGTTAAGTGATGTATTTGGAACTAATATAAATTGTCTTAACGCTGAATACTCATATAATGGTCAGGCGGACAGACAAGTTGCGAACTCAGCAATTAACAATAACCTTATTAGCGTTAATACAGTTGATGGACATCAAGCACGAGTCTTACAGGGACAACAGCATTTTGAAGGTGTTGATTTAACTACCAATCCTTTTGCCCAAGTTGGCAATGGTACTCAGGTAGGTCAAAAACCAATTGAGGCACTTCGCACCATATACCGCACCGCTAATGATAATGCTATAAGGGAACTTCGCTATTTCTCAATAGTAGAAAGGGCAATGGTATTAAGAGGCGGACAGGTTCTCGTCAGTAGTTAATTCTGCTACTTTCTCTGCTACTTTCTTTTTATGTCTATAAGAACTTCTATGTCTTGACATATGATTTCTATTAACATTTTCTTCGCCACATTCGCAAGTAAGTGTCCATTTATTATATTTATCTTTATACTTCTTAACAATATCAGGATTGTTAAGTCTCCATTTTTTAGAATGTATTAATCCTAATGCTAAATGAGTTTTATAATCTATTGAAGCACGATTAGTATTTAATGTAGATTCAATAGTTTCTATATATGCTTGTTCGGTTTCTTTTAGTTTAATACAATTCTCTTCTAAAATACTAAATTCAAAATTATCCCAACATCCATTATTTCTAATAAATTGATATAATGGATTAGTATCATTCTTACTTCTATATTTATGTTCCTTCAATCTCCTTTTTATATTAACTGTTGAACCAATATAACAATCTTCACTCGTTTTACACTTAATCATATAAACGGACATTTCTATAATTAATACACCGATATTATTTTTAAACTTTAATTTAAATCACCAATCATTTCCAAAAAGATTATAATTGATTTAAAGATAAATTGATTAAAATAATTAAATAGGAATGCCTCGCAAAACTGGAACACCTAATCGTAGTCTCTACCATTACTCGGTAGAAAAGGACGGTATAAAAGAATTATTTAATACAACTAAACAAATAACAGAAAAATATGGACTAAACCGTTCTGCTATTTATTTTAAGGTAATTAAGGATACATCAAGAATTAGTAAAAAGTTTAGTGATTATTCAATTGACAAGATAATTCCGCCATTACCTTGTTTTCGCCAAGAAAAAATCTTATATTAAATTATATGCGTTATCCAGATAATTATTGTGAATGGTTATTAAAAAAATGGAAGGTATTATATGGTTGGACACGCCCTGAATGCGAATGTGAATGTTGTCATAAATGGAAAAATGTTTAGAGTAATAAATATATAATTAAAATGTTTTATATAGTTATAAACAAATGATAACCGTATGCCAATTAAAAATACAAGCGAAAGAGCAGGGTGTTAAAGGATTCTCTAAAATGAGAAAAGGAGAGTTATTAAAAGTAGTGAGGCATCCTTCTGGCGTTAGTTATGCTTCTTCACCGACAGGAGATAAGAGAGAAGGAGCGAAAGTAAAATCCGTAAAGAAATCACCTGCGAAAGCATCACCAGCATCAGGAGGAACGAGAGCAGAAAGGATTAAAGCATTAAAGGCGAGAGTAGCACCTTTCAAAGTAAAAACTAATAGGATGTTTCGTACATCAAATATGATGGAGGTTCATAGAGGAGATGGAACTTGGTATCCACAGAAAATATAAATATTTAAAATATGCTTAGTTAATTAAATATGTAAAGTCAATTTTGCCCAGATTGCCTCCACCCCCTTTAATCAAAACTGACAATCCAGGCATCCTCTTTTGCTTGTATTGTCTTATCTTTCTCGTTTTTTTCAAATAACATTGGTAAAACTGGTTTAATAGTTTCATCAGTAATTACAATCTCTATATCGTCATTATTGTATTTACAATGATTTCCCCTTGACACAACTCTATTATCATAATTCCCTTCGCTTCCGTGCTTATGGATTGTCGGTCTCGCACTTTTAAAGAAATCCCCTTGTTTTCCTTTAAAACAACTTCTTATTACTCTACCACCTTGTATAGTCCAACAAGTGGAACATTCATAATAAATATATTTATAATCTACTTCAATAGCATAAACTTGCTTTGCCATATAATCTATAAATTGGTGATTATTTTAAATTGTTTTATATATCAACTGTTTTAACTTTATTGCTTCGCTTATCATTTTGACTTCTTCTTTTACTGCGAGGATTATCTACATCTTGTCTTGTTTGACATTCACTTTCACAACAACTACTCTTACATTTAGAAATCTTACTAAATCCACTTATTATCGCCAAAATAATTCGCTCTAAAACTTTTGGCATATTAATATATTTAGATAATAATATATGGAAGTTTTTATTTCAGGAAGCACTAACCCTAAAAAAAAGATGACAGCAGTTTTCTATGATAAAGGTAAGAAAGTTAAGACTACTCATTTTGGACAAGCAGGAGCAAGTGATTATACTAAACACGGCGAGGAGTTAAGGCGTGATAGATACGATAATAGGCATAAAGCAAGGGAGAATTGGAATGATTATAAGTCAGCAGGTTCTTTATCCAAATGGATTTTATGGAACAAACCCTCTTTAAGTGCCTCAATTGCCGATTATATTAAAAGGTTTAAATTAAGAAGACTTAACAAAAAACCATTATGACTCATTCGGCAATACCTCTAATGACCGATATGGCAGATTAGGCAATTAGACAACATTATTTTCTATTTGATATGTATATGAGCGAAGTAAAGCAGTGTGATACACAATTAGATTTGTCAATTTTACCAGTAAAGGAAGATGGCACTGAAAATAAATTGAAAAGACCTATACACCCAAATTTACCGAATATTGCGACAGGTCAAGTGGGTATTTTGATTAGTCCTGTAAAAACTGGTAAATCAACTATTATTAGTAATTTGCTATTAAATCCAAACTTCTTTAAAGACCAATTTGATATTGTATATATCATTAGTAATACTATTAATAACGATAGAACAAGTAGATTTTTAAAGAAAGAATTCCCTGAAACTATTTTTGATGATTTAAGTAGAATTGATGAGATTATTACTAATATTATTACTTACCAAGATTCATTCCCAAGAGGAAAGAAACCATTCATTTGTATTGTACTTGATGATTTCTTAGGAATTAAGAAGTCCAGTAAAATTAATTTTCTATCAACTCGTGCGAGACATTACAATATAGGACTTCTGTTATTTGCTTCACAACTTTTTAGAGGACTTGATACTACAATTAGGCAAAATGCTACATTTGCTGTAATAGGTGGTCCAAATCCAAATGAGAAGGAACTATTAAAAATAGCAGAAGAATTCGGCGATAGATACGGAGGACAGAAGAACTTTTTAGAAATCTATAAACAAGCGACCAGCGAACCTTATTCATTTCTATATTTAGATTTCCAAAGTAATCCAAGTCGTGCTTATAAGCGTTTTGATACATTAATCTATGAGCAGAAGGATAAATATGGGAAAGATGGCGAAAAGGAATCCAGTGGCAGTGGCAGTGATTGTGAAGATTAACTTAACGCATATTAATTCTATTTTTATTTGATTGCCTCATTTGGCATTATCTCTAAGGGTTGAAATGGCAAACAAGGCAAATTCTCTATTTTTATTGTCTATTTAGTTTTATCGTTTAGTTAGTTTTATCGCTATTTAGTTTTATCCCTGTTAATTGTTTATAGACAATATTATTTTCTATTTAGAGTATATAAAATGGATTTAGATTTACCCAATTTAGAAATGCGAGAACCTGACGAATTAGACCCTGATACAACAATAGAAGAAATAGAAGAAGAAATATCTATTCAGGAAGAATATGATGACCCATTTATTAAACAACCTACCAAAGAACTGTTAATGAAAAACGCAAAAGAGCAAGTTCCTATGCCAATTGCCAAGAAGAAAAGGGAATTATCTCAAAAACAGTTAGACCATTTAGAGAATTGTAGAATATTAGCAAAGGAGAAAAGGGAAGCAAAAAAGAAAGCAAAGGACGAAGCACTCGGCAAGATTAATGAAGAACATAAGGCGAAATCTTACAAACCTGAGAAACATAAAGCAAAGGTTGATAAGGAATATAAGGCAAGAACTGTTAAGATAGTTGATAAAGTAGTATTAAAAGAAGAAACCGACTCTCCAACGCCAGATGACTTTATTCCGTCGGTCAAAGAAAAAGCACATAAAAAACTTGTTGCCGAAACTGAAAAAGAACAGAATGCTTTTGTAGGGTTTATGATGAATATGGAGCGGTATAAAACATTAAAAGAAGGGTACAAAGAAGCAAAGGAGAAGAAGAAAGTGACTCAATCGGCATCACCGACCGTAAGGGCAACTGCCCAACAAGACATACCAGCAGTATTAGAAGTAAAAAAAGAATTACCAATAAATCCTTTTAGTGGGTTTTTTGGATAGTTGTTATTGATTTAAAAATAAAATCTACTATATTGTTAAATGAGTGATACTATTATAATTGAGTGTAATAGACAAATAGCAGTAAGAGACCAGTTAAAAACTTTGAGTGATGGTTCATATGTTAATGGAGTATTCTCAATACAAGGGGAAGACGATTTGCCTTCACATAAATGGACTACTACAATCCCTTCTGGTATAGAAGTTAATGTAGGAGACCAAATATCAGTAGAGGCAACTATGATTAATACAAAAGGGAGTCCTGATTCCACAATAGAATTTATGGGAAATAAGAACTCAACTAATCCTGCTGACTTGGTTGATAATGAGTGTGATGTATATTTGGGGTTTTATATAACTAATAATCAAGAGTTCAATTTCAATATGCCAAATGCTTATACGCAACTTTACACAGATTATACATCAATTAATTATGGAACACCAGATTTATCTACATATGAAAAGTTTAATGTGGCATATCCTTGTAAGGGATTAGAAGGTTTTAAATATATTGTAGGAGATATAAATAAACCTGCTGGTCCGTGGGGTGCTATTAGTTGGACTGTTTCAGGTGCTGTTCCTCCTCCTCCTTATGAACCAGTAAGATATAACACGACATTTCCAAATCCACCAGCACCACTATATCATATGAATAATGTGAGATTATATTATTGTGAAGGATTTACTTGGGGACAGAACGGAGCAACAATTGCTGAAATTCAACAGAATAAAGTTACTTTAAATGTTGATAGTGGATTTAATACTCCTTCTTCTGTCGCAAATAGATTAAGTGGTCAATTACAAGGGAGAATTGGTGATGCTGATAATTTTATCAATACACTTACGCCTTCACCGCTATATTTTGGGTGTTATTATGGTGGAGTGGAAGGGTATAATTTAGAGGGTGCTGTATCAACTCCTTCGTATCCTATAATTCCTACATCAACAGGTGCTTTATTTTATGCGAGAAGTAAGGGAGAATGGAGTGCGAGATTTGCTTGGGAAGGGGGAGATTATAAGCATAATCAAATGCCTATACAAACTGGAACTGGGTATAATGAGGCACAAGGGCAAAAGATATTTTGGAACAATATGTTATGTGGAGAACCAGAAGTATGGACAGCGAGAACAGATTGTTGGGCAAATATTAGAAAGGAAGCGACAATGCCTGAGACGGCAGACCTTGTAAATAACGACACAGCATATAAATTAAATTATTATGAGTTATGTCTTGCGGATACATTAGTTTATGGTTTCCCTGGTGCTAATGCTCAGTTTCCTAATTTGCTTTATACGGCAACTAACAACCCTTGGGTAGCATTAGTGCCACCTTATCAATGTATTGTATCCAATATAGTTTATAATGATTATACAGTTGAGAAAGTTGCTAATTTAATGAAGGCAATGGAATATATAAACAAAAAGAATAGTCCTAATGATGATGATGGATTTCCAGATGAAACTTTACTGCCAACTGACCCAAGATTAGATGATTATAGAGTGTTTGATTTTGCTTTTGGTCGCAGTGCTGATGGAGTTGTTGAAGTGCCTGGTCCTCGCCCTCCTGACACCGATACTACTTATTTTACTTCTTGCGGAGGGAACAGCACTCACTTCAATATACCAAATCCAAAAAACCAAGAAACTGATACCAATACCTCTGGAAATCCAGCATATTACAAATATAGGGCAACTGCCGATGGCAATGGATATAGATATGGGGTTGATATTGGTAATCACGCATATGGGCAAAAGTTTCAAAATCAAATGAATAATGGTTTAAAAGCGAATTATATTAGATGTATGACTCGTTGGAGTGACGCATATAATACTGATAAAATCGCTACTCCTACATTTAAATGTAAATTACCGTTTGATGAGGCGACATACCAATCTACAACAAAATTTTCATTTAGAAATGGATTAGGAGCAACAGGAGATAATTCCGCAAGTATAAGAAATAATGTAGCACTTGTACCAGTTTTTTATAAGGAAGGAAGTGTTCCAGGTGGTGCTAACATTACGAATATTCCTATGATGGCATTTGTAAGTAATATTAAGAAGAATCAAAAAGAATGCTTATACCCAAATCTTGGAGAATCATTAGGTATGTTTTCAATAAGTATGTATGACAATATTCTTGCTAAACCTGCTTCTACTCAAAAGTTTGGAAAACAGAAATTTGCTGATACGACGGCATCATATCCTACTGGAATTGAGACAGTGGATTATGCCAACAATATGTATATGGGAGCGACAAATCCAACTATATCTTTTGATGATAATGGAGACGGACGATTTAGTGTTAAGGGATTTCATACTGACTACAAGACTGGGAATGGCACATTCGCCACTGCCAGTGATAAGAGTAATCCCCAAAGTGGTCAATCATCGGCAGTATCAAGGAAATTATATTCTGGTTTTGGGTCATTCTTAGGTCGTGAAGGTGATGCTAAACCTCCTGATTACGCAAGGCAAGACCCAAAAGTTCCGTGGATTACTTCTCAATCAGGTTGTTCTATAATAAGTATTTCAGTGCCAAAAAAAGACGATTCAGGAAGTATATTTTTGAATTCATTTAATCCAGAGATATATAAGAATACTTTGTTGAGCAAATTAGGATTTGATATTGAACAATTATTGCCATATTCAGGGCAACCAAGCACAGTATTTAATAGAGATAGTTATAATAAATTTTTAGGTATTAATAAGTCCGCCTATTATAAAGAACAAAATTTGGTTAGACCCTTTACTACTAATGGATATATAAGTGCTTTTGCGAGTATTGCGAGTTCTACTAATTTTGAAAATAATCCAACGGAGAATCTTGGAGTTGCGAATAATAATTTTAATCAACCGTCAGGTAATACTGATATAGCAAGTATAGAATTGATAAATAATGACACAATATTAATTGATTGCGAAAGTGATGAACTTGTAGCAAGTGGATTACCTACTAAATTAGATTTTGCTTACTTAGTTCTTTATAGTGATATTGTTGGTAATTCTCAATTTTATGGTGGAGCAAACGGACATCAAAAGATTCCAGCAATGGCATATATATCACGGAATTATTCAGCAGGTGATTATTTTTATAGTTTTACAACAAACTGGACTTATACAGCAGACAAAGATTATATACTAACTAATATCCATACTAATATAACATTACCTAATGGAGAACCAGCACCTATTGAACCTAATTCATCAGTTATATATAAGATTTCTAAACCAAAGTCAATGCCTCCTCCACCATTACCAATAACACACCAACACAGACCACAAAGAGGTGACAAAGACGATAAAAAAGATGATAATAATCCAAAGCATAAGCAGTGATTGCCCAAAGTGCCATATCAACCATTAAGCGAACTGCCCAACGAGGTAATTATTTTCTATAATCTTTTTTAGTATCTTCTTTACTATACTTCATAGCAGGTTTTCTGTTAATTTGTTTTTTAGCAGTCTTTTTAGTATCTTTAAATCCTTCAAAGACTTCTGCTGGTTTAGTTTTAGGTTCTTCTTGTTTTTTCATTTCACTACGAACTTTCTTATCCATTTCGTGCCACATAATGCCAGTTTCAATATCAGTATTATCGTAAAATTTTTGAGAGAATTCCATTAATATACAATTACATTTTAAATCTAAAATAAAAATGTAATGTAATATTAAAAGATGTCTTTGATTACTCTCACGAGCAAACAGAACAATGCTGACCCACGCCCAACTGACCCTGCTATTATAAAGAATGCTTTTAGGGATGGAATAACTATTCGCAAAGGGAGTGAAGTCGCTCTTATCAATTTATCAATAAGTAAGCAAGGATTATTTGAAGTCCCTGCTGACCAAGTCAATCAAATTGTTTTTCGTATTGGCGACAGAGCGACTTATGCTCAGCGAGTTGCTGTCATAACTCCTGGAAATTATACTGGTAGTAAATTAGCGGAATTAGTAGAGTCTGCTATGAATGACGCAACACTTATAGGAGTATATAAAGGAACTTGGACTTGTACTTATTCTATTAATGTAAGTGAGACATTCACAATAAATTATGGAGCGAATCCATTACCTACGGAAACTGGACCAACATTAACCGAGTATGATGGTAATATGGCGATAGTAAAAGGTGATATTAAAACCAGAATTATGTCAAATTTACAAAATGGGGGTGCTTTCGGTAATGGTAAATACCCACCCACTAATATTGCTACTGGAAATTTAGGTATATTCGGTAATGGTGGAGAAGTCGTATCAATTGCGAGACCAATGCTTATTCCAGGTATTGATGACTGGGACAACGCATTTTTCCTTTTTACTAATTGGAGAGAATATGTTACTATTGGGGGAAATACTGTTGGTACGGTATTTACAATACAATACACAGTAGCAGGAGGCACAGGACCGTGGAGATGGAAATTAACAAATTGGGCGGATGGAAGACCAGACGAATATTTGACCCCTTCCCCAACGAGCGTGATTGGTACAGGAGTATTTAAACACTCAACTTCATTGGCGACTGACCCTGCCTTAGGGACAAATAAATACTTTTCACCAGATGGTAATAACAATACCCCAGGAGAGGGTATTATAAGTTCTGTTAGTAGAACTGCTGATACAGTTACAGGTACAGCATATAAATATTCTGCTCCTGCTAATATACTTGCTCCTGTACCAGACTTAGGATACTATGGATGCCAACAGACAGGATATTGTAGAAATCAATTATATACTGGTAGAACTGATTATCCAGGAAATATTCACGCAACAATTCAAAGTAATGTAGGTGGATATGATTTATGGATTCAGGTCAAGTCTGGGTGGGACTTATCCAATAATGTTTCTTTTGATTGTGGTCAGTTGATACAAACACAAGGAAGTAATTTCCCAAATGCTAATTGGAGAACACAGAGTGGTTATTTATTCCAAAATCTTGGATTAAATGATTTTGCTTCAAGAGGAGCAACTAATTGGGCGACATACAATCCCAACAATCAAGATAATATTCAAATGAAAATTGATGTAAGGGGAATTACAGGTCTTCGTGTTCTCGTATCACACGATACACAAGGAGATAATATATTTATAGAAGAGCAAGTATTAGCGGATTCCACTGTCGCAGTAGGACACCCTGCGAAGATTACAAGTCGTATTAAGGAAAATCATTATCCATTAAGACCAGTTTATGCTATAAGCAACGGCGGATACTATCCAAGCAATATAGTAATAAGTGATGTAAGTGGTATATTTGACACAAGTGAGATTGTACCAAATATTGCGACTGAAATGGGCGACGAACCTACTCAGGAAGAAGAGTTGAATGTCGCACCAACGGCACTAACAAAACCTGCTTTATATAAAACAGGATATATTACAGTGGATTCAATTGGTAATGGAGCAGACCAAATTCCAGCATTGGATTACGCAGGAGAGCAGGGTAATATGGCAGATATTATGGGATTTAAATCTTTTTATGTATTTGCCTCTGGTCAAACGAGTAATCCTATTGAAAGTTCTAAACCACCAGTTGATAATATTAGCGAACCTTCATTATTGCTTGAATTGTTTGATTTTAATATTACTGGTCATAATGGAAATACTGGCGACCGCTCCAAAGTTATTGCTGTAATTCCTAAGGAAGAATTAACATCAGGTGCTACTAAGGGTGTGCTACACTATTATCCCAACTTTCCAGTGTTTATTGATTTGAATATGCCAGAGGACAAGACTTTTTATGACCTTAACGCACTTTTAAGAGCACCTGACGGAACTATTGCTAATGATTTAGTAAATCCTACTGAAATTACTTTAATGATTCGTGAGAGTGAGGAAACTCGTCAAAGGAAGTTAATGGTAGAACAAGCGGAGATATTAGCATCGGTAATGACTAATAGGAATGCTACCAAGATAAATCAATTGGGTGTTAATAATCCATTAATATAATTAATATCTTAAATAAAAATGTTATGAATAAGTATAATAAAATGCCAACTATTACCGAGTTAAAAGCAGAAGCAAAATCCAAAGGATTAAAAGGGTATTCTACATTAAACAAGGCAGGATTAATGGCACTTGTTAATAAATCGTCATCACCAGCGAAAGCGAAATCACCAGTGAAAGC
>TARA_R110002126_G_scaffold225334_1_pt1 | contig 12321 bp, 17 predicted proteins | sample TARA_R110002126 | Tara Oceans TARA_R110002126 (sample SAMEA4397536) | marine metagenome | biome: Polar Biome; feature: [DCM] deep chlorophyll maximum layer (ENVO:01000326); material: water (ENVO:00002006), including particulate matter (ENVO:01000060) such as... | depth 30 m
AAGGGTAAAACTCGATCAGATGAGATCGCCAAGCTTGCAGATGATCTCGGTACTCCCTTAATGCCATGGCAGAAGTGGGTTCTAGATGACATGATGCGGATTGACGCTAAGGGCAATTACATCCGTAAAACATCCTTGCTTCTAGTCGCTCGACAGAACGGCAAGTCCCATCTAGGACGCATGAGAGTCATCTGGGGACTGTTCTACGGCGGCGAGATGAAGCATCTCATCATGTCTTCCAACCGAGCAACTGCCCTCATGACCTTTAGAGAGATCGCTTGGATCATTGAGAATGCACCGCATCTTAAGGCTGGGACTAAAGCCATACGATACGCCAATGGTGGCGAGAGAATAGAGCTACTTAACGGGGCAACCCTTGACCTCGTATCTGATACTCGTGACTCATCTCGTGGACGCACAGCAGACTTTCTCTGGATCGATGAAGTCCGAGAGATCAGCAAGGAAGGCTACACCGCTGCGATCCCTACGACTCGCGCCCGTCCTAATTCTCAGACCTTTCTCTCGTCGAATGCTGGAGATGCCTTCTCTGAAACCCTAAACAATCTTCGTGAGAGAGCCTTATCTGCACCGCCTAAGTCTTTCGGATTTTATGAGTATTCAGCGCCGCAGTATTGCAAGATCACAGACCGCAATGGATGGGCATTAGCCAATCCTGCGCTAGGTCATACGATAACGGAGGAGTCACTTGAGGAAGCTGTTGCAACTAATAAAATTGAAGACACTAGAACTGAGCTTCTATGTCAATGGATTGATTCTCTACAAAGTCCATGGCCTCATGGCGTACTTGAGGAAACCTCAGACAACACGCTCCAGATTCCGATTGGTGGCTATACAGTCTTTGGCTTCGATGTATCTCCATCTCGCCGCAATGCGAGCCTCCTTGCTGGTCAGATTATGGGTGACGGAAGAATTGGAGTTGGGATTCTCCAGACATGGGAGTCGCAAGTCTCAGTAGATGACCTCAAGATTGCAGTAGATATTAAGGCGTGGGCTGATCAATATCGGCCTAAGATGATCTGTTACGACAAGTACACGACGCAATCAATTGCCGAAAGATTGGCTAATGCTGGACAGATAACTCAAGATGTCTCAGGCCAGCAGTTCTATCAGGCTTGCTCTGACCTTCTAGATGGTCTAGTCAATGGGCGTGTTGTCCATAACGGCCAAGAAGAATTGATTAAACAAATGAATAACTGCGCTGCTAAGACTAACGATTCTAGCTGGCGCATTGTAAAGCGTAAGAGCGCAGGCGATGTATCTGCACCGATTTCTCTAGCGATGGTTGTAAGCATGTTAATGAAACCACAACAGATAGCGGCAATCTACACAGAATGACCTACATGTAGTGTATAATTGCCGTCTATGGGTCTATTCGATCGTAAGCCAAAAGCCGTTGAAGCTCAATATGCGCCGCAGATTATGGGCGATAGCATCAACGGCATTTATAATTTCACCTTCCCAGTAATTGCTCGCCGCGACGCTATGAGCGTTCCGGCTCTCAAGCGATGCAGAGACTTGCTCTGCACAGTCGGATCTATTCCGCTTGAGTATAAGAAGAAATCTACAGGCGAAGAAATACCTGCGCCTCGATGGGTTCACCAGCTCTCTAAATCACAGCCACAATTCGTCACCTTAAGTTGGCTAGTCGATAGCCTTCTATTCTATGGTCAGGCCTTTCTCGAAATTGTCGAGGTTTATCAGGAGGATCAGCGCGGCGCATCTTTCGAGTGGGTTGCTAACACTCGCGTTACTTTCGACCTTGATATTCATAACACTTTCGTTACACAGTATTACGTTGATGGCTCACCTCGTCCAATGTCTGGACTTGGATCGCTAGTAACATTTCAAGCATTCAATGAAGGCATCTTAACTACAGGATCGCGCACAATTCAGAGCGCGATAGATGTCCAGAAGGCGGCAGCTATAGCAGCAGGCACTCCAATGCCTACAGGTTACATTAAGAATACAGGCGCAGACTTACCTCCAGCAGAAGTGCAAGGACTACTTGCAGCGTTTAAGACTGCTCGTCAAAATCGCTCAACGGCTTATCTAACATCGACTCTCAATTACGAGACAGTCGGATTTAGCCCTAAAGACATGATGTATAACGAGGCCGTACAGAATCTGGCTACTGAGATTGCTCGACTCTGCGGCGTACCAGCTTATTATCTTTCAGCTGATCAAAATACATCTATGACTTACGCCAACATTATCGACGAGCGTAAGCAACTTGTCGCATTAGCGTTCCAGCCGTACATCTGCGCGATCGAAGAACGCTTAAGCATGGACGATATATCTACGGCTGGACACTATGTAAAGTTCGACCTTGATTCTTCCTTCCTGCGTGTAGAGCCTATGGAGCGACTTCTCGTCATCGAAAAGATGTTGAGCCTTGGCCTTATTACAACAGAGCAAGCGATGGAGATGGAAGACATGACACCTAACGGAAGTGATTACTAATGGAGACGCTATACATTGAAGCATCCTCTATCGAGTGCAGCGAAGATCGCCGCGAGATATCTGGAAAAATCGTGCCACTAGGTACAGGCGAAGTTGGGCAGACTAACCTTGGCGCGTACACCTTTGAGTCTGGATCTATTGAGATTGAAGACCCTAGCAAAATTAAATTGTTTAGCCAGCACGACATGAAAAAGCCGATTGGCCGTATGACAGCCAGCGAAATTAAAAAAGACGGCATTTACGCTACTTTTAAGTTATCTCGCTCGACTGCCGGTACTGACGCACTTGTCATGGCCAGCGAAGGCCTCGTCTCTGGCCTTTCTATCGGTGCAGAGATTATCTCGTCAAAGCCATCACGCGATGGCTACACAGTCGTCACAGCGGCTAAATTAAAAGAAGTTTCTCTAGTAACTGAGCCTGCATTCAAGTCGGCTCAAGTATTGGAGATCGCAGCGGAAGAAGCGTCAGCAGAAGCCGTAGAAGAACCCCTACCTACAGAAAGCGAGACAGTCGTGGAAGACACAACAGTCGAAGCAACACCAGTAGAGGCTGCGGCTGTAGAAGCTGCTCGTCCTACTGTTCAAGCAATGGTGTACACAACACCACGCATCGAAGTTACAAAGCGTAACTACCTCGAAAACACATTGAAGGCTAACCTCTTCGGTGATGAAGATTCACGTCAATGGCTCCGCGCTGCTGACAATGATCAGACAACAGGTGCAGGATTCATTCCAACACCACAAAGCACACAGCTACTTAACTTCCTTTCTAATGCAGATCGTCCGATGATCGACTCGATCAGCCGCGGAACAATGCCAGAATTTGGAAAAACTTTTGAGCTGCCTAAGATTACTGAGGTTCCTATCGTTGATCAGATCGACGAGAATGGCGCAGTAACAGAGTCACAACTCGAAGCTTCATACATCACAGTCACAAAGAAGTCATTTAAGGGTCGTGCAATCACTACCCTCGAACTTCTAACAAATTCAACACCTGCATTTTTGGACGAGCTTCTTGTCCAGATGGAATACGCTTACGCTAAAGATACTGAGCAATTCGTAACTTCTGCTATCCAAGTCGCAGGAACACTTAACGCAACAGCACAGGCTAACTCAGCGACTGGACTTCTTAACTATGTCTCAAGCGCAGCAGCAGCAGTCTATTCAGCATCACTTGGCTTCGGTCGCAACATGATCGTTACACCAGAACAATGGGCTAACATCATGAGCTACGCAGACAATGGCCGTCCAATTTACATTGCGGCTAATCCACAGAATGCAGGTGGCGCACTTACACCTACATCACTTCGCGGTAACGTTGCAGGACTCGATCTTCGCGTATCTCGCTACATGCAGGGCTCTGGAGGAGTCGGCACAGCCGATTACTCAATGGCTGTAATCAACCCAGATGCTTACACATGGTACGAGGGCGCACGTCAGCAGCTTCGCACAAACATCAACTCAGACGGAACAGTAGATATCTTGCTATTCGGTCAGGGCGCACTTGCCACTAAGTTAGCGGCTGGCGCGAACTGGTTTAACCTAACCTGATAACACCCTAAGTCGCTGGCAGGGTAGTGCCCTTCTACCCTGCCAGTCTTTAGAAAGGCTAAGAGCATGGCATTAACAACGATTGCAGAACTCCGCACCGCGCTAGGTGTTGGGTCGCTGTACGCTGACGCCACGCTGCAAGAAGTGGTAGATGCCGCAGATAACGTTCTCTTGCCCTTTCTATGGAAGAACCAGCAGTCAATTATTGCTCATTCTAGCGATGACACTACTGGCACTCTCTACTTTGATGTACCTATAGATAAAGTCTTTTATGTAGGTCAGACTGTCACAATCAGCGGAGCAGGTAGCCGTTTTAATGGATCAAAGACAATCACAGCAGTTAATACTTATGATTTTGATATCACGATAACGGCTGGCAATAATAACCCCTACCATGAGGTTAATCCTTATGGCATTGCAGCAGCCGAGACTTACACAGATTACACAACGATCCCGGCAATTCAAGAAGCTGCGCTTATGATCTCAATCGATATTTTTCAATCTCGCCAAGCACCTTCATCCGGAGGCGTGACCATTGATGGCTACGCTCCATCGCCTTATCGTATGGGCAACACGCTTCTAGCTCGCGTTCGCGGCCTCCTTGCGCCGTATCTTGATCCGAGATCGATGGTGGGCTAATGTCGAGCCTTTCAACACTACGCGCAGGTATTGCAGCGGCACTCACAGATAACACACTTTATTCAGTCTTTGCATTCCCTCCAAGTACGCCTATACCTAACAGCGTCATAGTCAGCCCTAACGATCCTTATATTGTCCCTTCTAATAACTCTTACAACACAATCGCGCCTCTGGCTAATTTCCAGATATCGATTCTCGTGCCTTTGCTCGATAACGAAGGCAACCTTAATGGAATTGAAGATGACATCCTGCGCGTGTTTAACCTGCTTGCTGCATCTTCATACACCTACAACGTCTCAGATGTATCGGCTCCGGCCGTACTCAACGCCGTCTCAGGTGATCTACTTACTTGTAATATCAACATATCAATCCTAACGAGCTGGAGCTAACATGTCCGAGTGGGAAAAAGAAAGAGACGCCTTCCTGATCAAAATCGGGCAGGTTGCACCAACAGCACCAAAGCCAGTAACTACTAAGAAAGACGAGGAATAATCCAATGGCTGTATTCTTAAATAATGGCGTAGTCTTGACAGTCAATGCAGTCGACTTGTCTGACCACGTTACAGCAGTAACAATCAACCGCACTTTCGATGAGCTAGAAGTAACAGCGATGGGTGACTCAGGCCATAAGTTCGTCAAGGGTCTAGAAGCATCATCTGTCACAATCGACTTCCTCAATGACACAGCATCTGCTGAGGTTCTACAGACCTTGCAGGCTGTATGGGGTACATCAACTACAATCACAATGAAGCAGACATCTGCTGCTACATCTGCGAGTAACCCTCTCTATACAATGTCATGCTTGATCAACGGCACTACAGACATCAATGGTTCTGTTGCCGATCTATCAATGCAAAGTGTGACATTCAATGTCAACGGCACAATCGCAATAACAACCGCATAATTTAACTAAACAAAGGGGCACAGCATGGCAAAGTTAATAGTTACGATGGCAGACAACAGCGTCACCCATATCGAGATCACACCTCGATTAGAGTACGCGTTCGAGCTATATGCTAAAAAGGGATTTCACAAAGCGTTCCGCGATGATGAGAAGCAGTCAGATGTCTATTGGCTTGCATGGGAAGGCCTTAGGTTAAGTGGAACCATAGTTAAGCCATTTGGGGCAGACTTTCTCGAAACTCTTAAGAGTGTAGAGGTTGCAGAGTCTGACCCTTTGGCCTAGGCAGGGATAGCATCCACTATCTCATTGCTCGCTTGAGCATCGAGACGGCTATCCCTCCACAAGATTTAATTGATTTAGATTCGACAATGCTACAGATGTTACTGAAAGCGTTGAAAGACCGAGCGAAGGAGCAGAGCGATGCCTACAGAAGTAAGCGGCGCACTTGAACTCCGTAAAGCACTCAAAAAAGTTGAGCCTGCTCTGGCTAAAGAAACCGAGAAGGAGATTAGAAACCTTCTCAAGGTAGTAGCAGTCAAGGCTAGAGGATTTGTCCCTAGCCAAGCTCCGCTGTCTGGATGGGGTAATGCTGTAGGTGTGTGGGAAAATCGTGTCTTTAGCACTAGCGATATCAAGCGCGGCATTGGATACAGCACAGCGCCCTCAAAGCCTAATAAGCGGGGATTTAGATCCATTGCCACCATCTTTAATAAGAGCGCGGCAGGTGCGATCTATGAGACTGCTGGACGTAAGAATCCGCAAGGTCAGCCTAGCCAAGAATCAACTCGCGGAGTTTTTAGCAGTTATGTAGACACATCAGGCAAAGTTAATAAATCTGCTAACCCTAATGCGGGCCGTCAATTCATTGACGCATTGCCGCCCTTGGTCGATAGCCAACAGGCAGGCAAGGCCGGACGTCGTACTCGTAAAACTAAAGGCCGTCTCCTATTTAGAGCATGGGCAGAAGATCAAGGTAAGACTAACGCTGCCGTATTAAAGGCTATTGAGAAGTCCATGACAACAGCTCTAGCAGTCACTAAGGGCGTTAACAGAGATTACAGAGGTCGATAATGGCAGCTAATACAAGTTTAGCAATTCGCATTGCAACTATCTTTGATAACAAAGGACTTAAGAAAGCCGACAAAGATGTAAAGGGATTACAGTCGGCTGTCAAGAAACTAGCAGGCGCAGCAGGTATTGGCCTTGGCGCTGCTGCTATTGGCAAGTTTGGCAAAAAAGCCGCAAAGGCATTTATGGAAGACCAGAAGGCAGCCACACAGCTAGCATTGTCAGTCAAAAATTTAGGCTTAGCCTTTGAGACTCCACGCATAGAAGATTTTATTTCAAAGCTATCTAAAGCCTCAGGCGTTGCCGATGACGTACTTCGCCCATCTATGCAGAAGTTATTGCAGACCACGGGCTCGGTCACTAAGTCTCAAGAATTACTAAACCAAGCCCTAGACATCTCACGCGGTTCTGGCGTTGCTTATGAGACAGTTGTAGAAGATTTAACTAAAGCTTATGTAGGTCAGACCCGTGGACTTAATAAATATAAATTAGGCGTAACTGCGGCAGAATTAAAGACAATGAAATTCGCGGATGTACAGGAGAGACTTAACAAGCAATTTTCTGGTGCTAATGCAGCTTATCTAGATACTTATGCAGGCAAAATGGAATTGCTAGGCACAGCCGCAGGTGAAGCCACAGAAATTATTGGTAAGGGTTTAGTTGATGCCTTGATGATACTTTCTGGTGATACCTCTGTAGAAGATTTAGCGTCAACTATGCAGACGCTTGCTACAAATACTTCCAGCGTGATTGTAAAAATAGCAGAACTTGCCAAAGGCGTTGCCAATTTTGGTAAGAGCTCCTATGGTAAAGTAGATAAATTTTCTGATGACATTACTAAATTTATAGATTCTATAACAGGTGGCCCTCACCCAAATATGAAACGAGCTCAAGGCCAAGCAAATCGTTCATTTTCTGGTGGTTCTGGCGGCGCTGGTTTTAATATTGAAGAGGAACGTGAAAGACGTAGGATAGAAGCTGAGGCCGCCAAGCGCAATAAAGAATTAGCAGCACTTCAGGCCAAATCACTTGCACTTCAAGTTAAAGCAGCAGCAGAAGCCAAGAAGAAGGCTGCACTCGACAAAGCCTCGAAGACTCTTAACCTAGATGCAATTGGTCTTGAGGCAGCACTTAAGGGCAAGATCAGCGAGACCGATCGCATCTCTTTACTATTACAGAAGGCTGTACTTGAAGGCAATGCAACTCTAGCCACACAGTTATCTGACAAATTAAATGAAGCCGTCAAGCGCCAGAATGAACTTGCGGCCATTTTGCTTGCAACTCCCAAGGCTCCTAATCCTTATGAGAATTGGAAGATCCCAGATGATGTTCTGGCTTGGACTGCTGCTTCTCTAGGCGTTACAGTCTCATCCTTAGGCACGACTCCTGTCCCTATATCTTCTACCTTCTCAGATGCTCAAATGGAATTGGCCGCTGCTGTTAATGCTGGTCAATCCGCAGAACAGAGGCTTATCAACGTACAGGTGTATCTCGATGGCGATGTCGTAGGCGGTGCGATTACTAACTCACAGATTAACAGTTCACTTTCTGGCTCATTCAATCAAATCAACAGAGGAGCAAGTTCCGGAGCGGTTGCTCTCTAATGGCCTTACCTGCAACCATCTCGGTATCCTTCGACTTTAGCCAAGGAGCTACATTCGGCTACCCCTTTACTATTGGCGATGCTAAGTACGGCGTTATCGGAGTCTCACAATTTGCCGCGTCAGAAGTGCCTGAGCCAGTAGTTGATCTTAGCGATGTTACTCGATCAATCAAGATTAGGCGCGGCCGTAACATCATGCGAGACACCTACGAGTCAGGCAACTGCACAGTGCGCGTCTTAGATCCTGACTCTAATTTTAACCCTCAGAACGCCTCATCGCCTTATTTTGGATTCTTAACTCCCTTAAGAAAGATTCGCGTAGCTGCTACTACTGCTACTACGCAGGAGTTCTTATTCTCAGGTTATGTTGACCAGTACAAGTATTACTATCCAACAGGGCAGGAGATCGGCTATGTCGATATCGTCTGCTCGGATGCCTTTAGACTATTTCAGATGGCCAACGTGGCAACCATTACAGACACAACTGCTGGACAGACTACTGGCACGCGTATCGGCAAGATCCTAGATCAAGTCTCATTCCCTACATCGATGCGTATAACTGACACTGGCAGCACGACAGTCCAAGCCGATCCTGCAACGGCTCGCACATCCCTTGCAGCCCTCAAGGCAGCAGAGTTCGCAGAGCAAGGCGCATTTTTTATCCGCACAGATGGCACAGCAGAGTTTAAGGATCGCACAGATGTCGTGGGATCTCTAGCGGCTACACCTATCGAGTTCAATCAGACTACAGGGATTCCCTACTCAGACCTTAAATACGCCTTTGATGACAAGCTCATCGTCAATCAAGCCAGCATGACACGCATAGGCGGCACAACGCAGACTGCAACTAACACAGACTCAGCAGCCAAGTATTTTCCACATGGCACTACTGTCACAGACATGATCCCTCAGACAGATACTCAAGTCTTAGACATTGCTCGGATCTATTGTGCGACCCGTGCCGAGACCTCAATCAGAATCGATCAGATGACTGTCGATCTATTAGATCCAGATGTACCGACTGACACTATGATCGGTCTAGATTATTTTGATAACGTCAAGATCACTAACGTCCAGCCAGACGGCTCAACAATCGTCAAGACCTTGCAGGTACAGGGCTTGGCATGGGATATCACTCCTAACAGTATGAAATGCACACTCACAACACTTGAGCCAATAGTTGAGGGATTCATTATAGGCTCTACTACATCAGGTATAATGGGCACGTCCATTATGGGATACTAGGAGATAATCATGGCAGTAGGCTTTCCAGCGATCACAGGCGACATTTTTACAGCCGCAGACTATAACGGGCTAGTTGCCTTTACCATCGACGCAGCGCAGACTGCCGACTATACGGCTGTCATTGCCGATACCTATCAGGTCTTAGAGCTTATGAATAAGGCAACAGCGATTGCCTATAAGATCCCTACGAATGCCTCAGTTGCATTCCCTATCGGCACAGTCCTCACAATACTCAATATCGGCGCAGGCACATGCACAATCTCAGCCGTAACACCTGGCACTACTACAATTTTATCTGCTGGAGCAACAGCGGCATCTCCTACACTTGGACAATATAAATCTGCTGCATGTATCAAGACTGCTACGGATGCGTGGTATGTCGTAGGAGCTATTGCATAATGATTGCTAACGCAATTGCTGGAATTTTAGCGCCAGCGGCCACAATTACAGTTACAGGTGGCACTCTCTATACATCTGGCGGATATAATTATCGAGTATTTACTGCTAACGGATCGCTTGTCGTAAGCGGCGGTTCAATCGTTGCAGACGTTTTGGTCATAGCAGGTGGCGGTGGCGGCGGTGGCAATAGCAACACAGACGATACAGGCGGATGTGGCGGTGGCGGTGCAGGTGCATTGCGTTATTACGCATCTGAGACTTTGACTCCAAATACTTTTAGCGTAACAGTCGGCGGTGGCGGTAGTGGCGGCACTTCGACACAAGGCACAGTCGGCACCAATTCTACTTTTCAGGGTTTAACTGCCGCGGCAGGCGGAGGATATGGCGGCGGTGGCCCGGGCGCAGGTTACAACGGCGCAGGCGGCGGTTCTGGCGGTGGCGGTAGAAGTCAATCTGCAGCTAAAGGTGGATTTGCAGCAGGTACTGGCCAGACCGGCGGCAATAACGGCGGCGCAGGATATGACGGAGGCCAGCGCGGTGGCGGCGGTGGCGGCGGTGCAGGTGCGGTCGGCGTTGCTGGCGCATTCAGTTCATCAGGCGCTGGCGGCGCAGGATTAAATACTTATTCATCTTTTGCTTCAGCAACATCAACAGGAGTCGGTGGTTATTATGCAGGCGGCGGTGGTGCTGGAGTTGGTGCTGCTTCAGGCGGTGCGGTCGGCGCAGGCGGCGCAGGCGGCGGTGCAGCAGGTGGTCTTAATACTGCTAACGGATCCGCGGCAACAGTAAACACAGGTAGTGGCGGCGGTGGCGGTGGTCAAGGTACAACTACAGGCGGCGCAGGTGCTTCTGGAATTATTATTGTGAGGTACGCAGCATGAGTCATTGGGCAGAATTAGACGATAACTCTAAAGTCATTCGTGTTTTAGTTGGAGACAATAACGATCCAGCAGGCGATGAAGGCTATCAATGGCTGATCGATAACCTTGGCGGTGCGTGGGTTAAGACAAGTTATAACAGCAAGATCCGCTATAACTATGCAGGTATCGGATACACCTACGATCCAATCGATGATGCATTTATTCCACCTGTGCCATGCGATCATGCGGAATTGACATTAAACGATCTAAAGCGATGGGAGTGTGCAACCTGTGAAGCCGAGGCTAAGCAAGTCAGCGATCCAGCTTAGGGAGCAGATAGACGATGCATTCCCAGATAGAGATCGAACTTCGGACGGCTGGATCGGCGACACTCGACACGCTGCACGCAAGTCTGATCATAATCCAGATGTACAAGGATGGGTACGCGCCATCGATGTTGACCGCGACCTTGCAGGCAAAAAAGGGAAGCCCGATCTCATGCCTGACTTGGTCGATCAGATTCGAGCCCTTGCAAAATCTGGCGATAAGAGGATCAGTTACATCATCTTCGACGGCCGCATCGCCTCATCTAAAAAGGCTTGGGCTTGGCGTCCTTATGATGGGATCAATAAGCATAATCATCACGCGCATATCAGCTTCACTATTAAGGGCGACGAAGACTCTCAATTCTTTACTATACCGATGATAGGTGGAAACTAATGGAGCAAGCAAAATCACTCGCAGCATCATGGGCTCGATCATTCTTGGCCGCTGCCCTCGCGCTATACATGGCAGGCGTAACAGATCCTAAGACACTAGCAATGGCCGGAGCTGCTGCCGTTGCACCTGTCATTCTGCGCTGGCTCAATCCTAAAGATGCTTCATTCGGAGTTGGCAAGGAATGACAACATCGGACTTGATGACCCTTTACTTTGCTAGCCTTGCCGTTATTGGTGGGCTTGCAGGTTATGTCATCACGCATCTTCTGTCTGAAATTAAGCGACTTAACTCGCGTGTCGATGAGATTTATAACATCCTCTTAGAGCGATAATTTTAGACATGGCAAGAACTAAGAAAGTCATCGATCTCGATACCTACTCACAGCTTGACGCATGGGCTATTAGCCTGCACGAGATGTATCGCGCACTACGCAGGGCAGGCTTCGCAGTCGATCTCTGTCTAGCAATTATTACAGATCGAGACTCTTACCCTGCTTGGATCTTGCCATCAATTCCTGACCGCATGGATCCCATACCCTACGAGGACGACGACGAGGACTAATGAAGCGCATTGTCATAGTGAGTGACCTACAGGTTCCCTTTCACGATAGACACGCAGTCAAGAATGTAGCACAATTTATAGCCAAGTTTAAGCCGCATGAAGTAGTTACGATAGGAGATGAAATTGACTTTAACACCATCTCGAAATGGTCAGAAGGCACGCCAGAAGCCTACGAGCAGACTCTGGGAGACGATCGCGATGAGGCTGTTCAGGTACTTTACGATCTACAAGTAACACAGATGATTCGGTCTAATCACACAGACCGCCTATACACACAGATCATGCGTAAGA
>TARA_R110002126_G_scaffold150292_9_pt1 | contig 12315 bp, 5 predicted proteins | sample TARA_R110002126 | Tara Oceans TARA_R110002126 (sample SAMEA4397536) | marine metagenome | biome: Polar Biome; feature: [DCM] deep chlorophyll maximum layer (ENVO:01000326); material: water (ENVO:00002006), including particulate matter (ENVO:01000060) such as... | depth 30 m
CATATCCCTTGTCCTACAGGAATTTTGGCTTTTGCTTCGATGTAGCCATAGGTAAACTCTTGTTTTCCCTTCGTATTAATTCTTGTAGAAGTGTACTTACCATTGTTGTTTTTCGCAGTGATGATTAATTTACCATCAGCTAAATGATGATTAAACTTTGTATAAATTTGAGGCTCATTATTGCCCCAACCGCAGTTAGGGCAACCATCACCTTCTTCAAAATTCCAGTTCTTTGCGTTAAGCTCACTAGCTGTAAACTGCTCTTCCCAAACTAGTTTTTTACCTTTTGTTTGCGCGATAAGCGTAGCGCTTACCATTAAAAACATTAAATATCTCTTCATTCTCTAATTGTTTAGGTACGTAAAATCTTTTTCGAGTGTATCAGCAGAACTACTTCCGACGAATACTTTAAAATCACCATCTTCCGATTCCCACTTACCATTTGCAGTATAGAATTCTATTGTTTTTTTATTAATTTTAAATACAACCTCTTTCTCTTCGTTAGGTTGTAATTCGATCATTTCAAAACCTTTCAACTCTTTTACAGGGCGAGTAACAGATGCAATTAAATCTCGAATATACAATTGTACAACCTCTTTCCCAGTATATTTTCCAATATTCTTTACCAAGACTGAAACTTCAATTTCACTTTCAGCGTTAAATATATTTCTGTTTAGTTTCAGGTTAGAATACTCGAATTTCGTATAGCTTAGTCCATATCCAAAAGGGTATACCGGTGTATTTTTTTCGTCGATGTAATGTGACCAAAAAACACTTTCTGGTTCATTCATCACAGGTCTACCCGTATTTTTATAATTATAATAAAGTGGCAATTGACCTATATTTCTTGGAAAAGTCATTGGTAGTTTCCCACTTGGATTATAATCTCCATATAAAACTTGCGCAATAGCATTTCCGCTTTGTGTTCCTAATTGCCATCCTTCAATTATGGCTGGAATATTGTCTGCAGCCCAAGGAATAGTTAATGGTCGGCCATTATTTAAAACCAAAACAACATTTTTATTCACATTGTAAACTGCTTCTAATAATTCATGTTGCACGCCAGGTAAACCAATTTCGGTTCTACTCCTGCCCTCGCCTGACTGTAATCCATGTTCTCCAAGGGACATGATCACAACATCGGCGCCTTTTGCGGCAGCAACTGCTTCGGCAAAACCACTTTTATCTGTCATGTTAATTTTAGTCTCCCAAACAAACTCGGTTCTTCCAACCGATACATCAGCACCTTTTACGTAAGTGAGTTGGTTCCCTTTGTATTTTTGCAAGCCTTCTAAAAGTGAAACTGCTGAATTATCATCAGCGGCAATTCTCCAACTTCCTAATGGACTTGTTTTATCATTGGCCAAAGCTCCTATTACAACTATCTTTTGACCTGATTTTTTTAATGGAAGTAATTCTTTTTCATTTTTCAAAAGAACGATAGACTTTTTAGCCATATCCAATACACCTTCCTGAAAAGCTGCTTTACCTACGGTTTCTTTTTCATAATTTTCATCACAATATAAATAAGGGTTATCAAACAGACCAAGTTCAAATTTCACTCTTAAAATTCGTCTGGCTGCATCATCAATAGTTGCCTCTTTTACTTTTCCTTCTTTTACCAATGTCACCAGATGCTCTACGTAAGCACTTGACTCCATATCCATATCTGAGCCAGCATTGATTGCAATCTCTGCAGCCTGCTTGCTATCCTTAGCATAACCGTGTGCGATCATTTCATTTATAGAACCCCAGTCAGAAACAACGAAACCATCAAATCCCCAATCTCCTTTTAATATTTGTCGCTGCAAATAAGCATTACCTGTTGCTGGAATTCCATTCAATTCATTAAACGAGTTCATAAATGTGCGTACACCCGCATCAGTTGCCGCTTTAAAAGGCGGGAAAATAATATTTTGTAAGGTAGATTCTCCTACATCAACCGTATTATAATCTCTTCCAGATTCGGCAAAAGCATAACCTGCAAAGTGCTTAGCGCAAGCCAAAATAGTGTTTCTCGCTTGCAAATCGCTCCCTTGAAATCCTTGAACGCGTGCTACTGCAATTAAACTTCCTAAATAAGGATCCTCACCAGATCCTTCCATAACTCGGCCCCATCTCGCGTCTCTAGCAACGTCGACCATAGGAGCGAATGTCCAGTTTAAACCAACAGCAGCGGCTTCCTCAGCGGCGATTTCTGCACTTTTTTTAATGGCAACTAGATCCCAACTAGCTGCTTCAGCTAAAGGAATAGGGCTGATTGTTTTGTATCCGTGAATTACATCAAAAGCAAAAATTAATGGAATTCCTAAACGAGTTTCTTCGACAGCGATCTTTTGAAGTGCTTTTACATCTTTAACTCCTTTGACGTTAAGCATCGATCCGACTAATCCTTTTTTTAGATCATCATATTTTTTAGCCGCTTGTCCCTCTTTAGGTGTTGGTCCTGTAATTTCCCAAAAACCATTGTACTGATTTAGTTGTCCAATTTTCTCCTCTAAAGTCATTAACTTCATCACAGAGTCGACGCGAGTCTCTAAAATATCTCTTGTAGCTAAAACTACTTGAGGCTTCATCAGTTTAGTACTGCAACTTATTACAAATAAGGTAGCTATAAAAAAAGAGGACGATTTTATTAATTTCATCTTTATATGTTTATTTTAAATGTAAAGGTCGAAATGAATTTCGACCTTTAGAAAATATATTTTTAAACTATTGATAAACCCTTACATAATCAATCTCCATAGACGATTGTGTAAAAGCAGGATCAATAGCTCCTCCAAAAGTTCCTCCCATTGCAACATTAAGTATCAGAAAGAAATCTTTATTAAAAGGCAAAGAAGCTGTATTTGCTACAGTATGAAACAAAACATCATCTACATAAATTTTTACTGATGCTGGACTCCATATTGTTTTATATACATGAAACTGAGATGCAGCATTAGCTACAGTTGTTGAAGCCGAATTCCCATTACCTCCTGAGCGTCCAGGATAATGTAACGTTCCGTAAACTGTAGTAGGTTGACTTCCTTTGTATTCCATGATATCAATTTCACCACAACCTGGCCATGTATTAGTCGCATAATCCTCTCCTAACATCCATATTGCCGGCCAAGTACCAGCACCAGTTGTTAGCTTCGCTCTAACCTCAACTTTACCATAAGTAAATTCAAATTTATTCTCTGTTTTTAATCTAGCCGATGTATAGCTCGAACCAACTTTTTTTGCCGTTATTTTTAAGTTTCCGCCTGAAACAATTACGTTATCGGCAGCACTTGTATAGCTTTGAGACTCACTATTTCCCCAACCATTATCACCAGTACCAAGGTCATAACTCCACTTTGAAGCATCTGGTGCACCATCTACGTTGAACTCATCAGAGAATTTTAAAACGGTGTAATCCGTTGCAGCGACAGCTTGAGTGGGACGAGTGGTAGTAAAAATTAAATACCAAGCCAACGCAACATTGTTAGCTTGCACTAAGCGCACTACCATTCTATTATCTGTGATAGATAAAATTTCAAATTGTGTTGCTCCTGCATAATAACCCATAAAACCTCCGTCAGAAAAATTCATTATTGTTCCTGTGGTGATTCTTGTCTCTGCCGGATTTTTTGAAACAACAGATGTAGACGGACTTAATGCAACGATCTTTGTTCCTGTAGTGCTGTACGGCAAACAAGCGTCATCTCCGCCATTTGTTCCACCAGCTACGCTTTTATAAGAGTTGTGAAAAAAAGTATTCCCTTTATTGTCTTGTTTGTATTCAATTTTACCGTTCACCAAAGCAAAAGTATAATCACCATCATAAAAACAACTAGTTGCTTTTTCAAAAGGTTCAGCTTGGTAGTAATTTGCAAAATAATTTTTAGTAGCATCACCATCATTTTGACCAACACCAAGATGTCCTTTTTCAGATGCAGCTATGTACCATTTTTTACCAGTTGCACTGCCGCCAGTTAGAAATTGAGTAGATCTTTCGTCACTAAAATTACTAAAAACGGTAACCTCTACTGTTTGATTTGTTGCAATACCTCCCTTACCGTAGGCTACAACAGTTACTGTATAAGTGTTTACCCCAACAGTTGTAAATCCGTGCTCTGCAATTCCACCAGGTGAATTTTCAGTAACGCCATCTCCATAGATGTATTTGTACGAAATAGCATCATCAGCTGTACTGGTAAATGTAACGATACCTGAACCATCTCCATTGGGAAGAGCAGCTGTTTTTCCCTTTATTACAACAGATACATTTAAGTTCGTTGGTGCTCCTAAAGTACCAAAACTTAAATTATCGTCCTGACAATTGGCCATCAAAAGAAGGGCAAAAACAGACACTATTTTTATTATTATTTTTTTCATCTTTATTTTTTTTTTAATTTGCTTGTTTAATATCGTCAAAATAATAGGTTGCTCCCTTACCTACAACATTGAAGTCCGGAAATAAGATTACTCTATCATAAGCATTGGCAGTATTAAAACCATTTCCTGTGGTAAGGTCGAATGTTATGATTTCCCAAGCATTAGCAACTGTAGTAGTCTTTTCTATCTGAACATATACAGTAGGATTACCATTACCATCTTTTGGCGAGGTAGACACTTCCGTTTTAAACATTATTATGGCTCCAGCTTCCGGTGACCATACAGCCATTTTTACTTTAGTTCCTTTACTGAAATCCACTTTTGAATCTAAGTCAAGACTTGCTCCAGCCCAAGTTTGAGCACCTGCAGCTTTCTCAATTTTAAGCACTTTATTTGAAACATTAATTCCAGACTTATCAGGATTTGTAATTACCGAAACTGGAATCGCTCCGTAGTCTGAGGCTCCAAAACCTGCCCAAGGATACGTTAATGAAGTAGATTCAAAATCAATAGGCATTTCTATGGTAGCAGAAGGGCTTTTATAAAAATAGATATTATCAATAAAAACACTTCCCGTAGCCCATGGTATACCTACAAATTTTAACTGAAATATATCAGCAACTGTTAAGCCTTGACTAGTAAAAGCTGAAATAGGAATATCAAGCGAAGTCCATTGATTAGCTACTAAGCTTTTTACAACAGGCTTTTCACCATTAGTTTTACTAATAAGAGAAGTTTCAATTTTATCTAAATCAGCGGTCCACACATCCATGTGCAAGTACTCCATTCCAGAAACATCTATAGTTGTTCCATCTGCTAATGCAATTCCTTGATAGCTAAGCTTAATATAATTTAGCATTTTGTCCCCATTTAAATCAAATTCAGTCCAGCTACTTCCTTGGCTTCCTTGATTCCAATCAGGGAAATAATTAGTTCCAGCTACAGCAGTATATTTCGAACCATAAATAGAGATAATATCTGCGGCTTGCCTATTAGGAGGTGTTGGTGCAGACTCAAAAGGTTTATTTACTAGAGTTACGGTAAAATCTTGAGTTTTTTCTGTGCTTTTAATAGCAGCACTTTTAGAAACCACTCTAATAGTGTAAACCCCAGGATTTGCATAAGTATACGAAAGAGTTTCTCCATTATTAGCTGCAATTGGATCCGGTTTCCCTACTTCTCCAAAATAAACATCATAAAACAATGCATAATCAGCAGTTGCTGTTACATTTACTTTTTTCGAAACGGCCAAATCATTTTCTATAGTTACGACTAAATTTTCTGGCGATTTGAAGGATACAATTATATTTTGAATTACTTCAGTCTTCTTACCATTGACTGTAGTTGCAATAATTCTCGCATCATAAACTCCTTCCTTATAAATATGATCAACAGTTGCGCCAGGGAGTACATAGACTGATTCTGCTGTTCCATCACCAAAATAAATTTCATATTGAGTAACTCCCTCACCTCTAGGCAATATTGTAACCTTACCCGTATTATCCTGTGTAACAGTTGTTAAAGCAGATATGTTCGTAGGAGCTCCTAGAGCATCTACATCTAGTAAATCATTTTCTGCTGAGCAGCTAGAAAGCACTGCTACAAACAGAAGGGTTGCTATATATTTTATATTTTTCATAGTAGTTTAGTTAATATTAATATCCAGGGTTTTGAGTCCAATTTCCCGCTGCAAATTGAATTTCTTCGATAGGAATTGGGAATAACTCATTTCGGTTTGCCTTGAAATTTGGAATTTCTTGCAATGCTTTTCCAGTTCGAACTAAGTCAAAAAAACGGAAACCTTCACCTGCTAATTCAACACGTCTTTCGGCTTGAATAAAATCAGCTAAAGCAGCACCTGAAGCTGTAATGTTGTGATCATTATCTCCAAAAGCCCTCGCTCTAACTTCATTGAGGTACCTACGAGCTGCAGCGTCATTAACCACTGTACTTTTGTTGTGTGCCTCGGCAGCCATCAATAATACATCTGCGTAGCGAATCGCTCTGTAGTTGTTAGGACTGGTCAATTTTACATCACCAGCTGCCTCTACCCTTCTTGTTCTAGGGATATACTTTCTGTTAAAATAACCGGTGTCTTGGTTTTGTTTTGTGTAACTTGTTCCTGGATTTTGAGCAATCCAAGCAACCATATCTAGTATAGTTACAGCTTTTCGAGAATCCCCTGCTTCGAAAGCACTAACAATTTTAGGCGTAGGCAAGTTAAAATTATTCCCATCTGCAAAGGTAGGACCTACATATCCGAAAGGACCTGCAAAACCAACAGCTACATTTCCTTCACTAGCTTGTAAAGCACCATAACTAGCTCCTTCAACATCAGTATATTGCACTTCAAAAACAGATTCAGGTCCATTTTCACCAGCTTCTTCGAAGATACTTCCAAAAGGTGTTAAACCAGCACTTATTTGTTGCGTCGTCAAATCAGCTGTTTTTACTAAACGATAATTACCTGTGTTAATCAATTTATCAAAAGTATCTGCTGCTAGGTCGTACTTTTTATCATATAAATAGGCTTTCCCTAACAAAGCTAGAGCAGCACCACTAGTTGCTCTACCCTTTTGTGCAGGTATTGCTGATAAATTTTCAGAGGCATAGATTAAATCATCCTGAATTGATTTGTAAACATCTGTAATTGAGGAGCGAGGTATCGATTTTTCATCTCCCGGAATAAAACGAGCATCGCCTTTCATTGGGATTCCGCCAAACCATTTTACCAATTCAAAGTGATAATAAGCTCTTAAAAAACGTGCTTCGGCAATTATTTGGTTTTTACCTTGAAAATCAGTTTTGTCTTTGAACTCCAATATATAATTAGCTCTTTGAACTCCAGCAAACATCCAGTCCCAAAGCTGTTTTAAATTAGCATTAACGGGACTATGCGTCATTTGATCAATTTGTTGGTAACCGGGAACATCCGTTGGACTATTACCTCCCGCAAAAGTATTATCCGAAGCAATCTCTCCCATTAAGACATTAATAAAAGTAGAGTGCAACATGTCGTAGGCAGCGATTAATGCACTATCATAATCTGCCTTTGAATTAAAATAATTCTCGGAATCAATTGAATATTCAACTGGACGATCTATGAAATCATCACTACAAGAAATCATTACAGTAGAAAATACCGTAATCATCAACAGGGTAATTAATAAATATTTTTTCATTTTTTGTGAATTAAAAATTAATGTTTAGTCCTAACATATACGTTCTTGGAATAGGGTAGAAACCATAATCGATCCCTCCACCAATTGGAGCTCCATTAGAAGCACCTGGATCAAAACCTTTATATTTTGTAAAGGTGTAAAGGTTATTCACTCCCGCATAAATGCGCAATTTACTAATCCCTGCTTTTTCTATATACCTTGGATCTAATGTATATCCCAATTGAATATTTTGAATTCTTATGTACGATGCATCTTCTACAAAATAATCCGAAAATAATTTATTACTAGTCGCTGCTGTAGTTACTCGAGGAACGCTTGTACTCGTTCCCTCTCCCGTCCATCTGCCTAAAACATAATTTAAGCGATTCGCATCTGGAGCAATACTTTCGTAATTACGTACCATATTGTTGCCTATAGAGGCGAAAGTGTACATCGAAAAATCCAATGCTTTGTAATTAAACTGCATATTGAATCCCATGGTAGCAGTTGGAATAGGATCTCCGATATCGGTTCTGTCATCAAAATCAATTTTTCCATCTTCATTCACATCGACATATCTTATATCTCCAGGAGATGCAGCTACACCCAAAGCTAATTGAGATGGAGCATCATTTACTTCTTTTTGATTCTGAAAAATACCATTAGTTTTTAATCCATAAAAATATCCTATTGAATGCCCAACTTGCATTCTAGATGGGGCTAATTGCCCTATTCCAAATGATCCGCCTTCTATAAAAGGGGTTCCCATTTGTGTAACCTCGTTTCGAAGAACAGTCACATTATAACCCAAAGACATGCTAAAATCTTTAGAAAACTTATTACTGTAATTTACAGAAAACTCTGCTCCTTCATTTCTAACTGTACCCGCGTTAATCGTAGGGTTAGATGCACCTGGAGCTTGTCCTCCTGATATTCCAGACACTGGAATACCTGGAATTAATAAATCAGCGCGAGTATCAATGAAGTAATCTAGGACAATGTTTACTTTATTATTAAACATATTCATATCTAAACCAAGATCAAACTTTTTAGCCTCTTCCCATTTTAGATTTGGATTAGGTATTTGACCACTTGCGCGACCATTTACTAGTGTCCCATCAAATACATAAGTAGCTTCACCAGTAAGTTGTGAGATATATCCGTTATTAGGAATCGCATCATTACCCACTATACCGTAACTACCTCTTAATTTTAGAAAATTCACAATAGATGATTCTCCAAAAAAGCCTTCGTCAGATATAACCCATCCAGCGGTAAGTGAAGGAAAATAACCAACTTTATTTCCAGGTCCAAATTTTGTAGAAGCATCACGGCGAATCATACCAGACAATAAATATTTACCTTTATAATCGTATTGTAATCTTCCAAAGTACGATAATCTTCTTTCATCGTATACATAAGAACCTACAGGTATTGTTCCCACTGCAGGTGCTCCATTAGCTAGAGCTATATCAGCGAAATCCCATGAATTATTGGGTACATCGAAGCCAGTAGCGAATAGTCCATTTCCGTATTCTTTAAAAATTGTGTTACCGACAACACCAACGAACTTGTGGTTTTCTGCAACAGTTTTCGTATAAGTGGCAAATAAGTCAAATGAATAATTATTATCGTTTATAGCATTTTGAGAAACAGAACTTCTAGTCGTATTGAATACTTTACCACTACCGTAATCAAGTAATGGAGAAAAAGATTTACCCTCACTATTTGCTGTTTTAAACCCAATTGTACTACTTAATACAAATGCAGACGAAAATTTGTAGTCTAGTCCAAAGTTTCCGCTTATTTGTTTAAAGTTGAATTCATTATAGGTATTAGCTATTTGTGCCAAAGGATTAATCATTTCATTTCCTAATGAACCTCCTGGGAATTGAGTAAAATCTCCATTTGAATTGTATGGAGTGATGTTAGAAGGAGCATTTACAGCGTTTAATAATACAGATGCATTCCCATTTTCTGCTAATGTTTTTCTATCAAAAAAAGTATAGATAACATTTGTTTTCAACTTTAATTTATCAGTAACGTCAGCACCTAATGATATTCTTGCAGTATTTCTTAAAAATCCTGATTTCGATTTTCCCACAATTCCTTCTTGATCTAAGTGAGAACCACTGATAGAATAAGTGATTTTATCAGATCCTCCTGAGAAAGTCAAATCGTGACTGATGATTGGCACGCCCGTACTAAGGGCTTCATCCTGCCAATTTGTACCTTTCCCCAATCCGCTCACATTAGGATAAGGAATAGCTGCACCGCTATTAGCATAGCTTTCATTTAGCAGTAAAGCATATTCTGTAGCATTTAGCGTTGGTAACGTTCGAGATGCTTCTTGAAAACCAGCATACGTATTGTATGCAATTTTACCTTTAGAATTTTTCTTTCCCATTTTGGTTGTTACCAAGATCACTCCATTTGCAGCAGCAGAACCATATATAGCAGCTTGAGCATCTTTTAAAACCGTAATTGTCTCGACATCGTTAGGATTCAATAAACCTAATTCACCAATGTAACCATCTATTATTGTTAATGGTTTTGCATCACCATTAGTTGCTATACCTCTAATACGAATATCAAGAGCTGCTCCTGGTGAACCTGACTGCGATGTAACATTGACACCTGAGACTGTTCCTTGCAAAGCTTGCTCAATTCTAACCGGCTTTAAAACTTCCAGTGTTTTACTATCTACTGTAGAAACAGCACCAGTTACCTCCTTCTTTTTTTGACTACCGTAACCAATTACAACTACCTCATCAAGTAATTTTGAATCCTCTTGCAAAACAATAGATAAAGTGCTGTTTTTTGATACTACTTTGTATTCAAGATTTTTATATCCAATGTAGGAAAATACTAAAGTTGCACCAGTAGAAACGTTTTTCAAAGAAAAACGACCATCAAAATCTGTTGCTGTATTAGCTGTAGTATTTTTGACTTGAATATTTACTCCTGGTATAGGTAAACCAGAACCTGCTTCCTTAACAACTCCTCCTACCTCAACTCCTTGGGCAAAGCTCCAACAAGAAAGAAATAGAAACAGAATCAATAGATAGTTTGTCTTCATAAGTTTTTTTTTAGTGAATTGTAAATTTACACAGAGACGAATGAATATAAATTAAAAATAACCTCAACAAAAAACATACAATGCAAAAAAAAGTGATAATTATTACCGATACCATAAAGTATCAGTCTAAATCGCTACTTAATCATTAGTTATCAATGCCTCTTAAAGAAAAAAAACCACAACAATAACGTTAATGTTGTGGTAATGTATAGTTATTTTAAATAGTATGAACCTGTACTATACAGCCAAAATGTATTCTACAAGCCCTTGCTCGTGCGTTAAATCCATCTTTTTCCTTAAACGGTATCTTTTTATTTCTACACTACGTACCGAAATATTTAGAAGTGGCGCTATTTCTTTTGAGGTTAAATTCAATCGAAGGTAGGCACATAATCGTAAATCATTTGAGGTTAAAGCAGGATGCAAACTCTTTATTTTCTTGAAGAACTCTTTGTCTGTATTTTCAAAAGCTTCCTTAAAAACAGTCCAAGAATCTTTACCTGTTATGTTCTTATTAATGGTGCTAATGACTGTCTTGATACTTCGGTTATCATCGGCATTTGTCTTTTTCAAATCGGCTTTAATAAATTCTAGCAATTCATTTTTACCATGCAAACTCATCGTCGAAGCAGCAAGCTCTTTATTAATCGTATCAACATCTTGCGATAACTGTTCGTTTCTCATACGCATCATCTGCTGCTCATTTTCTAACTCTTTAATTTCGAGTAGCAAATTATTCTCTTCAATAAGCTTTTCTTTTTGTCTTTGATAATATCTATTATAATAACCATGACCAAATCGAATTAAAAATACAGCTAAAACAAAGTAGATCACCAAAGCCGTATTAGTAAAATACCAAGGTTTAAGAACTGAAAATTGATAAACTGCGTTGCTGTCTAGATTAGAATTAGCAAACTTGGCTTTTACCTTAAAAACATAATCGCCTGAAGGTAAATTTTTAAAACTTACCGATGCCTTGCTATTCCAATCTGTCCATTGATTCTGAAATCCCTCCAAGATATATTGATATTCTACTGTGATATACTTGTTGTATTCTGGAACACTGTAAAATATATTAATATTATTTTCTCGATAATTAAAACTACCAATTTCGCTAATCGAACTACTGCGTGTTTCTCCGTCTAAAAAGTTTGATGTTACACTATTGATCAAGACCTTGTAATTCTTAAATACTAAGTCGTTAATATTCATTACGTAATATCCATCTGTAGTTCCAAAAAAATAAGTAAACGGTGATAATTGAGTAATGTTTTCATAGCCTAGCATGGAATTAGTCAGAGATACAGGAATAGGAATACTGTTTTTTTTAAGTTGATCACTAAACTTAGTTGCCGAATAATAGTTGATATAGTTTTTTGAAAATAACCATATTTTATTTGAATCATCTACAATCATTTTTCCTGATGTATATTGATCTTTTTCGAAAACAGAACTAAGCACAGCATCTTTTTCAAAACGCTTTGTCTTTTCATTCAGTTTAAAAACACCTCCCTTGAAAGCATAGTAAATCGAATTATTAAATTTAACAAGACTTGCATTTTTTCCTTTAGTAGGATTGTTGTAGGTACTATATTTTATGGTAGATCGCAATGATTTATCTACCAAAATCCTAAATATGCCTTTGTATTCATGACTTACAAAAATTTCAGCATTTTTAGTTATTTCTAAGTACTTAGATGAATAATCAAATCC
>TARA_R110002126_G_scaffold168111_2_pt1 | contig 12294 bp, 13 predicted proteins | sample TARA_R110002126 | Tara Oceans TARA_R110002126 (sample SAMEA4397536) | marine metagenome | biome: Polar Biome; feature: [DCM] deep chlorophyll maximum layer (ENVO:01000326); material: water (ENVO:00002006), including particulate matter (ENVO:01000060) such as... | depth 30 m
ATATTCTAAAAGCTCGCATTTTTTTGCCGAAGTCTGGGTCTCTTTTTAGCATCTTATCAGCTATCCTAGCTACTGCTGCTGGGTTGCCTGCTGCTGCGTCAGCAACCTCTAAGCCACCACTAATTACATTACCCTTGAATGAGCCGCCCGGTGCTAGTTTAAAAGCATCGTTTAACTTACCTGTCATATGAACCAAGCTAGGGATATCATCCTTAAATGTTACTCCAAGCTCTTTTAATACTTTATCAGTATTTAATAGTGTTTGCTCTATATGTACTCTTGACTCGGCATTAGAATCTAAGCGCATACCCTTGCCGCCCAAAGCCTTTGCTGATAAGTCACTTTCAATATCAATGTTCTTACCTGCCATTTTGTCCCAGTCTTCCTTTAACTTGATAGTTTTAGCAAACTTCTCGTTAGCTTTTTTGTACTTAGGTGACGTAGCATCTAATATATCATCTATACCTCTAGCTAACCCTTTCAATGCGGCCTGTGATGCACCTTTGACTTGACCAACACCACCAACACCAGTTTCATAGTTGACATTATCTCGTATCAATTGCTTTAATTTATGCGCTGTATTAAAGCTAGGCGTATCATTCATTAAGTCGTTGATAAGAACAGTCATTTTCTGCGCACTACCACCATCAAACTTAGACCTTGAAAAGTCAGGAGTTACCCAGCCATCTTCACCACGGCTAAATGCTACGCCCATATCCCTTAAGTCAGTTACAAACTTAACTTTAGGCTCTGAGATGTTAATACTTATATCATCCAATGAATTAGCAACCTTACCGATTGCAGTACCCGCTTGTTTATTCTGGAATGATACGGCTTTGGCTCTGTTAGCCATTGATTCACCTAAAACGTCAGACGGTCTATTTGCGTCTTTAAATAACGGGTTTTTTCGTCCCTTATCAATCACATCTAACATCCTTTTAAGTTGTAATTTAGATGCTGGAGACATACTTTCAGCAACAACTACTGTTCCCTTTGCTATATCATCACCGCCAAGCATTTTAACAGCGCGTTTACTCGCTGGGCTTGTGATTATATCGCCGTTAGCATTCAATGTCTTAGCTACTAAATCAATATTAGGGTTACCATTAACTATCTCATCAGCCAGTAGCGCACGCTTCGCTCTTGAGCTTTTAAATAGCTTGGCGTTTATTGCTTTACCTATAACCAGTGGCTTTAATTGGGCTGCCAGTAAATTACTAGGTGTAGCACCAACCCCTGTTGTTGGTGGTAGGCTGCCTAGCTTTTCACCAATAAATTTAACTATTGCCTGTCCTTCTTTTGTTTTTGGTAAGTAGGTCAAAGCTTCGGCATACTTTTGTGCCACTTCTAAACCCTCACCCTTACCTAGTCGTCCTGTAAGCTCCCCAACAGCGCCCTCTATTGTTCCTAGTCCAAAACCTAAAGCACCAGTAGTTGCGCCAGTTGCTAGCGTACCTGCCGCCTCTGCAGCACCTGCTAGTTCATTACTAAAAGGAACATTAGTTGCTGTTTGCGTCTCAAGGAAGGGAGCTACAGCAGTGTTACTTTCAGCAGACTCAAACCCAAAGACATCTGCCTCTGCTGTTTGGTTTTGTATAGCGTCCGCTCTAGCTTGCTCTGCTGCTAAGTTCTCGCCTGTAGGGATAAAATCCTCATTCATAGGCGTGGCGGCTTGCTCTGGGCGTAATGGTGCTTGTACACTTACGCCCATCATATTTTTAACTGTGGCTTGTATAACTGCAGGGTCAGTTCCATCAGGGAATTTTAAAACCCTACCATCAGCAAGTTTTGCGGTCATTGTCATTGGATGAGATTCCCTTGAGCGTCAAAGTTGAACGTCTGATTCGTTTGTGTTTTCTTTGATTGTATATCTCTTTCTTTCTGGTTTATAAAGGCATCCAGTGTAGCTAGCTTTTCTTCTGCACTTGCATTCACATCACCAAGAGTAGCCTTTAATGATTCACCCTCTTGTACTGAGAATGAGCCGCCAAATGTAGGCTTTAATAGTGGTAATACTTGGTTATCTACTATAGCTTGAAACTTAGCCGCTGCTGTAGAGCCTTTTGTAGCACCAAAGCCAGTTTGCTTAACTGCCGCATCCCATACTTTACCGCCCCATGTTGTTGTGGTTAGTGGAGCTAATTCTCTTAATTGAGACACAGCATCACGAACACCCGGTAAGGCTGCTGTCATCCTATCTAAATCATTAAGAACATCACCACGCTCAATAGCTGCCTTCTCTGCTAGCTTAACTGCTTTTGTTATTTTAGGTTGCCATTTTAACTTTGCTTCTAACTTACTTCCTTCAGTAGCCCCTGCTTCTGCTGCCTTTTGCTTCACTATAGCCTGACCTAGGTCAGGGTCTGTAGCCGACCTTTCTGCTGCCGATGAGCCAGCTCTGGGGTCTAAACCTAAAAAAACACCAGACGCTAACTTAGTTTTAGCGTCAGATTTAGGGTCATTATATACGCCCATATGGTATTGGAATTCCCTCTGGCCTGCTGACATACCTTTATTCATTCGCTGCTGTGCTATACCTTCTATAGCGGCTATATTCTGAGATACACCTTGCAAGTTACCAGCTTTAATTTGCTCTAATGTCTCTAGTGATTCTGTTAAGTCTACATCCTCACCTCTAGCCTTTGCATCTTGCAATCTAGATATATTCTTAAGCATGAACTGCTCAGCACCCGCCGCATCGTTATTTGCGATGAATGGCTTTAGCATTTGGCTAGTTTGGTATATATTCTTAAATCTAGACTCATTTCTAGCTTTCGCTATGTTCTGAGTATTAATATCTACACCCTGCTGAGCTTGTTGTGTTAACAGTGGATTCATTACGTTAGCTTGTTGGAGTACCTGCTCGTTCTGCCTGCCTTTTTGTGCGTTCAGCAAGGCATTCTGAAAGGTGCTTACAATTCCGCTTATATCGGGCGCTTTTGCTTCTAACGCTATTCTAGGGTCGATAGCCATTATTTGTTTACCCCTAACATGCTGTAGTTAACTTTCATAAATCCTCTATCCATCGTTATTGCCTCTGGGTTTTTAGCTTTAACCTCATCAGCCATAAGACCACTGCTTGAGCCTGCTAGCCCAAGGTTATAAGCCTTGTCATTCCAATCCCATGAATAGATGTTATGGCCGTTATCTACGCCAATTTTAACTATGTTATCTTTTAGTGACGGGTCAGAGAATATACTTAATTCATCCGGTGCAAACATTCCTGCTCCTGACATACCGCCAGCAACACCTACCGCTGCATTAAGTAATCCTGCTGCTCCTGCTGCTTTTGCGTTCTTGGCTGCTACATGCCCTGCCGCTGTTGCTGCTGCTGCGCTTCCTAACAAGTTACCAACATTGGCTTGATTGCCCATAGCCATTTTAGCCTGACTTCCCGCTGTACTTCCGATTATATGAGACCTATTTACTGCGTCATTACTTAATATGTCGGATTGTCGATTTACTGCATTCTGGCCCATAGTTAACTGGTTTTGTATTGCGTTCTTTTGGGCAGCTATCATTGGTTGACCTACTAGCATGGCATTTTGGTTCAATTGCTGCATTGTATCGCCAGCAGATAATCGACCTCTGGCCGCTGCCATTTGATTTGTTTGAGTGTTGGCGTTATCTAAACCCATTTGAAATAGTGGGTTGTTTTGTAGAAAATTAAACTGTGCGTTAGGGTCGGTTGAGAAGCCTGCTTGGTCTACGCCTTGTTGACCTATCTGTGCGTAGGGGTCATATAAACCACCGGCTGCCTCTGCTCCTTGCGATAATGCATTTAACTGCTCTGAGCCTGCTAATCCCAAATTGGCCATTTGAGTTTGGCCTGTGGCCTCTAGCTGCTTTGCGTTTAATGTTGCCGCGTTTGATTGTAGCGAGCCTGCATGTTTTGCGGCGTTTGCGGATGTCTCACCCGTTAAATGTCTTACGAATCCCATAATAGAACCTTTGTGTTATATGTTTTGCCATGCTTCAAAAAGTTATTTAACTGTGTGTCAATCACTTTGAAGCTGTTTAATTTAGCGAAATCCAGTACGTTTTTATAAAATTCCGGTATTTCTGCATATAGTGGTCGAGTTCTATCCATTAAAAGGAGTGATTGTTCGCCAAACTTTTTTGCGTATTCCTTTCTGTGTTGAGGTAACACTTGCACATGGCATTCCTCACCGTCAAGATACGGGTGATAAATCATTAAGCCAATTATAACATCATTAACGTAGCCTGCATAATATCGGCAGCCCTCACTTATTGGAGGTTCAAAGTCCTTAGGTTTCGGGCCGTTATCATCACTAATGGTGTCATATATAACTTCATTACATAGAACATGTTTTATCACATCTATGCTATTGGTTTGCTTAATTATCAAATCTCTCGACCTGTTACTGTGAAATATATAGATGCCAGTGCTGAGCACTCTATTTTTAATGTACCACCAGCAGGTATTATTTGATTAACAATACCTATACCTAAATCATTCTCATTCCACACAACTATCTTGTATGGAATTTGTGGTTGAGTAGCGCCAAATGATGATGTTATATAAGCCTTATAGCTAGCGCTAACCGCTGATGTGTTAGCCGCTGTAAATGACTCGATAATAACGCTCTGACTTGCCGGGGCTGTATATAGCGCTTGTGGTGTGTCAGCTATAGTGACTGTTAGATTATCTACTATTTGAATAGTTGCCATTTAAACCACCGTAATTTTATAATACCAGCCGTTCACTACAATTGTAGCCGCTGCGATTGAGCCAAACCTAAATCTCGCGCCGCCTGTCCTTGTGTTTTCATCACCAATATAAACTTCAAATATGGCGGTATCATTTGCCAAATTTGACGCTGTTTTATAATATGTATGATTCATATTTAACTCGTAAGGTGCTGCTGAACCTTCCGCAAGACTCATGAATAAATCAACTTCTTGTGCTGCGGAATTTGTTAGGTTTATATCAACCCTAAAAAAGACGGTATCACCAACCTTCAAGCTTGTGAAATTAAACTTATTTGTTGCTGGATCCCACAATACATCATTAGAATCTGGATTATATGAAGTGGTGTTAGACCCTATTGCATTATTAGTTAAATATGTATTGGTAGCCCCGGCACCATGAACAATAGGTGATGATGTTGTCGCAGTATCGGAAGCATCAAACCAATATGTCCTAGTAAATCCCGTTATTAGTGCAGTATTAGCTGTTATAGCAGAAGAATTAGCTGTTATATTTACTGCATTACTAGCTGTCGCTAATGTGTTAGCTGCAATAGCCGTTGTATTTGTTGATGTGTCTGCCTGCAAGCTTGCAACATCCCCTTCAATTACAACATCCTTAGCGTACAACTCTGTAAAGTTGGATTCTGTTTTTGTGAATGCTGTGTATAAAGTATCACCAGCCTTAGCGTTCTGTGTACCTATAATTATGTCTTGCTTTGCCATTATGCTACAGCCTTATCGGTGGTGATTAAACTTGTGTCTATGGTAAAGCCTGATGTATCTACAGTGAAATCAGGTAAACCGCTTATCTGCCTTTGCATCCATTGCACTTGTGAACTGTTACCATTGCTACTTGAGTTGGTTAGGTCGTCTATAGGGTCGTTATTGCCACCCAGCTTCCTCCATAACTGAAATATGATAGTGTTCTGCTGCTCAAAGAATGCCCTAGTCACCCTGTCTTTAAAAAGTTCAGGGGGTATCTTTAGGAATGGAGGATTAACAAAGTTAGCCATTATTTACCTGCCAATCGTAAGTCAATAGTTGCAGAGTAAATAGAATAGTTAACTGGGTCGCTTGTTGACAACCTAAAAATTCTATCGTAAAAAGAACCCAAATTAAACCATTCCACCTGCAAAGTAAATTCACCTAATCGACCAACTTTTGGCCAAGAACCTCCCCGCCAAGTATTACCACCATTATCAGAATACTCAACCATAATTCTAGGGTTATCACCTTGACCATCAATCAAACCGACACCTGACTCCATAATAAACTTAACGCAAGACATTTGTAGTCTTTTGCCTTTTGAGTTCACTAAATCACCGTTGACGGACTGTGTAACCCTAACCCTCTGTAATGGTTCGCCGTTATTTGTAAATGTATCTAAGTCTAAAGTATAAACTTTACCGTTATCTACATCAGCAACTGTGTTTTTTCCATACGCACTAACAACCGAAGTCCCTTGATATATCTTAGAATCCAATGGATTGCTTACACCACTAGATAATTCAAACCATCCTTGCTCACCTAAACTTTCATTAACAATAAAAGTTTTATTTCCTGTTGGAAAAGTTAACATGTAAAAGTTCTGGCCCTCTAATGTAAAGGTACTACCAATAGCATCACTCACATCATCATATCGCTGTAATTCGTGAGATATTGCATCAGTGCTTATTCTTTTATGTGTTCCGGATGATGCTCTATATATAGCGTAGTCATCACCTAGCCAATAAAAAGCTTCATCAGTTTTGGCTATTGAATTTATAGCAACCAAGCCAACATTGAACATTCTGCCTTGTAGCTTTTCAATTGGTGGTGATCCAACCCCTGAGTTATACCATCCAACTATTGAGCGCACTCCGCACCTGTAAATGACTTCATCAAACACAAAGTCACGAACAAGGTTATCAGGTAGGGTCTCTTCGCCTATTATATTTAAGCCACTTGCTACTGCCCCATTACCAACATTTGAAACTGTAGAAAATCTATCAAACGTATAAATAAACTGGTTATTAAAAAAATCAACAGACTTTGCGCCTGTGATATTTAGATCAGTAACTTGAGTCACGGCGTTAGTGTCGGTTGAGTATCGCCAAACCTTTAGATCAGCAACAATAAACATATTAATGCCATCGTCTTTTATTATCGCCCTACCTTCTCCGGGTATGTTACCAAGCAAGGTATGGTGGCCATATTTGTCGATTTTATAAAGATATATACCTTTAACTTGATATAGAATTTCAGCCATCCGATGAAAGCCTCGATCTTTACCTGCTGATCCGCCTAATACTTTCAACCCCGGAAATGGCAATAAAACAAAACTATCCTTGCCCTGCTCATTAAACTGTTGATACCAATTTTGCGTTTTTTGGCTTGATAATGGTCTTGACCTGCTTTGATAAGAAGGACCAGTTACGCTCATGGGAATTGTTTGAAATGTCATACAATCATACCCCGGTCAAGTGACATTGACATTGCTGGTCCAAACCTCCCCTTTTGGTCTGCTTTGTTAGCACCTTTAATAGCACCTATAAATAGCTGAATGTACTTTGAGACTTGTTGATCATCCTGTGAATAAATAAACACTTGCGCCAATGCCCCGTATAAATAAATCGATGGGTATTTAGTTAAAATTTCATTTGTTTGATTTAATGATGTTAATGGATCAGCTTTTTTAAAATACTGTATTTCCACTGTGTATTCTGCGTCAGGGGTTCTATCTAACTGTATTTTGTCACCGATTACAGTAAAAAACTGTGGCCTACCAGTAAAAGGATGATTTAACATTTGCTCTGGGGCTTGGAATCTTAACTCTCCACCACCGTCATTTGTCAGCAATCTAATACTTCGCGCTGATTCAAAACCTATTGGCAATGACAATAACCGACCTGTTGACAATATTGTGCTTGTAGTCTCCATACTGCGAACAGTCAAAACTTCCGTTTCATTTGCGTACATTGCGTTTTCTGTGAGACTAATAAAGTCAGGCATTAGAGTGCCTAAGTCCTCACGATGCGACCAATCAGTCACCTGCTTAACTAGCTCGTCAAAATTTGTTAGTGCCATTAGATACGCCCTTGCTTTGTTCTAAGCTTGGACCACTCACTAGAGTTAATCTTTGCTATTAAGAATGCTTTGTTGTCATTGTGTAGCGGGTTGCAATTATGCAAACCTTTTGCCTTTAATTCTTCTCGCCACATATCAACAACAATCAACGGAACTGAGGCAACCTTATGCATATCGCCGGCCCAGTTGTTACCACTAGAGTGACTGTTAAGCTCTTGAGTGTTTGCGTTAAATATAGCATCCGTATTTTGATGTTTACGAATAATGTTTTTACCCTCGTGCTTTTGAAAAGTTTCAATTACACCGGTATATTTATTTGCATCAAAAAAACGTTCACTCATATTAAACAGCCTTTGCTTTTTTAAGCAATGTAAGCTCTTTGCTTGTCAAGGTGCATTCATCACCAACATTTACAATACCATCATTAATAGTACAAAGCCTTTTTAAGGCTGTATGCTTAACGGGTTTTTTTGCAACTGTAACTTCTTTGGTTTTTTTAATTTCTTTAGTCATGATTATAGCCTTAAATTAAAGGGGCATTTCTACCCCTTTTTTATTTACTAAATTAACCTACTAAACTGTTTTGGTGTTATCAGCAATAATACCAGAAGCAGCTTCATTTTTAGAGGTTAAGGTGTACTCAGATAACAATTGAACGCGATCTGAATCACCATTTTTAGCCAACGGCGTTTCTTGGAAACTAGCTAGACTTGACATACACCACTTGTCCATTTCAAGAACAAGGATTGACTCTTGTACCATGAAGCGGTTAGGCACTACAGCAAGTGAACCAAAGTCACTGACATAAATGTCAATAGCAGTGTGAACACGCGCCGCATCACCATCAACAACACGCTGTGCTGCACCTGTGCTGCCACCATTAACCATACCTGACATGGCTTGCTTGTTGAATGAGCCGGCCATAATCATATCTGGATTACCACCGTTATCCCAACAAGACGCTAAGGTATCTTTTAGCTTGGTTTCACTAAATGCCGTTAACGCGCCTGCAGTACGAATGTCAGTGCCATTACCAGTAGGGGCAGCACCTGAGCCATTCCAGTTAGTAGCCAACCAAGATTCAATACCAGCAAGTTGGCGTGCCAACACTTCTGATCCAGCAACTTTGGCTTTGTTCGATAACAAGATTAACTCTTGATCACGTTTAAGCTCTTTTGCCATCTTCATCACTTGATAATCCATCTCATCACCACGACCAGCAGAGTCAACTTGACGCTGTGTACGTGAAACTTGTGGAGTTTTCGTGCTGATTTGAGTGTAGTTACCCAAGCGAATAGTAGGGACACTAACAGTAGTGGCTGCGTCAGCACCCTCAATTGCAGCATTGTTAGATGCACCTTGCAAACTATCAGTTTGCCACTCGTGATTAGTGGCGGTTGCCGTGTCCTTAGAAATTCCAGACACAAATGGCGTGTCCATTGGACTAATATCATAAATCATATTAGATAAATCTTCGCGGTTACCGATTGCGTCATATGTAGAAAATACGTCAGCCATGATAGGCTCCTTTATTTATTTAGTTGTCGTTTAAGTTGTCGTAATTTAACAAAATCAGACTCTCGACCGGTACTACGCACCTTTTTCTCTAGTGCTGCAATATCCGATGTTATGTGTGATTTTGTCGCTGCTCTTGGTTTTGTACTTACCGGTGCTCTGCGAACTTGTTTCTCAATAGCGGCTTTACTATTAGTTTGCTTTTGATATTTAGCTGCATCTAGCATAATTTCGTAATGCCTAGCATCAAAACTAGCCAACTCGTCTTGACCAATGCCGCGAGAATTCGCGTAACTGTCCATCAAATTGGTGTCATCTTTAAACGCTTGACTCTGCTTGCCGTTTTCCATCCACTCAGGATGATTGTTAAACAAGTCCGTACTAACTTTTGCCATATCTACATCAGGTCGAGTCGCGGTTTTAGCTGAGTTAATAAACTCTTTTTGCTTTGATTGCTTCTCTGTATACTTAATGTATTCTTCCGGGTCGTACTCTCGCAATTCTGCTACATCATCTGCTGATAAAGTGCTTTCACTTAACATTGCATCTAAAGTTAAAAGCTTTTCATTAAGCTCAGACTCCCTTACCTTGAATGCGTCAACATTCTTAGCATGATCTTGCGTTTTGCGAGTATAATCAGACTGCCTAAGGTTGCCTTGCTCCCATGCCTCAACATCTCGAAGATTTATTTCACGCCCTTTGTACTCAACGTAAAGATCTTCATCCGCATCAGCTTCTGGCTCAAGTTGGTCTCTTCTATGTTCTGACTCCTCAACTTCCGGTAAAGCATCATCATTAGCTATCGCTCCTGAATCAGTTTCACTTTCAATTGGCGCATCTTGCGACACATCAACGACATCATTATTTTCAGGTTGCTCTTGCGAGTCCGTAGCTTTGGTGTCGATTCTTTTTTTAAGGGCATCACCCTCAGAAATACTTGGTTTAAATTCAAACATTGTCAGTCCTATTGGTTGTTGACGTTAAATATTATTACCTACTCTTGCTGCTTTTTTTTCTAGCAACATAAGTGTGTCTTTTGCTCTGCCGCCCTGTTGAACTATACTTTCAAATCTACCTTGAAAGAGCCTCATTAACTGCATTCTTTGCCACAACTCATGACGCTGAGCGCCATCTTCCAGCTTGGTGCTATTAAATTGCTCAAACATTGCCGCTTCTATTGCTGTAATAGCCTCAAGATATAACGGGTTATTCAGTAACTCTAAGGCTCTGTGCGCCCTACTGATATCAGAATTCGCTTCATTAGTCTCTTGCTGTGGTGTTTTTGGTCCTTTCATTATAACGCGTTACCTTTTTAGTTACTAGTCAGTGGGTTTGTCATCTTCCTTGGTTACGCTATACAGCAATGCTGCGCCTGCGCCACTAAAGAAGATATTACCCTTTGATTTTATATTTAGCTTTTCAATAGCCTCCAATCTTTTCTCTGGTTTGTACTTTTCAATCTTCAAACCCTTAGCTTTAAGCTGAGCTATAACATCTTTAGACGTACCCTCTGGTACTGCCGCCCCAAAGAACTCATTAATATCCACTGCTCGCTGTGGCTTAATCTCGAAGTAGTTTGTAGGTGCGTTTGCTAACTCATCAAAGAACCCTTTAAGCTCATTCTTCTGATTAGGTGATAAGTTTTTAAAGTCACCAAAGTCACCCTTGGCAGCATTCTCTATACCATCAGCAAAATCACTATAACTAGGCTCTGAACTAAACGCCCAGTTCCCAGATAAATCATCATAAAGGTTATCAAGTCTTGAATTAAAGCCCTCCTTAACCATTGTCATCTCGTCTGAGCCTACTATTTGGCCTCTACGGTCTGTTATCTGTTTCATGCTGGTTAGCTTAGGTGCTACTTGTGCGCGTATACTACCAACACCATAGCCAAACCCCTCACCACCTCGGATATTGCCTTTCATTAACTTAACAGCATTATCTAGGTTAGCATCAAACTTCTTGTTTGTGCCTGTCTTTGGATTCCACTTAGTAAATGTCTTGCCCTTGCTTATCCTGCCTTTCTGGTCAGATATGTAAGAGTCAAAGCTTGATTGGTTTTTCTTTATACGTTTATCAATCTCAGCTCTTGCCTTGGTTCTATCAAACTGTGGGCCACCCTTAGCTGCTTGGTGTGCTAGTCTTGTATTTCTTAATGACCCTAGTACAGTTTTCTTACCCTCTCTGGTCATTTCGCCATTATCCCACCAATCCGGCACATCTCTTTCAGGGTTTAAGTCGGATAAAAAGGCATCTGCTTTCTGTGCAAACTCTGGTTCATCAAAGCTCTTAAATGTTACGGGGCTGTCCAAATCAAAGCCAAACTCTTTAACCCATTCTGGTTCTTTAAATTTAGCTGGCTTACTTGTGAACTTGTCAGGGTTAATGTCCTTACCGATACCTTTTAGGAATGATGCCTTGTTACCTGCTGAGCTTTCAAGTCTAGTTATATCATCCTCAAGATTGCCTGCTTCAAACTGACTGTCAAAGCCGCTATCAATCCTAGGGTCTACATCACCTGAAACTCTTGATGCCTCAGCTCTAGCCGCTGCTCTATCTATATCATGCGTTACCTTTGGTGTTCTTGGTGAATAAACATCACTAGCAAATGTAGGGTCTTTAGCAAATGAACCCTTCTCTCCTATCAATGATATCCCGCCAAAATCATCAAACCCTGCGCTTCTATCTGCTATAGCTAATGATGGAACTGGTATACCACCAAATTCATCAGCCTTTCTAAGTCCTGCCTCTGTTACATTGTGAGTCTTGAATAGGGTCTTACCAGCATCTACTGGTGCTTGGCTTTTACTTACACCACTACCACCGCGATAAATTAACTCATCCTCTGGCACATCTAAAGTTTCCCAAGGTGGTTTAGCTCTACGTTCATCAGGTGTCATGTCTAGTCTTGTTTGTACGTTACGCGCCTCTGCTTCGCCTGCTAATCTTTCGTATTGTTGGAATGGGGTGTTAGTTAAACCTCCGTCAGTGGCGGCTAAG
>TARA_R110002126_G_scaffold206691_1_pt1 | contig 12280 bp, 21 predicted proteins | sample TARA_R110002126 | Tara Oceans TARA_R110002126 (sample SAMEA4397536) | marine metagenome | biome: Polar Biome; feature: [DCM] deep chlorophyll maximum layer (ENVO:01000326); material: water (ENVO:00002006), including particulate matter (ENVO:01000060) such as... | depth 30 m
TAAAAATCTTGCAGGTACTGAATTATTAAGGGTTCAAGATGACGGGGTTTTTAGAATACAAACAAACGCAACAAGTAACATTAGAACGGTTGCAAATGTATACCCTCTAATATATTTAGAAAGCGCAACTACAACATGGGGAATAGGTAGTGCACATAGTAGTGGTAAATTTCAAAATGGAGATTTTGCAATAGGTAAGTCTGCTGGTGGTGTTTCTGCAATAGTTGTAAGTAATACTAACAAGGTAATGATTGGAGCAGATGCCTTAGTTCCAATTGGGACTGAAGACATCTACCTAAAAGGTGAAACATACGTTGGCGGAATGTTGGAAGTTGTAGGAACTGGAACAACAAATGCGACAAGCGCTTTGCTTGTTAAGAATGGAACGCCTAGTACATTGTTTGAGATAAAGGATAACGGAGATATTTTCACAGAAACATTACAAGGGTTAAACGTAACTTTAGACCCTACAGCAATAACAAGTATGACTTTTACAAACGGAATATTAACGGCACAAAGCTAAAATAAATAGATATGTTACAATTTACAGTAGATCAAGAATTGAAGGATTCATTAACAAGTAATGGAGTTCCTACGAATTTAGAAATAGGGCAAAAAATTACGTCTATTTTCTATATTAAAGACACTAAATTAAATTATTGGTATTACACAATGGATATGTTTATCGGTGATTTTGCAGACGCACCAACGGCGATCGCTTCGGGTAATTATATCAGTTTCGATCAAATACCATTTGATAAAAAAGTAGATCTTTATAATGAAGACGGAACGCCAATTTACACGCTTCCAACGTCTACAGCAACGAACTACGGAATACCTATTGAAATGGTTGGTTATCCTCTTTTAATGGATATGCAGAGCGCAGTTCCTTTATTAGATGGTAAACTAATTAGTGGAGGTTATTAAATGAAAGGTTTTATTTTATTAGTAATAGCATTAATCCTATCGGTTATTTTATTTCCGGTAGGATTTTTCTATTCTATTTTTTCGCTCAGGTTTAGATTCTCCTCCTATTTAAAAGTAATAGCTGTTGGAATTGATCAGTTAGGTAATGTTGTTTGTGGTGAGCTGTTTAATAATACACTTATTCAGAACCCGTCTTACAGAAAGGTTCCTTATAGTTTCGGGCATGAAGACAATACGATTAGTGAGGTTTTGGGTATAAATAAAGAAAGGAAAACTTTAACTAAATTAGGAATCTGGGTTGCTATGATTTTAAATCGTATTGAAAAAGATCATGTTGAAAAAGCAATAGAGAGATAATTTTCGTATTATTGTAAAATGAAGACACAGAAAATAATAGTACTGAATGAAGTACTTACGAAATTAGCTGAAAAGCAATCTCCGTTAAAATTGACAATAGCAAGAGGAATTATTGCTGTTAAAACTATCACAGAAGAATTTAATTTATCTAAATCTGATAAGTTTAACGATCTAGTGAAAAGCGATGAACTAGGAAATCCAGTTCCAACAAAAGCATTAAAAGAAGCAATTGAAAAAGGTTTAATTAAACCAAATGATCAAGTTCCTTTTGAGGCTTATGAATTTGAATCTGTTGATGGTTTTAATGAGCTTTCCGATCATCTTCATTTGATTAGAGATAAAGAGGTTGATATTAAATTGCCCTCTGTAAAACTAAGTAAATTAATCAGAGTTGGTGAAGATGATATTTCGCTTGAGGATCTTTTGGAGGCTTCAGATAGTGTGATTGATTCTTACGATTTAGGTGTTTTACTTGAAGCAGGAATAATTACTGAATAATGTATAAATTCGGAAAAAAATCTAAAGAAAATAGAGCAGGCGTTAATCCTAAATTGATAGAAATATCAGATAGAGCTTTAGAGATCAGTTCAAATCGTAAAGATGGGGTTGATTTCGTTATAATTGGTTCAGCAGGTTTGAGGACAGCAGAACAGCAAAACGAGTTATTTAATAAAGGCGTTTCAAAAGCTGATGGATATGAAAAACTATCTTATCACCAATCTGGAAACGCTCTTGATGTAGTTCCTTATGTGAACGGTCGGGCCTCTTGGGATGAATCAGAACTTTTAAAAGTTGCTGTTTGTATGTTGCAGGCTTCAATGGAATTAGGTTACGAATTAGAGTGGGGAGGTTTTTGGAAGAGTTTCAAGGATTTACCACACTATCAAATAAAAGGTTAAAAATGGGATTAAAAAAAATATTAGGGATTGCAGGAAGGGTTGTGAAGGGTGTTGGTGATTCAGCATTGTTTGGAATACCTTCAGCGATTACAAGCGGTAAAAATCATGAAGATGGCGGAGAGGGTAAAGCGGATATTCCAAAGATTATTGGATATATTAGTTATATGTTAATAGCCGTATTAATCGCATTAGGTAAGGTTGAAAATGAGCAAGGTACAAGTTTATTGAAACAAGTCGCTAAATTTGTATTTTTTAACGGATAATTAATAGGCGTAAAAGCCTGATTTACAGAACGATATGTAAGAAAGCACTTTAATTAGTGTTTTTTTATTAAAATTAATACCCTATTTATAGGGTGTTATTAGAAATAAATATATATCTTTGGTATATGAGAAACGCTTTATTTTTAATTACGGAATCAGAATTTGGAACAGATGTTGAATTTATGGATTACTGCGGTAAATTTGATTATTTGAAAGATGCAAGAGAGGCTTTGAAATGGCAAATAGATAATTTAGCATCTAAAGAAAATGTTAACGAATTACAACCAACTATGAACTTTAAAGATAGATTCCATTTTTGGGTTGATGGCGAAAAAAGACATATAGTGATTTCTAAAGTGTATAGAGCTAAGCGTCGATCACTAAGAATGAGATATGAAGCAATTGAAAAGATTAACGACTTTTCTATGCCGGTATAAAAAAATTTAAAATAAATTACCCTATTTATAGGGTGTTATCAAAATATAAAAACTATCTTTGGTTATGAGCAACAACGAAACAGCATTTAGAATAACAATTGAAGCAAGAAACGAAGCGATCGAAACAATTTGTTTTGAAACTTTAAAGGAAGCAAAAAAGTTTTTAAAAATACTTTGCAAAAAATTAGATCTGGATAGACAGAGAGGTTTCTGGTCCAATATCCAAACAGATACAGAAGTATTCACAACATTTTAAACCAACGGCCTACGGGCCTTTAACTTTACAAGATGAAAGATATAGAGAAAGCAAAAATTCAATTTGCATTATTTTTAGGAGTAGTAGTGTTTTTAATAACTGAGGTAATAACATTATAATGAACGATAATAGAATTAAATGGCTGGAAGAACAAATTGACAATCACAACGATATTATACAAGGTATTTTATCAGCTAATGATGAAAGCGTAAAACACCATCAAGAAAAAATAAGAAAATACCATGTTGAATTAATCACTTTAAAATTTAGTTAAAATGAACAATAGTAAAATTATTAATTCCTTCATAAAAGACAAAGGAGTTACCAGAGGAAAATTAGCAAAGCTTTTAGGAATAGATAGAAAAACGCTTTACAGAATGATTTATAAACCAGGAGTGAGAGGAATCAGTTTGAACAGAAAAGCCAAATTGAATAAAGTTTTTAAAGAATATAATTATCTAAAAGAAATAAAATGACAAATTTAACAATAACTCAAAAAGTAGAGAAAAAAATAACGGATTTAAAAGCTCCACTTTCTAAATTTTATAAAGAAATCAATTCTGAGATTGACGAAATAGCAGGAAAGGAATTATCTCCAGAACTTAAAAAAGAGGCCTCAGCAAAAAGGACCGAATTAAGAACTAAGCGAATAGCCTGCACTAAATTCATAAAAAACGAAATTGATATTTTTAAAGGTTATGTTGATGACTGGAAAGCGGTTGATTCTTACGCAAAATTACAATCAAAAAACGGCGAGGAAAGGTTAATCCAGATTGAGGAGGATTGTAAGGCAAAAGCTGAGGAGGTAATTACGGCCCTAGCCAATGAAAGGTTTAAAGAATTGGAAGCGTTAGGAGAAACGGTTTTACCAGAGGGATTAGGTAAAATGCCTAAAATGGAGTTTAAGCTACTTTTGAAGACAACTGAAAGGAAAGTGCAGGAACGTATTAAAGCGGAAGCAGAAGCGAAGGAACTACACGAGGAAGCCGAAAAATTAAAGGCTGAGAATAAAAGGTTGAAAGATCAAGCTGAAGCAGATGCAAAAGAACTGGCTGAGTTTAGGAAAATGAAAGCTGAAGCAACTCCAGAACCTGCTTCAGAACCAAAGAAAAAACCGGTAAAAGCAGGAGATAATAAATCAGTAATTAATAAATGGGTTGAATCAATTGAAATGCCGAAATTAGATACTACTGGTTTTTCAGAAAAGGAACTTGATAAGGTTGAATTTATAAAGAACTGTTTTACTATGTTCAAAAAGGATTCAGTAATAAAATAAGGTGATTTAAGCCAATCCCAGTATCGCACCAACTGGATTCGTTCTTTAAAACAAGCCAAGAAACACAAGAGATTGTTTTCTGATTTTGCTACGAGGTTTTAAGGTTTGTACCTCATTTTTTTTATAAACAATTTAAATTTTTTTAAAATGAATACAGATAAATTATTGACTTACGAAATGAGAAAAGCTAACACAGGAACAGTATGGATATTGTTTTTATTATTTGGTTGGTCATATGGATCTCTTAATAAAATTGGAATACAGATCTTGTTTTACCTTACTTTGGGTGGTTTTGGATTGTGGACGTTGATCAGATTGTTTACTTTAAGCGGTTCTATTAAATCATACAACAGAAAAATAGCAGGTCAATTAGGATTGAGCAATCAAGAAATGTCTAATTTAGATTTATTATAAGACTACGAAGCAAGTCAACCAATGTAATTAAAGGTCCATTCCGTAAAGGTTTGGATCTTTTTTTATTTTATTTTATAACTTATAGGTTATATTCAGAATATTTACCCTATATTTAGGGAACACTAAAACAGAGAGATTATGAGAAAGTTAAACAAAGAATTGAAAATGACTGAATTAGAACTAAAAGCGTTTAAATCTTTAGATAAGGAAAAGCCAAATTCACCAGATACAAAGTTAACTAAATCAGAAATTGAATTTGTGAACGGTTTATACCATAAATACGTTGGAAGAACAATTGATAATATGGATTGGAATATGGATTTGGATGATTTAGAAAAGTCTGAAAAATGGCCAAGTGGACAGCGTTTAAAAATGCACGAAGCAAGAAGAATAGTTATTGGCCATATTGAAACGGTTAATGGTTGGGGAAATTTAACAGATAAGAAAGCAAGCGGTTTATTTCTTAACGTTATGAAATCATACAGAAAGTCTTTTAAAGTGATTTGTTTTTACGCTTATAATAATTAATTTTAAGACATGAGAGATACTGAAGAAATATCCGTAGAGGATCAAGAATTTAAAATCCATTTCACGATAAGTGAATACGATCCAGGAGATAGAGAAACACCACCAGAGGAGGGAGGACTTGATGAAATTGAATTTGTTTACTGGTGGAAGGGAAATAAATGGTTTGATATTACAGCTCTTAATTCAGCAGGTTTAATTGATATTGATTTTACTGAGCAAATTGAAGAAATTTTAAAAAATAGATAAAATGAATTGTATCACGAAAATAGTACTTGAGAAAACTAAATATATCAAATCACATCAAGAGTTATTGAAGGTGTTTAAAGAGCAGAAACGAAACGCGAAAACTGGATCTGAAGAAAAACGGTTAGCAATTGTAATAATAAAAACAGAAGCGAAAATTGAAGCAGTAGAAGAATTTACAGAGATTATATTATGAACCAGAAAGAAGTAATAAAAAAGCTCCTCAGGGTTAACAGAGTTACGCAAGAGGACGTTTCAAAGCTTTTAGGTGTAAAGCAATCATCTTTATCAAGAACGCTGGAGAACGATTGTTTAAAATACTATCAGCTTTGCAGGATATACAAAAAATGTACTGGCTCTGAATTTGAATGTGGTTTACCTTTAATTGATAATGCAGGAGGTTTCTACTTCCAATTAACAGTAAAGCAGGTTATTGATATATTGAAAAGCTACGGTAATTTTAATTTACTAATAAGGTTCGGAAGTGAAGTAATCAAGATTAAGTAATGGCAACGGAAACGGAAATAATTGATTTTTATATGCACAGAGGAAACAATGATTTCTTGATTCGGTGCGATGGAATGGTAAAATACAGACGGGATAGTAGGCTTATTTTTGACCTCGATACCTTTTTAATAATATTGTTTGAAGAAATTGAATTAGGATTAATATAATAAAACAAAGAAAAATGATAACATTTGAAAACATGGAATTTAAAACAGTTACGAAATTAGCTTTATGGCAAAGCTTGAGTTTAAAGGTTAGGCAATCCACAAATATTAACCACTTAACAATAAATGGAAAGGATTACCTTTTCGCAACACTAAAACAACAAGCAGGAGCTGAGTTGATAATTACACTAAAAGATCAAGAAAAAGTTAACCATTTATTAGAGTTATAATTATGAAAAAAATGAAAGTACTTTACGCTGAGGCGTTGGAATCAATTTGTAATACTGAGGACGTTCGAGCGTTCGCAAAAGCACCGTTTTTAATTGGTGATTTAGCCTATGCAACGGATGGATTTTTACTGGCCAGAATAAAAGCTGATAAAGTGATTGATTCAAAAGAGTTTAGATCTGAGGAGGATCTGGATTTTTCCAAAGTAATACCAACTGAAGAAACCGGAACAATTAGAATACCTCTGGAGGATATTAAAGAAGCGTTTAAATTAGGCCCACAAGTTGAGTTATATGATACAAAGGTTACTAAAGAAGAGTGCGAGACTTGTGAAGGAAAAAAGAAAGTAACTTGGCAGTACGATGATTATTTAGAGGATTTTGATTGCCCAGTATGTAAAGGAGTCGGAAGTATAACAACTACAGAGCAGGTTAAAAACGGTAAAACGGGTATTGATCGAACGGCTTATGTTTTGATCGGGAAATCTTATTTCTTCACTAATCTGATTCTAAAACTGATTGATGTAATTGAAAAGGTTGGAGGAGATGAAATAAAACTAATATCTCAACCAGAACTGGGAGGTAGTTTGTTCCATGTTAAAGACCTTGATATAGTGTTAATGCCTTGTATTAGGCCGTCTGATGGCGAAATAGTTGCAACCTACTAGATTATGTATAAAGAACAAAAAGAATACCCTAAAACGTGTCTAATGTTGTTTTTAATGATACTTGCCGTATTTTTCGCTTCAGAATACTTATCTTAACGATCTCTGTGTTTTTTGAAGTTGTTGCTTCATTGTTTAGGCCTCTACTATTTTATGGTAGGGGTTTTTTTTGCTATATTAGAGAAATGAGGAAAATCTTCGGACTTATTGTAATATTCTTAATGTTTATTACACTTGATAGTTTTGCAACTGTTGAGGTCACAATCACAAAAAGCGACAGTATCGCTGTTAGTGGTTTTTCTGATGTTATTTATGTTGCTCCCTTCAACAAGAAAGGCAACAAAATAAATAGGTTAGACCAACGCCCAACGGGTAATAAAAAGGGCAATAACTTGATACTAAAAAGAAAAGGTAATTTACAAAGCCAAGACAACATTTTGTTACACCTGCACAAAGGGAGTGAAGAAATTGTAGGTCGTAGAAAAATCGAGTTATCAATTAAACACTCTTAGAAAAGCATAACTGAAAAACAGCTTGGAAGCCTTCTATTTTAATAGGAGGCTTTTTTTTGCTATATTCGCAACCCAGCCATTAACTGCTAGCTAGTGCAAAGTTAATACACCCATCACGCCACTCCGATGAAGAAGCGCAACAGATGGGTTTTTTTGGCCCTAATTTATAAGTTTGGCCCTACGTAAAAACGTGTTTCGCCCTGCTCTGGAGCTATACCATACCGACCTTTAGAGGCTATTAGGGACAAAAGGCACTTTTTTTTCCTATAATATAGATATTAAATAACTGACTTATATAATCTGAATAAATCGTATAAAGTAAGTAGATAGAGAAAATATAAGAGGTCAAATACTCAGAGCCAGTAAGGGAAAAAAAGCGGATTTCGGCCCTATTCATAGCTACAGCTCCGTAGTATATAGGTTTAAAGCTGTTTATTTTTGTCTTTTATTTGGCCCTGCATTGCCCTTTTAAAATAAAAATGGCCCTAACTGTTTATTATTAGAATATAATTACTATATTTGCTAAATATAAGGAGATCTCACATCATAACCTTATAAAGAAATTTAAAGCCTTTACGGTAAAAATAGAAGTGAGATCCTATTTGAACTGTAAAGGTTTTTTTTATGCCTAAACTTTAAACACAGAGAAATGAACAAAAAAGGAATTAATGTACTGAGCCTATTTGACGGGATGAGTTGCGGACAGATCGCACTAGAAAGAGCAGGAATAAAAGTGAATAAATACTTTGCTAGTGAGATTGATAAATATGGTATGATCGTTTCAAAAGCTAATTATCCAGATACAACTCAAGTTGGAAATGTTGAATTTGTTACTGCTGATATGTTTTTGAATCATAAGATTGATTTAATAATTGCTGGATCACCTTGTCAAGGTTTCTCATTTGCAGGAAAGCAACTAAACTTTAATGATGATAGGAGTAAATTGTTTTTTGATTTTGTTCGATTAGTTAGGGATTTAAAACCTAAATATTTCTTTCTTGAAAATGTCAAAATGAAAAAAGAATATCAAGATGTGATTACTGAATACATGGGAGTTGAACCAGTATTAGTTAATTCCGCTTTAGTTTCTGCACAAAATAGACAGCGTTTGTACTGGACTAATATCCCCGGGTTTATTCAACCAGAAGATAAAAAAACAATCATAAGTGATATTACAGAAGATGGCTTTGGTAAAATAGCGGTCATGAGAGGGCGTTATTTAGTTGATGGAAAACGTCAAGATGGGAAAATGTTAACCTCTGGACTAACAACTCAAAGAATAGAGCCAAGAAAGGATGAAAAAAGTAATTGCATTACAACAGTTTCAAAAGACAACCTGGTTATTAAAAAAATAATGAATGTCAACCCTAGTGGGCGTGGAATGAATGGATTTGTTTATGAAGCAGATGGTAAAAGTCCAACATTAACAACAAATAAAGGTGAAGGAACAAAAATAGGTATGTATCAATTGAATCCATCTTTAGAGAGTGGAGGAGTTCAACCATACCAACAAAACAGAATATACGATACTAACGGCAAACACATAACTTTGACAGCTTCTTTAGGTGGTAGATATAAAATAGGGTTTATTGAAAAACAAACAGTTATTTATAGGACTTTAACACCGTTAGAATGTGAACGCCTGCAAACTGTACCCGACAATTATACAAACCACGTTTCAAATTCACAGCGTTATAAAATGCTAGGTAATGGTTGGACAGTCGACGTGATTGCGCACATATTTAAGAATATTAAACTTTAAACACAGAGAAATGAAAGTAAGTTTTTACAAAAATGTAACTAAACCTGCAAGCACTAAATCGGTTGATCTGATTAAAATACTTGGAGATATTCAAGAGGAGAAATACAAAACTGTTCTTGCTAAGATTAGACTGGAAAACGATAAGAGTAAAAGAAGCGAATTGAAAGTTGCTTTACTGCCTTGCGTAACCTTTGGAGGAGTATTCACCCATAGAAAAAACGCAGGACTTAAAAAGGCCTCTGGATTCGCAATGTTAGACTTTGACGAAGTAAAGGAGCTGAGCAAATTAATTGAAAGCGTTAACAATGATTCTTATACTTTTAGTTCCTTTATTTCACCCTCTGGTAATGGTTTAAAAGTATTGGTTAAGATTCCTCCAGTTGATTCTGATAAGGTTTATAAAGAATACTATAAATCAATCCAAGATCATTATAATAAATATGCTGAAACTGATGATTCAACAAAGGATATTTCAAGAGCTACTTTTATAAGCGTTGATAAGGATTTATTTTTGAATTTAGAATCTGAAACTTTTACAGATAAATTCATTCCAAAAGAAAAACCAATTGCTCCAGTTACCAACGTTCCATTAACTAATCAAGATGAAGTTGCTGAGATACTTGAAAAATGGTTTAAAAAGAATTATTCAACTACTGAGAACCGTAACAATAATCTTCATGTTTGGGCCAGACAATTCAACGCTCTTGGAATCAATCAAAGCATTTGTGAGGATTACTTGTTTAGGTATGAACAACCAGACTTTAGAGATACCGAAATAAAGAACTTAATCAAATCAGCTTACAACTATACTGCTGAATTTAATACTGCTTCTTTTGAGGATATTAAAAAAGTTAGGGAAATCAAAATGAGGGTTGTTGGTGGAACTGATGAGAAAGCGATTAAAAGCAAGTATAAAGACATTCCGGAACAACTACTCCAGAATGAAATAGAAAAGCATAAGGATCAATTAAAACTAGATGAGTTTTGGTATTATACCGATAATGATGTGATCAAAATGGCAACCTTTAGATTCAAGACCTATTTAGAAAGTAATAACATTTCAAAGTATTATCCATCTGATAATTCTGGTTATTTATTCATAAAAAAGGATAAAAACTTTATTAATGAATTTGATGAAAATAGAATAAAGGATTTCACTTTAAACAACCTATTGGAAAGAGGAGAAATTGAAGCGTTTGAGCTTTGTGCAAACAACCTAACAACCTTTAACCAAAATTACCTATCATTACTTGGAACTTCAGATATAGAGATTCAGAGAGATTCAGCAAAGGATTCATACATTTATTACAAGAATACTGCAGTTAGGATTACAGAAAACGAGTTTAAACTAATTCCTTATTCTGATCTCCCTGGTTTAGTTTGGTCCGATCAAGTAATTGATAGAGATTTAGAGATTCAAGAGGAATCAGATGGAGAATTTAAAACCTTTATTTGGAATATTGCAGGACAGCAAAAAGATAGATATTATACCTTTAAGTCTGTAATGGGTTATTTATTACATTCATACCAAAACGAAGGAAAACCAAAAGTAATAATCTTTAACGATGAAATGGTTTCAGACGTTCCAAATGGAGGATCTGGAAAAGGTTTACTCCACAAGGCAATTGGCCATATCAAAAAACTAAGCTCCATAAACGGAAAAGGATTTGATCCTAATAGCCAGTTTGCTTATCAGACAGTTGGAACAGACACTCAAGTTCTATTGTTTGATGATATTGATAAGAACTTTAAATTTGAAAACCTATTTAGTTTAATTACTGAGGGGTTGATAATAGAGAAAAAAGGAAAAGATGCTATTCAATTACCTTTCTCGGATAGTCCTAAAATAAGCATCTCAACTAATTATACTGTAAAGGGTGAGGGAAGCAGTCACAATAGAAGAGTTTTTGAGGTTGAATTATCTAGCTTCTATAATGATAAAAACACTCCAGAGGACGAATTTGGACATCTACTTTTTAGTGATTGGAGCAAAAAGGAATGGGCATTGTTTGATAATTACATGATCCGATGTATTCAGTACTATTTAAAAAATGGTTTAGTATCATATAAAACCGTTAATCTGGAGTATAGAAAACTAATAAATGATACCAATAAAGACTTCCTCGATTTTATGGATAATGTTACTCTTGAAGGTCCGACCAGATTCTACGGAACTGAACTGAAAGATAACTTTACAATGGAATACGATGACTATAAATTTGCTAAATGGTTTACGACAACTTTATTCAATAAATGGCTAGTGAAGTATTGTGATTTTAAAGAGTTCACTTTCGAGAAAGGTAAAACGAACGGTAAAAGATATATTGAAATAACAGCTAATAAGTAATGATAAGTGTAATAACTGCGTTAGTTGTTATTAATACTTGTTAGGTGTTTTTAAATTACGAATTATGATAAGAGAAATTGAAATAAAAGATATAGGAAAGTTTATAATAAAATTAGACTTGTTACATAGGGGGCAAAACCCTCGTTTAAAAACTTTTAATAATAACGAATACAAAACTGTTCAATTTAATAGTTTTGTTGATGATGAAAAAGGTTATCAATTAGGTTATGACCACAACGGAAAAGAGATACAGATAAGGGTAGTAATATAATTACACTTAATGCTACAACTAAATAATGTTATTAACGAATTAAAAGGAAAAAGATGAAAGCAAAGTATAATGATATTAGAGATAGATTGCAAAAACACATTGAAGACCGTAACGGAGCAGGAACTTATGATTTGCGAGGAAGTGGATTAGAAGCTGATATACTTTATTTTGTAGAAAAAGAAGTTAATAATGTTGTTTTAGATGATGTTATAAAATGCGAATATA
>TARA_R110002126_G_scaffold27713_14_pt1 | contig 12266 bp, 13 predicted proteins | sample TARA_R110002126 | Tara Oceans TARA_R110002126 (sample SAMEA4397536) | marine metagenome | biome: Polar Biome; feature: [DCM] deep chlorophyll maximum layer (ENVO:01000326); material: water (ENVO:00002006), including particulate matter (ENVO:01000060) such as... | depth 30 m
CCCGTATTCACCGGCGGGAACGAGAACGTCGAGCATGTTCAGCGGCGAACAGCCGGTTAAAAAGGTCGCGGCGAGAAGGGTCGTCGCAATCGGGTGGCGGAACAGCACAGCGTATTTCCTTAACGAACGGCAGGAGCCTCACCTTGATACGCACGGGACCGTCCTTCGGTTCAGTCGGGACGGATCGTCATTGTGGTCTTTCCGCCGTCACACCGGATCTACGGCCGATACGCGACCGGCAGATTACGGCAGCAGGACGCTCATTCCCGTCGTGGCGCGGGATTCCATGTCGCGCTGGGCTTGCGCAGCGTCTTTCAGCGCATAATGCTGGTTCACCGCGATGCGCACTTCGCCCCGCAGGACGACATCGATCAGATCGGCTGCCCGGTACATGACTTCTTCCCGGTTTCTGAGATTCCAGTGGAACGCGGCACTGGTGACGTAAAGCGAGCCCATCTCGTTGAGACGGAAGATATCCAGGGGCGGCGCCGGCCCGGATGCCGAACCGAACGATACCAGCGTGCCCTTGGGGCGGAGCGACTGCAGGGATGCCTCGAAGGTGTCTTTTCCGACCGAGTCGAAGACCACGGGGACGCCTTCGCCGCCGGTCAGGGCGCGGACACGGTGCGCCAGAGTGCCCATGTCGCCGACCAGGGCATGGTGGCAGCCGTGCCGCAGGGCGATGTCGGCCTTGGCGTCGGAACTGACGACACCGATAACCCGCGCGCCGAGATAGCGCGCCCACTGGCACATGATCGTCCCGACGCCGCCCGCGGCGGCATGCACCAGGATGGTCTGTCCGCGCTTCACGGGAAAGACGTCGTGCATCAGGTAATGCGCCGTCAGGCCCTTGGTGATCATGGCGGCTGCGGTTTCGTCGGAAATTTCGCCCGGCAGCAGAATCAGCCTGTCCGCCGACAGGACCCGGGCGTCGGCATAGGAGCCGCGGGGCAGGGAAGGGCCGCCGCTCGAATAGGCGACCCTGTCGCCGACCGCCAGATGCGTCACGCCTTCGCCGACGGCCTCGATCGCGCCCGCGGCTTCGCCGCCGATGACATGGGGCAGCGTCGGAACCGGATAGCGGCCGGTGCGCGTATGGATATCGGCATAGTTCAGGCCGATGGCTGTGTGACGGATCAGGACTTCGCCGGGGCCGGGCTCGCCGAGTTCGATTTCCTCGAACCGGAGAACCTCCGGGCCGCCATATTCGTGGATTCGGATCGCCTGCGCCGTCATTGCCATGTTTCGCTCCCTGAAGTCAGGAGCGGAGCCTAAAACGGTACGGTCAGGCCGTCCATCATACTATCGCAGTTTACCAGCTCGACCTTCTTCCAGTGAATCCGGTACGTGCCGTCGATGGATTCCAGCCCGTGCCACAAGGTGCCGCCGAAATGCCTTTGCCTGTTCCGGCGGTATTCGATCATTTCGAACTTGGAGCGGACGGTCAGGATATTCTTCGATTCGTCTTCCAGCGTTGCGTTGGCGACGATACGACTGGTCCGGGCAACCGGCGTCTGCGTGTGCAGCCTGCCGGCCATCAGGCGGCGGACCCGTGTTTCCAGCAACCGCCGGTCGTCGTACATCAGCGAAATCGTCGTTTTCGGATCGGACTGGCCTTCTTCGATGGGAACCCAGTACCACGCCTGTTCGGTGAACAGCGCGAGCCAGTCGTTCCAGCGGCGCTCGTCCAGTATCCGGGCTTCGGAGATGAGAAAGGTTTCGATTTCCGCAGGTGCTTTGTCAGACATACCGGGGCTCCCTATGCGGCCGTCATGTAGGCGAGCCACGCATCGTACATGTTGCGGATATAGACCTCGCTGGTTGAATCCCGGCCCTTCTTTCCGCCATGGGCGTCCGGCTGATCCGACTGGAAGCCGCGCCCGACCTCGATCCATTCGGCGCCGCCCGCGTTCACGCCGACACCGATCCGGCCATAGGTCTCGAGATCGTCCGTCAGGACCAGCGAGCCCGTGCCGTTGGTTACGTTCGAAAACGCAACCGTATCTTCGAACATCTTTTCCGGCGCGCCCTTCAGGCGGAACGAATAATTGTACACCTCGGTGCGGTTGACCGAGATCGGGTGGACGACCCGAAACTGGCGATACTGGCTCATGAAGGAAATGTTCGGATAGATATTCGAATTCCAGCGAGTCACTTCCAGGATGCGCTGGGTTTCCGCGGCGCCCTTCCTTTTTTCCAGTTCGGCGATGTATTCCGCGAAAAGCGGGTCGCGCTTCGCGGCGACGAGTTTGTCGTCGTCGTGATAGTCGCCGAGGAAGGAGTGGCCGTTCGGATACGTCCAGATTCCAACCTCTTCCAGCCAGAACTTGTAGGGCGCGCCGTTCTGGCGCATCTGCCGGACGGCGATTTCGCCGGCGCCGTCGGTATATGTTGTGTCGTCCTGTTGCCGGGCAGCTTCCGTCGACGAATCGTGGACGAAGAGCGGGTGGGCGGCGTCGCACAGGTTTTCCAGGTACAGTTTCCAGTTGCCGTCATAGGCGTGTTTGAAAACGCCGCCGGCGACCTCCACATCGCCGTCCGGCGCGCGGTCGACCATGTCGTCGAACGAGGTCGTCATGTACCCGAGGAAGTCGGTCAGGCCGGGGCCGTCCGTGGCGAGCGATCCGAAGACGAAACCGCGATAGCTTTCGACGCGGGGGACGGCGACCATCGCGGTGCCGGGCGCATTGGTGTCGAAATGTTCGGGATAGCCGTGTTCCAGCGGTACGCGGATAAGTTTGCCGTCGGTGCCGTAGGTCCAGCCGTGATAGCAGCAAACGAATTCTTCGGCATGGCCGCTGTCGGCAGGGACCACCATGGCGCCGCGATGGGCGCATTGATTGTGTATCAGGCGAATGCTGCCATCGGAGTGGCGGACAAGTACCAGGGGACGCCGGCCGATCCGGGTGGTGATGAAATCGCCCGGCTCCCTGATCTGGCTTTCATGGCCGACATACACCCAGGCGCGGTCGAAGATGCGTTCCATCTCCATCTCGAAGATATCAGGATCTCCGTATACCCGCCGGTGGACCCGTCCCGGCTGAATGAGCCCGGCGACGTCGATGGCAGAGGCAGACACTATTTTGTTCTCCTGTCGCGAATTGCTGCTTTTGAATAACGATACTGTACGGTATAGTATCGTTATGGAGACTGCGAGTCAATTGACTGACAGGCGGACGTCCCGCCGGGTGCGGAATGCCGAGGACAAGCGCCGCGCCATTCTTGACGGCGCGCGCGCGGTGTTCATGGCGAACGGTTTCGGCGGTGCGAGCATGGATGCCATCGCGGAAACCGCGGGCGTTTCCAAGATGACGCTGTATCGCTATTTCGACAGCAAGGAAGCGCTGTTCGCCGGGCTGATCGAGGCCTCGTGCGAGAAAATACTGGAACGGGATCCGTCGGCGCCGCTTGAGGGCCTGCCGCTGAAGTCTGCGCTGACGCGCTTCGGCCGTCAGCTTCTCGAAACGGTGTATGCTCCGGAAACGCTGGCACTGCACCGGATCGTGATCGCCGAGGCGAACCGTTTTCCGGCGCTCGGGGTGCTGTTCTACAGGTCGGGACCGGAACGGAACATCGCCGCGCTGGCCGAATACTTTGACGGGCAGGCGGCGGAATCCGGTTCCGGCATCGCCGATCCGCGCAAGTCCGCCGAGGAATTTTTCGAACTCGTCCGGGGCTACACCCATCTGCGTCTGCTTCTGGGGGTGGATGCGGCGCCGGATGCCGCCGCGCGCGCCGCGCAGGTGGACCGCGCCGTCGGGACGTTTCTTAAAACCCTGTTCCCTGAAAGGCACGGCCCCGACCCCGGCTGACTCACGTCATGGAACGGTGTGCTTTTGTCGCGGTCTGTGTGCTAAACTGGTCCCGCAGAATTCAGCGAGCCACATTCGGAGACAGATCATGAATGCCACCGCCGTCCGTGATATCGAAGGCCCGTCGTTGCGCGAGCGCGTCAGCGAAGAAGAATGGAAGGTCCGCCAGGACCTGGCAGCCGCCTATCGCCTGGCACATTTATACGGCTGGACCTCGACCCTGATCTACAATCATATCTCGGCGCGTGTGCCGGGGCCGGATCACCATTTTCTGCTCAACCCGTTCGGGCTGCGCTGGGACGAGGTGACCGCGTCGAATCTCGTGAAGATCGACCTCGAGGGCAATATTCTCGATGACACGCCGTACAAGATCAACAACGCGGGCTATACCATTCACAGCGCGATTCACGCGGCCCGTGAAGACGCGATGTGCGTCATTCATACCCATACGGAAGCGGGCATGACCCTGTCGGCGCTGGATGACGGCCTGATCTATACCAACCAGGACGCCATGATGTTCTATGGCCATACGGCCTATCACGATTTCGAGGGCATCGCGCTGGACCTCGGCGAACGCGAACGCCTTGTTCAGGACCTCGGCGACAAAAAGGTGATGATCCTGCGCAATCACGGGCTGCTGACGACGGGACACACGGTCGCCGACGCCTGGGTACAGATGTATTTCCTCGAAAAGTGCTGTTCGGCACAACTGAAGCTGCTGGCTGCGGCTGCGGCGACGGGCCAGAAAATCCGTTATCCGTCCGAGGAAGTCTGCGCGCATACCGCAAAGCAGTATGACGATGCGGGCTGCGGCGAACGCGAATGGCCGGCGCTTGTCCGTCAGCTTGACGATGTGACAACCGATTATAAGTACTGACACATGACGGCCACTGTCGATGAAATCGCCCCGGATCTGTTCCGGATCACGTGCTTTAACGATGCCGCGAATTTTCAGTTTTCGTCGTTTCTCGTCCGCGATGACGAACCGCTTCTGTATCATACGAACCTGCGCGGTTATTTTGATGAAATTCTGACCGGTGTCCGCTCGGTTCTCGATCCGGCGACGCTACGCTGGGTGGGGTTCAGCCATTTTGAATCGGATGAGTGCGGCGCGCTGAACGACTGGCTTGGCATTGCGCCCCATGCCGAACCGGTCTGCAGCTTCGTCGGCGCCCGGACCAGCATCGGAGATTTCGCGGACCGCGCGCCGCGCGTGCTCGAAGCGGACGAGCGGCTCGAGACCGGTTCGCACAGGTTCCGGGTGCTCGAGACCAAGCATGTCCCGCATGGCTGGGACGCGAGCCTGCTGTACGAGGAAACGGATTCGACCCTGTTCTGTTCCGATCTGCTCGGCCAGGGCGGAAATGTCGAGGCGATGTACGAGGGCGATATCGTCGGCCGGTCGGACGATTACAATACGCGCCAGTCGCAGGGACCGATGGCGGGTGCGGTTCCGTTTACCAGCGAAACGCGCCCTATCCTGGACGGGCTGGCCGCGTTGAATCCGAAGACCCTCGCCTGTATGCACGGGTCGAGTTTTTCGGGCGACTGCGCGCAGGCATTGCGCGATTTCGGCGAGGTGCTGGAGCGCCTGAGCGGCGACACGACACGCTAGGGAGATTGGAATGGTCGAGAAAATTACCAAGACGGAAGAAGAATGGCGGGCGCAGCTTACCGACGAGCAGTTCCATGTTACACGCCAGCACGGGACCGAGCGCCCGTTCACCGGCGAATACGACGGGTGCAAGGACGAAGGCACCTATAAATGCGTGTGTTGCGGCAACCCGTTATTCGAATCCGATCACAAGTTCGATTCCGGCACCGGCTGGCCCAGTTTCTTTCAGCCGCGCGATGATGATGCGGTTGAAACCCAGACCGACCGGGCATTGTTTATGACGCGGACGGAGGTGCATTGCGCCCGGTGCGACGCCCATCTCGGCCACGTTTTTCCCGATGGGCCGGCGCCGACGGGACAGCGCTATTGCATGAATTCCGCGTCGTTGAAGCTGGAGCCGAAAGACGGCTGAGAAAAAAACCGGTTCGGCGTTTCAGTATGCCGCGTAGGACTTTTCTTCGATAATCGCTGCGCCGAGAATTGTATTGATGGTGCGCTTGATCTCGGACCGCACATCGTTCAGCCGATAGACCGAGCGGGCCAGGTCGATGAAGACCGGGCCGAAATCCTGCCGCCGTTCGCAATCGCGGATGGCGTCCTCGGTTTCCCAAAGCCGTTCATTGACGTCTTTCAGACGTCCTGACAGTTCCGAGATCTGACCCGAGGTTTCGATCGCGAGGTTGAGCGCATTGGTCAGGGTCGCCAGTTCGTAAGTGACGTTCGCGTGTTTCATCGCGTCGTCTATCCGCTCGGACTTGATCTGCAGGATCGTGATCTTGTCGATCAGTTCCCCCGGCGCGGCGTCGATTTTCACGGACGGAATGTGTCCCATTACATGTCCTCCGTCACGGCAGTAGCGATCCGGTCGAAAACGCCGCTCCAGCCGCCGGCGGTTTCCTGCCGAAAAAGACGCATGCTCGAATACCACGGCGACGACTCGCCGTTCAGTCCCCATCGCCAGTCGGGCAAATGGCACAGTGCGACGTAAACGGGAATTCCGGCGGCGCCGGCAAGATGTGCGATTGCGGTATCCGACGTCACCACGAGATCGAGCGACGCCATCACGGCGAGCGTATCGACGAAGGCGCCGTCCCGGTCCATGTCCGGTGTCAGGTCGGTAATCCGGTCGCGCCACGGCATTTCCGAAATCTGCTCCGCGCCGTGGCCCTGCTGCAGGCTTACAAGCTGTACTTTGTCGAGCCGGGCGAGAGGTTCGAAGCTGAGCAACGGTAGCGATCGTCTTCCGTCATTCTGGTAGTCCGTGCTGCCCTGCCAGGCGATGCCCACGCGGCGGCCCGGAGTCGGGTCCAGCCGGTCGGCCCAGCGTGCGATACGGGCCTTTTCCGGCCGCAGGTAGCACCCATCTTCGGGTTCGAACGGCTGTGCATCGTGGAAGAGCCGGGGCAGGGAAATAAGCGGCGACTGCACATCGTGCGGGGGTTTCTTGTCGAGGGCGACAACGCGTATGCCACCGGCATATTCCTGAAGCAGCGGGATCAGGCGTGCCGGGCAGGCGAATACGACGGAACCGTCTACGTCCTGCAGGCAGGACAGATACCGGGCGAACTGCAATGTGTCGCCGAGGCCCTGCTCCGCATGGACGAGAAGCGTTCGCCCGGCCAGGTCTTCGCCCTGCCATTGCGGACGGTCCACGGATTCCATTGCAAAGCCCGGAAGCATCGCCCGCCATTCGTATTCCTGCCAGCCGTCGGCGTAGTTCTCCGTCGCCAGCAGGGTAAGGGCGTAATTCCAATGCGCTTCGGCGTTATCGGGGATGGCTGCGATCGCTTTCCGATAGCGCTCGATCGCGGCGTCGTAACGGCCCTGTTCCTTCAGCGCGGCACACAGATTGATCTGGGCCCGCATATGCTCCGGTTTCTCATAGACGACCCGGCGCAGAATTTCTTCGGCTTCCCGGTACCGTTCCGATGCAACAAGACCGCTGCCGAGGTTGAATTGCAGCTCGACGTCCTGCGGGCGCATCTTCAGGGCGCTTTCGAAGCAGATAACCGCTTTTCCGGCTTTCCCGGCGGCTTTGTAGGCGGAACCGAGATTGGAATGCGCTTCCGGCGAATTCGGCAACATGGTCAGCACCATCCGGTGCGCCTTTATGGCATCCTTGTGCCGCCCAAGGGCTTTAAACGTATTGCCGAGGTCGCACAGGATTTCAGGTCGCCGGGGGTCGAGCTTCGCGGCCTTTATCAAAAGCTGGACCGCCCGCTCCGACCGTCCGTTTTTCTGCGCAAGCAGGCCGAGCATGTGCAGGGCGCCGACATTTTCGGCGTCTTTTTTCAGGACTTTCCTGTATATCGTCTCCGCCTTGTCGAACCGTCCGCCCCGGAAATAGGCGAGCGCCGCCGCAAGTTGCTCGTCGGCATACAGCCCGCGGCTGTTTTCACGGTTCAGAGCAGTTGCAGTTACGGTGGACATCGTGTCCTCGGATCAAAGGCAATTTCGCTGAACCGAGGATACGCTGTAATCCTTTACAAAGCCTTGCGTCAGGCCGCTGCCGTTGCGGTTATTTCCACGCGGATTTCAGGCGCGGCCAGCGGTGCGCCGACGGTCGTTCGGGCCGGTGCGTTCGCCCCGTCCACCCAGGCATCCCATGCTTCGTTCATCTGGCTGAATTCAGCCATATCGGCGAGATATATGGTAACGGAGAGCAGTTTGGACTTGTCGGAACCCATTTCCGCCAAGGTCGCGTCGAGCCGCTCCAGAACGTCGATTGTCTGCGCTTTGACCGCTGCATCGCGGTTTCGGGCAACATGGCCCATGGTATAGATCGTATCGCCGTGGCGAACGGCCTTGCTCATGCGGGGGCCGGGGTCGATTCTCTGGATATCGGACATGGGCATCTTTCTGTCGGTGGGGTTATGTTGAACAGGAGATTGTTTTGGCGCTACGTGAGATGGCCGTCAACGGTGCGATTCTGTATTGTTTGCCGCCATGACGACCAACAGGGGATAACGCGATGATCTTGGTGACCAGCGCAGGCGGAAAGACCGGTCGTGCGATGATTGCGGCTTTTGCTGCCGCCGGTGAACCGGTGCGGGCGATGCTGCGCCGTGCAGACGCGGATGACGAATTGCGCGTGCTTGGCGCCGCCGAAATCGTTCATGGCGATCTGACCGAGGCCGCAGCCGTGGCCGCGGCCGCACAGGGCTGCCGGGCGATCTATTATATCTGTCCGAACATGACCGAGGACGAAAAGGCCATTGGCGACAATGTCATCGCGGCGGCGCAGGCGGCGGGAACGGAAAGGCTGATGTTTCATTCGGTTCTGCATACCCAGGTGCAGGCCCTGCAGCATCACTGGAACAGGATGTTCGTCGAAGAAGCGATCGTCGAATCCGGGGTGCCCTACAGCATCCTGCAGGTCGGATCGTATTATCAGAACATGCTGCCCGGATGGACCAAAATGCGGGAAACGGGGGTCCATGCGATGGCTTACGAGGTCGAGGCGCCGATGAGCCTTGTCGATCTCGGGGATGTCGCCGAAGCCGCCCTGAAAATCCTAAACGATCCGGGATGTGCGAACGGCATTTTCGAAATCTGCGGACCGGTAATCACGTTGACGGAAAAGGCGAAAATTCTGTCGGCAATTCTCGGCCGGCCGGTCGCGGCGCGGAAACTGCCCGCTGCCGACGCGGTTGCCCATGCCGCCCATATGGGGGTCGGCGCCTACGGTCAGGACTGCATGCGGAAAATGTTCGCGCATTACGATATCCACGGTCTGGTCGGCAGTCCGCGTGTGCTGGAATGGATTCTCGGCCGGCCGCCCGTCGATTTCGAGACATTCGCGCGGCGCGCGGCAGAACAACAGGGGTAAGAAGCTTGGAAAAATACGATGCGATCGTCGTCGGCGGTGGTCACAACGGCCTGATTTCCGCCGCCTACCTGGCAAAACAGGGAGTGAAGACGCTTTTGCTCGAACGCCGCCATCTTCAGGGCGGGGCGTGCGTCACCGAAGAAATTTCCGGCGCGCCTGGCTTCAGGGTCTCTACCGGGGCAGCGCAGCTCGGCAATCTGCGGCCGCAGACAGTGGCCGACCTCGAACTGGAGCGGTTCGGCTACGAACTGGTGTCGCCCGATCCGCTGACCGTCTTTCCGTTTCCCGACGGGCGCTATCTCGCCCTGTGGACCGATCCGGCCAAAACGGGGGCGGAGTTCGCCAAGTTTTCGGCGAAGGACGCGGCGGCGGTTCCGGCTTATATCGCCGACTGTATGGCGGTGTGCGATATCGTCGAGCCGTTGTTATACGCCGATGAAACGTGTTCGCTCGATACCGTCGATGCAGCATTCCGGGCGGCTGGCCGAAGCGATCTTTTCGCCGGGTTTGTTGTCGGCAGCATGCACGATGTGCTTAACGACCGGTTCGAGTCGGCGGAAATCAAGGCGGTGCTCGGTTACACGGCGACCTTTGGCACCAATGCAGACACCAGGCAGCCCGGAACGGCTTATGTCATGGCGCATCACATGTTCGGCGGAACGACCGGCGTTCGCGGGCGCGCCGTGTATGTAAAGGGCGGGATGGGCGGACTTGCCGACGCGCTCGCGCGCAGCGCGGCCCATTTCGGTGCGACATTGCGCACCGATGCCGATGTTGCCCGGATTATCGTTCAGGACGGGGTTGCCCGCGGCGTCGAACTGGCAAATGGCGAACGGATCGACGCGGCGGTAGTGATTTCCAATGCCGACCCCCAGACGACGTTCCTCGGGCTTGTCGGGAATGAACATCTCGATGACGGTTTTGCGGCGGCGATCGGAAAGATCAACGTCAACGGCGTGGCGCTGAAGGTGAACTGCGCCATGGAAGCGCAGCCGGTCTTTACCGCGCTGCCGGCCGACATCACGCCGGCCCGGGTCAGCCTGTGCCCGTCGCCCGACTACGTGGATGCCGCCTGGGCCGAGGCGAGCCGCGGGCAATTATCAACCAATCCCTATATGACCGTGCACATGCAGTCGGTGGTCGATCCTTCGCTTGCGCCCGCAGGCAAGCACACGCTTACCTGCTATGCGCAGTTTTTTCCCTATAATCTCGCCCCGGAACTCGGCGGCTGGGACGCCCAGCGCGCGCGCGCCGGCGAGATCGTTATCGACACGGTTGCTCGCTATGCGCCCGATATCCGGGACAAGATCATAACGACGGAGGTGATGTCGCCCCACGATCTCGAACGCGTCTTTGGTATGAACGGCGGGCATCAGTTCCATGGCGATCTGATGCCGGGTCAGCTCTTCGATCAGCGTCCCGCGCCGGGATGCGACGGCGCGCGGACGCCCATCGATGGTCTTTACCTGTGCGGCACCGGCGCGCATCCGGGCGGTTGCGTGTGGGGCGCGCCGGGGGAACGGGCGGCGCGCGCCGTGGCCGCGGATATGGCCGGGGCCTGATCGGCCGCCTGCAATACCGGACAGTGCACAGTTGAAAGTCCGTTAACATTCCTTGAACGGGATCGTGCGAGTGTGGTTTTCCGCCCTTAAACTTTCGCACTTAATCCACATTGGAATCGCAATGGATCAGGACTGCCGCCGGGGTTCGGACAATGAAATCGACGGGTCGCCTCTGCGCGCGATCGCGGATTTCCTGCCGTCGCCGGTATTTTATTGCGACCGGTCGCTGACCTATCGCTACGTCAATCCCGCCGGCGCGCAATGGCACGGCAAGGACCCGGAAGACATTATCGGCAGAAACATCGCCGAAATTATGGCGGCGGGGCAGGTCGAACTTCTGAAGACGCGGCACAGTGCCGTCCTTGCCGGAGAGACATTGCGGTTCGAAGAGACACGGGTCTTCGGCGAAGGCGGGACGCGCAGGGTGCAGACCGAATATGTGCCCCATAAGGCCGGAAACGGCGATGTCGTAGGGTTTTTCGTCATGCTGACGGACGTCACGGAACGGTTCCAGGCCGAGACGGCGGCACGGGACGCGGCGGAACAGATCCGCATGATATCGGACGCGGTACCCGCGCAGATCTCGTTTATCGACCGCGATCGGCGCTATGTCATGGTCAATTCCACGACCGCTGAATGGTTCGCCCGGAAGCCCGAAGATATTGTCGGCAAAACGGTCGAAGACCTGTTCGGGACGGAATTCTCCGAACGGACGGGCGGTTTTCTGGGCAGGGTTCTGGACGGCGAAAGGGTCGACTACCAGAGCGAATACACATTCCCCGATGGAATCAGCCGCGTCCTCGATACAACGTATATTCCGAATTTCAGGGCGGATGGGGCCATCGACGGATATATCGTGCTTGCCTACGACGTATCGGAGTTCAAGCGGGTGGAGGACGATCTGCGGTTACTGGCGACCACGGATTCCATGACCGGTGTCTATAACCGGCGCCGTTTCTTGGAAATTTGTAATGAAGAAATCGCCAGGGCGCGGAGATACGACCGGCCGGTGTCCGTCGTGATGTGCGATGTCGATCACTTCAAGTCCGTCAACGATACATATGGGCACGACGTTGGCGACAAGGTGATCTGTCGGTTCGCCGAGGTGGCAGGCAGAGAAATCCGGACCGGTATGGACGTCATCGGGCGGCTGGGAGGCGAGGAATTTGCGCTCCTGCTGCCGGAAACCGAACTCGAGAACGCCAGGATCGTCGCGGAACGGTTTCGCCGGTCCTGGGAAAACACGGAAATCGATGCGGGGAGCGCGTCGATCCGGACCACCTGCAGCTTCGGCGTCGCCGAACTGTCGGTCTCGCATGTGACGGACGGCGATCTCCTGAAACAGGCGGACCTGGCGCTTTACGAGGCTAAGGAAACGGGTCGCAACCGGGTGTGCGGCGGTATCCATGTTTCCGGCTGGGCGGACAACGCGGCCGCCGTCTGCTGAC
>TARA_R110002126_G_scaffold43475_31_pt1 | contig 12259 bp, 9 predicted proteins | sample TARA_R110002126 | Tara Oceans TARA_R110002126 (sample SAMEA4397536) | marine metagenome | biome: Polar Biome; feature: [DCM] deep chlorophyll maximum layer (ENVO:01000326); material: water (ENVO:00002006), including particulate matter (ENVO:01000060) such as... | depth 30 m
GTTTTGCGACAGCAATAACCTCCATACCAGGGATCTGTTCTTTCGGTTTATTTGCGACCGGAACGATTGCCCGCTTAAAACCATGTTTGGCCGCTTCTTTCAGTCTTTCAATACCGCTGGGTACCGGTCGGATCTCACCTGCTAAACCAACCTCGCCAAATACCACCAAATCATTTGGTAAAGGTTTATCCCGGAAGCTGGAAACCAATGCCAGCAACGTGGCTAAATCAGCACTGGTTTCATTGACTTTAACGCCACCCACCACATTCACAAACACATCCTGATCGGCCATCTGTATTCCGGCATGACGATGCATTACCGCCAGCAGCATTGAAATCCTATTCTGTTCCATGCCCAGCGTAACCCGTCGCGGGTTGTTCAATGGTGAATGATCGACCAGTCCCTGAATTTCTACTAATAACGGACGGGTACCTTCCCATAAGACCATAACAATACTGCCAGACTGGTCTTCTTTGCCCCGGGTTAAAAAAATTGCCGACGGGTTTTTAACTTCTTTCATGCCCTGGCCGGTCATCGCAAATACCCCAAGCTCATTAACCGGACCAAAGCGGTTTTTGTTACCCCGTAAAGTTCGGTAGCGACTGTCGGTATCGCCCTCCAGCATGACAGAGCAGTCAATACAATGCTCAAGCACTTTTGGCCCGGCGAGCGAACCGTCTTTGGTCACATGACCCACCATTATAATGGCTATGTTATATTGCTTGGCAAAACGGGTAAGAAACGCCGCACTCTCTCTAACCTGCGACACGCTGCCGGGTGCCGACTGGATATCAGCCAGATGCATAACCTGAATTGAGTCAATAACCATAACCCGCGGCTTTTCCTGCTGCGCTAACAAACATACGGTTTCTACGTTTGTTTCTGCCAGCATATTAAGTTTACTGCTGGGTAACCCCAGGCGCTGCGCCCGCATCGCAACCTGCTGCAACGACTCCTCACCCGTGATATACAGTGCACTGCCCTGTTCAGCAAGACCGCACATTAACTGTAACAACAAGGTGCTTTTGCCGGCGCCAGGCGCCCCGCCTATCAGAATGGCAGAGCCTGGCACAATGCCACCGCCCAGCACCCGGTCAAATTCAACAAAACCAGAGCTGAAACGCGGTACCTCCTGTAAGTCAACCTGATCAAGCCGCATTACCTTAGCCTGTGCAGCCCCGGCGTAACCCTGGCGCGTACCGGTAGTCTTTACGCTACCCAACCTTACCTCGGTAATGCTGTTCCAGGCACCACACTCTGTACACTGTCCCTGCCAACGCATAAAATCTGCGCCGCACTCATTACAAACGTAAGCCGTTTTAACTTTTGCCATTGTCAAAAACCCTGATTTTAAAGAAAGGCATAGATATTGCTTTTCAAATTATAACAACGTAGCGTACTACGATTATAACCAGAAGACGCCTGAATTTTGGCATCTGAATACTGAAACTATGACCGCAGAAGATTTAAAAGAATATGTTGGTGTTATAGAACGGATGAAAAGCCTGATTAACTCGGCCGAGTTTGATCAGGTTTTTAGCTTGCTGACATCCGAACTACCGAAGTCGAAACAGTTCCTGCTTAAGATGGAATTAAAACGCATGGCCCAGCCGTGTGATTATTTTATTGATTTACGCGGTCATGTTGATGGTGAAGTAAGGCCATATGATTTTCGGGGCAAAACCCACTATCTGGACGACAAAGCTGTTCAGATCTTCGAAAACGGTATTAAACAATATGGTGGCTACACCCTGGGTGTGTTCGAAGAGGTGATGAACGCCGATAACAATTTTCGGGTTATGCACAAAAAAGAAACTGCACAGCGGGTTAAAACAGCCTTACAAAGCAGTGATCTCAGCGACGAGTCAACAACGTCATCGAATACTGAGCAAGGTAGCGCCAAGTTAGTGACTTTTGGTCATTATGTTAACCGCACAGAGGAGCGGATGAACTTTGGCATTGATGTTGAAGTTAAAATAAACGACAGCCGTTTTATTGCCACAACCAGCGACCTGTCTATATCGGGTTGTAAGTTAAAAATACCTAAAGGCCGCGTCGCTGAACCCGGCGACACCCTATTTATCCATTTTACGGGTTTAGAGCAAGAATTCACCCTTGATATGAGTGATGGTATCCAGTATCAACTTATTGAAATTGAGCAACTTGATAAAATAAACTACTGGCGTCTGAAAAAGCTTCCTTCAGCAGACGACAAGGGGTTCAGCAACTTTTTACAAAAGTTTATTCATGGCAATAAACGCCGCTACAAAGTTAATTTAGATAACACAACCGGTGCAGTAACAACCAAAGGCTATGAGCAATTTTATTTGCCGAGGTTAAACAGCCTGCCCGTTTATCTGACCGTAACCGACGGAACTGTCAGCCCCCGCTTTGCCCTGACGACTGATTATAATAAAGCGGTATGGCAATATTTTTTAGATGAGCAGCAGCGTTCAACCTTTATTACGTTGCTGATGGTCAGGCGTCTTAAACAGCTACTGGCGCAACCGGGACCTGAGCGCTCGACTATCCTGTACTGTTTTACCCATGCCGCAAAAGGGAAATTGTACTTTTACTCCGCGACTTCAGAAGAGTTGTTAGCCGAGCCGGAACTTCGGGATACCTTCATTGGTTTTGGTTCTGCCAAGCCGAGCTGGCGGGTGTTTCACATGAATTTAGTTAAAACAACGGCACAACATGCAACGGCGCAGTTTACGCTGCCGGGCACCGCAGCTAAAACAGATGAAGATACGGCAAAAGCCAGTATTACACCATTAGTACAAGGGATAATAAAAAATCTGCGTTACATCGTTAGTCTTACTGATATTAGTGGCAACAACAGCGAACACTACCAGCAATACCGCTATGATCCAGCATTGTTAAGTAAACTTAATCAGTTTGGTCATCGCAAACTGCCACAGATACCGTTATGTGAAGCAATACCTGTGCATTATATTAATTTGCGCGCCGAGTCTCGTTACCTGTATAAAACCACTATTCAATTACGGCAAAATGACAATCTGGTTAACGGCTTCAGCCGGGATTTTTCCACTGGTGGTTTACAAATTGAGACCTTGCAACCCGTGCAATATCGGAAAGGGGATAAAGTGTTGCTTGATTTGGTGGATTTACAGAAAATCACCAATAAGCATCAATTAACCCAACTGCCCTATGAAGTCATGGCGCTGAGTAAAAGCCAGACAATTATGAACCTGCGGGCGATCACTGCTGAAGATAGCCACACCGGCAAGCAATTTTTCCAGCAACTAATTCAGAATAACCGCGCTAAACTGACCCTGGCAGAAGAAACCCCTAAATATCCGGGCTTGTCTGAAGCATTGCGAAGTATGTACTTAAAAGCAATGAACAATTTTGCATTCTATTTGCATCGCAAAGGTATCCGTTATGAGTTAAATGTTGTCGCTCAGGGTGCCAGCCCCAATGCCCTGCATTCACTATTGTTGCTGTATAGTAATAATGGCCCGCTCGACCTTGAGCTACTGTTAAAAAACAGCACCGCTAACCTGCAGTTTGCCCAGCAACTAAAAGCGATGAAGCGCTTTGATGCCCCCAAAAGCTATGAGCTTTATATCAAAGTAAAGCATGATGCCAGTGCCGCAACACCGCAGATGCAAAGCTTTTATGACTACGAGTTCAGTGACCCCCGACAAAAAGAAGCATTTATAAAAGCCGCTTTGCAGGACGGGTCTCTATTTGCTTTCAGGTTATTTTTGTCACGCACTGGCCGGCCCGATACTGACTATATTGCTAAAGAAATCAGTTACATTAGTGTTTATGCTATTCATCGGGCGAAAAGCCTGGAAGAAGAGCTCTGGAGTGTTGCCGGAGTGGGTGATGCGGTAGATATCAGCAAAGAACTTGCCTGGCGCTATGGTTGCCCTGAGCACATAAGTGAGGCCAACCCGCATCAGAGTTTACTTCAGCAGCGAAACGTCAATACCGGCAGTTAGCTTAGAGATATCAACCACTGGCTGAGTTCAGAGAAATGATCGTCGTTGGCCCCCGGGTGGGTCAGCATAGAAATATGATCATAATCCTGCCGGTAACCTTGCTTGCGCCCCAGCAACGTGTATTTAGTCTGTTGCTGCCCGCTTTCTTTAATAAAACATTGAACATCGGTTGGATGACCTAATACAGTATCTCTTACAGCAGCAAAATGCCAACTTGGAGGCCATTGGATCTGCTTACTCGCCGCAGCGTAATCAAAGCCATCCGTTAAATCTGTGAAAGGCTCCCCTTTAATCCAACTTATTGTATCTGTTAAAAACTGAGCCGGCTCATTATCGGCACCAAACCGCCATTTCTTTGCAGGTATATAACCGTATTTTTTACCCAACCATGGCGCAAACCGGTTCCAGAGCCAGTCTATTTTAATTTTACGTTCCAGACTCCGGACACTAATGACTCTTTTGGTCCCAAAATAAACTTTCGCCCGCACTTTGCTTAGTAATTGCGGCGCACGAGCCAACGATGCCGCTAGCAGGACACCGCCCCATGAGTGAGCAATAATGGTTATCGGTTGCTGATGCAGTTGATAAACAAAATCAATTAATGCCGGAATGTCCCGGGTAATCACCTGATGCTGACTTTGATTAAAACCGCTATCCAAACTTGGCTGCGACAAGCCACGGCCTGCAAAATCAGCACAGTAACCAATAAACCCCTGATCGGCGAGGTGGCAAGCTAATCCCTTCCCTGACTGGCTGTAAAATATGCGGCCATTCTCAATGGCACCATGTAAAAACAGCACGGGGCTTAGTGCATTGTGCAGCGGTGTAAGCCGCCTTACATGTAACTGATATTGTTGTAAATCGACATAAATCGAGCTTTGCTGGTGCTTCATACCGGATCCAGCAAATACAGCAGCTGCAATAACGAACCTTTATTGATTCGGGCAGCAGCCGCTGCTTGCACCTTTGGCTTGGCATGGAATGCCACACCCAGCGCTGCGGTTTTCAACATGGGTAAGTCGTTAGCACCATCACCAATCGCCACGGTCTGCTCTGCTGCGATACCATACTGCTCGGCTAATTCACGCACTACCCGCGCTTTGGTATTGGCATCAACAATATCACCTTCAACTTTCCCGGTTAATATGCCGTTTTCAATTTCCAGCACGTTTGCAAAGGTAGCTGTTAGCCCTAAGCGTTGTTGCAACAACCCGGTAAAATAAGTAAAGCCACCAGAAGCAATAGCAACCTGCCATTGTTGTTGCTGTAAGCTGCCAACTAACTCAATTAACCCCGGCATCAACGGCAGGTCTGCTGCTACCTGCTGCAACACCGATTGCGGCGCACCTTTTAACGCCGCCACCCGCGCGGTAAGGCTGGCGGCAAAATCCAGCTCACCGTTCATCGCCCGGGCGGTAATCGCGGCAACTTGTTTACCTACCCCGGCTAATGCTGCTATTTCGTCAATACATTCGATGGTGATAGCGGTTGAGTCCATATCCATCACCAACAACCCGGGTTGCGACATCTGCACGGCTTTATCCAGATAAACCAGCTCGGCTTGCTGCTGATTAGCTAAAGAATGTAACTGCTGTTGTTGATCTGTGGTCAGCCCGGCCACTAATTGGATATGCAGCGCCACAGGCAACTGCGGATGAGGTTGTAACGCTGATATCTGGCACCAGCTGCCGGCAGGTAACAGCTGGCCAATGGACTGAAGCAGCATCCAGTCAGGATCCCTGCCAAATACCCGAATAGAGCAGCAGCCGACCGTGGGCTGAGTAAACGCACTGTTGGTGGCCTGAGGCAGTAAGCTTGAGGCAAGGCTAAACTGCAACTGCAGCGCAACACCTTCGCTTCGAAGCCAGAACCGCGGCTGTTCGGCTAACAGTGTCGTGACATCAACACTGGCCAATTGTGAGAGACTGGCAGAAATAGAAAACGACACAAGGCAACCTATACTTAAAGTTAATACCATGGCATGCTTGGCGAAACACAGCCAGCAGCGGTTATCTGAACGGCAAAATATGCAGAACAATATCGCAATACCAAGTGCAACTTCAAGTTATATTAAGCTAATTCAACTGGCTATCGCCGTAGTGGGCATTTGGTTTGTGTTACATAGCTGGGTAACCACCAACGTTCAGGGTCGGGCTATTTTGCTAAGCCAGGCTGAACACCTTATGCGGGAAAATTTACTGACGTTATCGCAGGCAGCTGCTTATCTTATTGAGAATGATCAACTTGATGGCCTGGAGCAGTTAACCCAACACATTGCCGCCAGCCCATTTTTATATGACGTGGTTTTTTACGATAGCAATGGCGTGCGGATCAGCTGGTCAGAAGCCAGCGCAGCAGCACGGTTGATGTATGGCAACTTTGCTAATCAGCCGTTAGTGCCAATGGTGCAGGAAATCCGCAGCCAGCAGCAACTACTCGGTTATATCAAAATAAGTCTGCAGCCTGATACTAAACTAAATCCAAGTTATGCCGATTGGCAAAACCTTATGCATAAATTATTACTGCTGATGCTGGCTACCGGCCTGATCGGTTACTTATTACGCCGCAGTTTTTCACGTTTCTCCCGCCAGAGCTTTCGCTTAAATACCAAGCCGTAATACCGTTGCAGTATTGCCCCAGAGAGCCTCAGCTACCTGCCCTGGCGTTTCAGTTCGCAACTGGCAAAAGGCCTTAAATACCCTGGAAAGATGCGCAGGTGTATTAATCTCGCCTTGTTCACCCGACAGCGGCATAGACGGCGCATCAGTTTCCAGCACAAAACTGCTTAAGGGTAGCTTTTGCACCGTTTTGCGGGTTTTCTCAGCCCGTTGATACGTAATAGTACCGCCGATACCGAGCTTAAAACCTAAATCGACAAACGCCATGCCCTGCTGCTGACTGCCGGAAAAGGCATGTAAAATACCGCCCTCGCTGAACTGCTGATTTTTGAGTTCGGCCAGCAACTGAGGCTGGCTTTTACGATGATGCAAAATTACCGGCTTAGCATGCTGTTTCGCCACTGCAAGCTGAGCCTCGAACAACTGATGTTGTTTTGCTATGGTATTGTCCGCTAACGCGAAATCAAGACCAATTTCGCCTACTGCGCACACCTCATTTGCATGCTGCTGCATCAGCTGATTTAGCTGATCTATATCGGCTATTTCATGCTCGATTGCCCACCAGGGATGAATACCTAAGGCAATATGCCAGGCAGGTTGTTTTCGTCGCAGCTTAAGCAGGTTAAGCCAGGCAGCTCTGCCAACAGCAGGGATGACTAAACCGGCAACCCCCACTTCTTGTGCTTGCTGCCAGTGTTGGGTTTGATCATTGGCAAGCTCGGGTAAATCGAAGTGGCAATGACTGTCAATGAGTCTGACTGAATCTGCCGTTTCGCCTTTCAGGGACATAGCCGGTCAATTTGCCACGATTTATCAGTTTGTTTGGTGTACATAAACCGATCATGCAGCCGGTGCTCGCCGCCTTGCCAGAATTCAATTTGATGCGGCCGCACTAAAAACCCGCCCCAGAATGAAGGTAGCGGCACGTCACTATGTTCAAACTTATGTTTTATCTCTGCGAATTTTTGTAACAACGCCTGGCGGGTAGAAACAGGCCGGCTTTGCTCAGAAGCCCAGGCTGCCAGTTGGCTTTCTTTCGGCCTCGATAAAAAGTATTTCATCACCTGGCTGCTGGAGACCCGCTCGGCGGTGCCATAGACAATGACCTGCCTCTCTAACGGGTGCCACGGGAAGTGCAGACTCACTTTGGGATTAGCGGCCAGCTCGGTCGCCTTGCGGCTACCGAGATTAGTGTAAAAAGTAAAGCCATTCTGATTGACATCTTTTAACAGCACCAGCCGCTGTGATGGCTGGCCCTCACTATTGACACTTGCCACACACATCGCAGTCGGGTCCGGCAGTTCTGCCGCTATCGCCTCTTTTAACCATAACTCAAACTGGGAAATTGGATTTGGTGTCAGTTTATCTTCATCCAACTTATCTTTAGTGTAACTGCGGCGAATATCATCAATCTTCATTACATACGCTCCATTACCTCTATTCCAAGCAAATCAAGGCCCTGCTGCAACACCCTGGATGCTAAAATACTGAGCATTAAACGACTGTTACGCAGTTCCGGTTCAACACCCTCTTTTAAAATAGGACAGGCTTCATAAAAGCTCATATATAAACTGGCCAGCTCATATAGATAGTTACAGAGTAAATTAGGTTGCGCGTCTTTAATTACCATTTGCAGGGTTTCTTCAAACCGAAGAAACTTAACAGCCAGCTGCTTTTCATGCCCAGACTGCAACAAAATATCAGCCTGAAAATTCTCAGGAACGTCGGCTTTGCGCAAAATACTGCGTACCCGGGTATAAGCATATTGCAGATAGGGGGCAGTAGCACCTTCAAAACTAAGCATTGCATCCCAGCTGAAAATATAATCACTGGTCCGGTTTTTTGATAAGTCGGCAAACTTTACCGCGCCAATGCCAACTTTCTTGGCAATGTCGGCAATTTCAGGCACAGTTAAATCTGTCGCTTTTTCCTGTAACACGGTATTGGCACGCACTACCGCTTCTTCCAGCAAATCTGCCAGCTTAACAGTACCGCCGGTTCGGGTTTTAAACGGCTTGCCATCTTCGCCCATCATGGTGCCAAACGGGCAGTGATCATAAGCCGTGCTATCGCGCAGGTAGCCGGCTTTGCGCGATACCAGTTCAACTTGCTTAAAGTGCAGCGCCTGGCGTGCATCAGTAAAAATGATAATCCGATCCGCAGATAACTCGTGGCTCCGGTACTGGCATGCCGCTAAATCGGTAGTGGAGTATAGGAATCCACCGCCGGTTTTTTGCACAATAAACGGCGATGGGTTGCCTTCTTTATCAGCCAGTTCAGCTAAAAAAACCACCAGTGCACCCATACTTTCTACGGCCAGTTTCTGCTGTTTTAAGTCATCGATGATACCGTGCAGCATGCTGTTGTAAGCACTTTCAGGTTTAATATCAGCGTGTGTGAGCGTGACATTGAGTTTCTGATAGACTTCATCGCTGTGTTTGACCGAGGTATCAATAAACATCTGCCATAGTTTTTGACAATGTTTGTCACCACTTTGCAGTTGCACCACATACTGGCGGGATTTATCAGCAAAGCCGGCTTCATCATCAAAGCGCTTTTTTGCTTCCCGGTAAAAATCTTCCAGATCGGCCAGCGCCACCTGCTCAAGGTCAATCCCTGCTGCAAGCTTATCTTCCAGATGGGCAATCAGCATGCCGAACTGGGTACCCCAGTCGCCCATATGATTCTGGCGGATAACTTTATCGCCCCAGAACTCCAGGGTACGAACTACCGCATCGCCAATAATGGTTGAGCGCAAATGACCGACATGCATCTCTTTAGCCAGATTAGGAGCAGAGTAATCAACCACGACAGTCTGCGGTTGCTGATTAACACTTACCCCAAGGCGCTTATCGCCCGCGGCAAGTTTTAACTGCTGTGCCAGCCAGTCGGCTTTAAGCGATACGTTAATAAAACCGGGACCGGCAATCTCTGCTTTTTCAGCGATATCGCTTAAATCAAGCAATGCCAGCAGTTTGCCGGCTAATTCCCGCGGGTTAGTTTTTAATAATTTGGCCGCGCCCATAGCACCGTTAATCTGATACTCACCAAATTCCGGTCGGGTACTTTGGGTAACCGCGGGGTTGGTGCCTTCCGGTAACCCCAGGGCATTGAAGGCAACTAAAGTTCTGTCACTAAGGAGTTGTTTAATGTTCATATTGGCAGCCTGTTAGTGTTCCCGGGTCTTCTGGAAAGAAATTTTCGGATAGCGTTCAATCGATAAATTAAGGTTAACCATAGTCGGCGCGATATAGGTCAGGTTATCTCCGCCATCCAATGCCAGGTTAGCACTGGCCTTATTCTGAAACTCCTGCAGCGCTTTAGCATCATCACTGTATACCCAGCGTGCGGTCGCTACGTTTACACTTTCATACAAAGCATCGACGTTATATTCCGATTTTAAGCGACTAACGACCACATCAAATTGCAGCACGCCCACCGCACCAACGATTAAATCGTTAGTATCCAGTGGCCGGAATACCTGCACCGCGCCTTCTTCAGATAATTGCACCAAGCCTTTAAGTAGCTGCTTTTGTTTTAAAGGATCACGTAAACGGATCCGCCGGAATAACTCTGGTGCAAAGTTTGGAATACCACTAAACTGCATATCCTCGCCGGTGGTAAAGGTATCACCGATTTTTATAGTGCCGTGGTTATGCAAACCGATAATGTCGCCAGGGTATGCCACATCAAGATGCTCGCGATCGCCAGCCAGGAAAGTCAGCGCCTGCGGGATCAAGACATCTTTGCCAATCCGGACATGCCTTACTTTCATGCCTTTTTCATACTTGCCAGAAACAATCCGAAGAAAAGCCACGCGATCCCGATGTTTAGGGTCCATATTGGCCTGAATTTTAAATACAAAGCCACTAAAGCCATTTTCAACCGGTTCAACTTTGCGGCTATTCGTTAAGCGTGACTGAGGTTTGGGCGCCCATTCAGTAAGACCATCAAGCATATGGTCAACACCAAAGTTACCCAATGCAGTACCAAAAAATACCGGTGTTAATTCACCTTTTAAAAATAAGGTCTGGTCAAACTCATTGCTGGCACCCTGCACCAACTCCATTTCATCTCGTAATTGCTGAGCATAGTAACCAATGCGCTTATCAAGCTCAGGGTTATTCAGGCCTTTGATCACGTCAAGATCCTGAATGGTATGGCCCATACCCGATTTATACAGAATAATTTCATCACGCAGAATGTGGTAAACGCCTTTAAATTCCTTACCGGAGGCGATAGGCCAGGTAATCGGCGCACAGGCTATTTTTAATACGCTTTCTACTTCATCCAGCAAGTCGACCGGATCACGGATATCACGATCCATTTTGTTCATAAAGGTGATGATGGGGGTATCACGCAGCCGGGTCACTTCCATCAATTTAATGGTCCGGTCTTCTACGCCTTTAGCGCCATCAATTACCATCAGACAAGAGTCTACTGCGGTTAAGGTACGGTAGGTATCTTCCGAGAAGTCTTCGTGTCCAGGGGTATCCAGCAGGTTTACCAGACAGTCATTATAAGGAAACTGCATTACGGAAGTGGTAACCGAAATACCCCGCTCCTTCTCCATTTCCATCCAGTCAGATGTCGCAAACTGGCCAGATTTTTTACCTTTGACGGTGCCGGCTTTCTGGATAAGATGTCCGAACAATAACACCTTCTCAGTAATCGTCGTTTTACCGGCATCCGGGTGGCTTATGATCGCAAAAGTACGTCTGCTGTCTATTTCCTGCAGAAATTTATCGTTAGTCATGGTATCCAATATCAGTTAACAACCTGAGCGCAGGCTGGTTTCGCAATGAAAAATAATTGTCGGGGATTATAGCAGCATCACTGCCGCTGGCACAGCTTGGGATTAATTAGAAAAGCGAAGTGGCAGACACATCATGATCGCGTCTTCTTTACCGCACGCACTGCTGTAATAGTTCGGCCTCACGCCTGCTTCAATAAAACCAGACTTAGTATACAAATTAATGGCAGATTTATTGGACGCTCTAACTTCTAACCAGGCTTCTGTTGCGTCACGCTGCTCAGACTGGGCGATGAAATGGCTCAGCAACTTAGCGCCTAGGCCTTTACCCTGCTGATCACTGCACACACAAATATTAAAAAGCTGGCTTTCAACGGCAATAAACTGGCCAAAGTAAAAACCTAGTAATTGCGTGTCTTCGACAATACCAAAACTGAAATACTGGCTGCCGAAACATGACTTAAAGACGCCTTCCGTCCACGGATAGCGATTCGCTGTCGTTTCGATTGCCAGTAAGGCAGGAATATCTGCTGGAGAAAGCGCTCTAATCAACATTATCAGTTAACTGGTGTTGCAATAACGCCCAAAGCTGCTGCTTTAGCGCTGGTTGCTGCAGAGAGGCAAGGACTGGTGTTATCAGTAAGCAGTTGTTGTTTACAAGTACACACTGGGTTGCTGCGGTATCCAGCAACCAGCTATCGATAACAGTCTGAGCCAGAACAAGCTTAATATCTGCAGTTAGGCTCGTATGCTCTCGTTCAAGTAACTCCGAAGTAACAACAACCTGACTGGATGAGTGGCTATCAGCGTCAGGAAATAAACCCGGACGATGCTGTAGCGGCCTGATATTAAGTTGACGAAGTAATTGAGACTGGCTTGCTGATATCTTCATAATCAAAAGAAGTGGCAGGGGCAGA
>TARA_R110002126_G_scaffold13674_15_pt1 | contig 12243 bp, 6 predicted proteins | sample TARA_R110002126 | Tara Oceans TARA_R110002126 (sample SAMEA4397536) | marine metagenome | biome: Polar Biome; feature: [DCM] deep chlorophyll maximum layer (ENVO:01000326); material: water (ENVO:00002006), including particulate matter (ENVO:01000060) such as... | depth 30 m
TTGATTGATTGGTCTTTGTGATTTATCTAGGTCAGCTACGCGAACTAGTTCTTTATCAAGAAATCCGTCTTGTTGTAAATAGACATTATGTTCCTCTGAGAAAGGGAAATACATATTGTCTGATACTTTTTTCCAAGATTGCAGTTCTGTATCCGTAATGTTTACTTTTTCAGTAATTCGTCTATGATCTGTAGGGAATTCTAATGATACTTTCTGAATTTGATCGTAGGTGTATTCTAAACACCATTTAGCAATATAATTGGTATAAAAATTATTGTTTACGTTGTTCTCATATTCGTTAGGACCTGTTACTCCTAATATAACATATTGGTTTTTGTGAGTTGAAAAAGTAGCTCTTTGATGCCAGAAACGAGCGATAGCAATCAAGACCTCTAATCCTTTTTCAGGAATATAACTATAGTCACCCGTGTATCTATGGTAGTTGTAAATGGCAAAAGCAATGGCACCATTTCTATGAATTTCTTCAAAAGTGATTTCCCATTCGTTATGGCATTCCTCACCATTCATCGTTACCATAGGGTACAAGGCTGCACCATTGGTAAAGCCAAGTTTCTCTGCATTTTCAATCGCTTTGTCAAGTTGATTGTAGCGGTAAGTTAGTAAGTTACGAGCTACTTCTTGGTCTTTAGTCGCCATATAAAATGGTATACAATAGGCCTCAGTATCCCAATACGTTGATCCACCATATTTTTCACCGGTAAATCCTTTTGGACCAATGTTCAGTCGGCTGTCTTTTCCTAAATAGGTTTGGTTTAACTGAAAAATATTGAAACGAATACCTTGCTGTGCCTTTACATCGCCTGCAATAGTAATGTCTGACATGTCCCAAATTTTAGCCCAAGCATTTATTTGGTCTTGTAGTAGCTGGTCGTATCCTAATGAGAGTGCTTCTTTAATTAGCTTCTCAGCTGCAGAAAGTGTATTGCTGTGATTTAGTGAAACCGTATACCCCCCGAGTTTTTGAATAGATGATTTTTGGCCTTGAGCCACTAATACATCATAACTAAATTGGATTCGGTCAGTGGTTGTGTCAATATTTGCTGGCGAGATTGCAGTTTTCTTTCCGTTCTCCAAAATAGTATTTTGCATGAACGTTGTAACTTTAAAATGAGTTTTGAATGTTTGCGCTGTTACAAAAGCTTCATTTCCTGCTTTTTTAACGTCTAAAGGTTCCCAGAATTTTTCTTCCCAGTTGGCATCTTCATTGGTTACACCAGCATCGATATAGGGTTTATAAACTATTTTAGCATCTTTGTTAAGCGGTGTAATTTCATAATTAATGCAACCTAATTCATCAAGATTTAAAGACAGAAAACGGCGAATGTTTACAGTAACAGTAGTTCCGTTTTGTAAAGTAGCTTCAAAGGAGCGATGGTACCAACCTTCTTTCATATTCAACTCACGACGAAAGTTAGCTACATTTTTACAATGGTTCAAGTCTAAACTTTCGCCATTGATTTCAATATCAATTCCAATCCAGTTAGGAGCATTCAAAACCTTAGCGAAATATTCAGGATATCCATTTTTCCACCAACCTACTTTTGTCTTATCGGGATAGTAAATACCCGCTATGTAACTTCCTTGAAAGGTAGCTCCAGAATAGTGTTCCTCAAAGTTAGCTCGCTGCCCCATAGCTCCATTACCTATGCTGAAAAGACTTTCGGACGATTTAATGCTTTCGCGGTCAAATCCCTCTTCAATGATGGACCAATTGTCTGGTTTTATATAATCTTGATTCATTCTTCTCTTTTATTTAAAGTTTAAAAAGTTTAAAGTCTAGAAGTTTAAAGCGGTGTAAATTAGTGACCATTTTTAAAACATCTTTATTCTTTTTAATCTGTCTTTTTATTTATTTATCAGTTTTTCAATGAAACTATTTTCAATTTGAGTAAAATCTTCAAATATATATTTAGCCTCGTTCAAGTTTTTTTTATCACCAATTCCAATACTAATCATGTTGGCAATATTAGCCGCTTGTATGCCAGCTACAGAATCTTCAAAAACAATTGCGTTTTCAGGTGTTATGCTTAGCTGTTGAGCAGCAATCAGGAAAACTTCAGGATCAGGTTTGGCATTTGTAACGTCGTTACCATCAACAATTGCATCGAAATAACCCAGAATACCAGTTTTTTCTAAAATTGGTCTTGCGTTTTTACTGGCCGATCCTAAAGCAATAGGCTGACTGTTGTCCTGAAGAAAATTTAGCATATTTAGGACCCCAGGCAGCAGTTCGCTTTGATCCATATCGACAAGATAAGTTAGGTACTCTTCATTTTTTTGAAACAGCCATTTATCCTTGTCTGTTTGAGATGCGGTTACTTTACCTAATTCTAAAATAATATCAAGAGAGCGCACGCGACTTACCCCTTTAAGAAGTTCGTTATGTTCGTGTGTAAAATCTATATGTAATTGATTAGCAATTTTTTGCCAAGCTAAAAAATGGTATTTTGCTGTGTCTACAATAACACCATCTAAGTCGAATATAAATGCTTTTTTATTCATTTATCGTAATTTTTGATTCTTCATTGATCGTAAGTGCAATAATTCCAGCCAGAATCATAGAGGCTCCGCCTATTAAAAGTGCATAAATAGGTTCGCTGTTGAAAAAGGTTGATACTAAAAAACCTAAAATGGAAGCAGCGACTAATTGAGGTATTACAATAAAAAAGTTGAATACGCCCATGTAGTAGCCCATTTTATTAGCGGGTAGAGAGCCAGATAACATGGCGTATGGAACAGATAATATACTTGCCCAAGCTATTCCTACTCCTATCATGGGAAGCCATTCCATATTAAAAGCAGTTGGCTCTTTGATAAAGTAAATAGAGATAAGCCCCAAGCCTCCGCAAACTAAAGCTGCAAAGTGCGTGAATTTTCTACTTGTATATTTAGCTAATAACGGAAGTAAAAAAGCGGCTATTGCGGCAATTAAATTATAGTTAGCAAACATTTCTCCCACCTGATTAGCGCCTGTGTTATAGGCGTCAGATGTCGTGTCTGTGGTGTTGTAGATATGTTGAGTTACAGCTAAAGTAGTATAAATCCACATGGAGAATAAAGCAAACCAAGAAAAGAATTGTACCCAGGCTAACTGCTTCATTATTTTTGGCATGAATTGAAAATCATTCATGATAGTTACAAAACCGTTAGTTGTTTTGTTGTTTTTTTGCAGTATACCTGAAATTAGCATTGCTAATCCTCCTAGGCCAATGAGTCCTATCGATAAAACGTACAAGTCTTTCTTGAGGTCGTAATGACAAATTGTTAGTGAAAACAATATGCTGATAAGTAAAAACAAAAGCCCTTTGTTTAAATGTGCTTTAGCATTAGCGGTGAACCACTCTGCTGGTTTTTGTTCTTTAATGAAAGTTGTCTCTTTATGCTTTTCGAACGCTTCCAATTCTTGTGGAGAGTATTCCTTAGATGTAATTACTGTCCACAGTACAGTGACTAAAAAAGCGATTCCTCCAAAATAGAAGGAGTATTTAACTGAATCTGGAATAACGCCTAGCGGTGCAGTATTGTTTACACCTAAATGGGTAAAAATTAATGGTAATTTTGATGCAAAATAAGCGCCAATACCTATAAAAAAGCTTTGCATTGCAAATCCCATTGTTCGTTGTTTTTCTGGGAGACTATCTCCAACAAACGCACGAAAAGGCTCCATTGACACATTTATAGAGGCGTCCATAATCCAGAGCATACCTGCTGCTATCCATAATACGGGTGAGTTAGGCATAAGGAATAAGGCCGCTGAAGCGAGAATTGCTCCCGCTAAAAAATAAGGTTTTCTGCGACCTAATTTTGTCCACGTTCGATCAGAGAAATAACCAATAATAGGTTGAATAATGAGTCCGGTCATAGGTGCAGCAACCCATAAAATTGGGATGTCATCAATATTTGCTCCTAAGGTTTGAAATATTCTACTAACATTTGAATTTTGCAAAGCGAAACCCATCTGAATTCCGAGAAACCCGAAACTCATATTCCAAATTTGCCAGAAACTTAATTTACGCTTTTCCATTATCGTAATTTATAAAAAATTAATACGACAAGCGCTATGCTTATCAAAACTAAACTTATTTTCGAAGTAAAAGTAAAAGCTTTGATTTTGGTGTAAATATAATTTTTTTTGTTACACTTTTAATTTTTGAGACTATTTATATCATTATTTTTTTTACTACAAGGTTGTAGTTGTGGGTTTTGAACTAAAAAAGCTAGGAAGTCGATTCTCTTTCAATCAAATGTGTCTCAATGATTTCAGTTTTATAATTCTCTTCCTCGTCTTCCTCCTCTGTTTTTTCATCTGCCTCTAATCTATTGATCAGGATTTTAGCTGCCCTATTTCCCATTTTAATTCCGCTCTGACTTACAGTTGTAATAGAAGGAGTAGAGTACTTAGATATAATACCATCTGTAAAAGCAATGACAGCAAGATCTTTGGGTACATTAAGTTGTAGTTTATTAGCCGTTTTAATGCAGGTTACAGCAAATAATTCATTCACGGCAAAAACGGCATCAATTGCCTTATCCTCTAGCAGTTTTGCTATAATAATTTCGCAGTTGTCGACATCTTCAATTTTTATAATTAGGTTTTCATCAAAATCTATGTTGTTGTCTAATAGTGCTTTGGTGTATCCATCAGTTCTAAGTTTCCCCACGCTAACATAGTCTACAGTTGTGACAAGAGCTATTTTGCGGCGCCCTTTATCAATTAAACTTTGTACCGCTTCATAAGCAGCAGCCTTGTCATCAATAATAACTTTATCACAATATACCTCATTAGTAACGCGATCAAACATAACAACTGGCATTCCTTGATTAATGACCTCGGTGATATGGTGAAAATCACCTTTTAGTTGTGTTTCCTTAGAGAGTGACATGATAAAACCATCGATACTGCCATTAGCAAGCATTTCAAGGTTTAATACTTCTTTGTCGAAAGAGTCATCAGATAGGCAAATAATAACACTATAACCATTTTCATTGGCTACTTGCTCGATACCATTAATAACGGTCGAGAAAAAGTGATGAACAATTTCTGGGATGATAATTCCAATGGTTTTTGTTTTTCTGTTTTTTAGGCTTAATGCAATATTATTAGGTTTGTAATTGTAAAATTTAGCAAATGCTTGAACCTTTAATCTCGTTTCTTCTCCAATTTCTAAGCTGTTTCTTAATGACTTAGAAACCGTTGAAATAGATACATCTAATTCTTTAGCGATTTGTTTGAGTGTTACTTTTCTTTTCATGATTGAATTATGAATAAAAATTATATTCTTAATAAAAACAGTATTTGTTTTTATTTTCTGCAATTTAAGGTTAAAATAAGTATCGAATATAGAAAGTTTTCAACACTATCACGTTTTCGTAACTCTATTTAAAACTGCTTTTGTCGAGCGTTTATAATTTTACATAAATTTAACATTCGAAGTAAAGGTAAAGCACAATAAAAACCAATTAATTTAAACAAAACGTATGAAAACAATTTACAAAAAGTTGTTATTTTTAGTACTGTTACTCCCGTTTAGTATTCTTGCTCAGAATACTGTGAGTGGAACTGTTTTGGATAATATCACAAAACAACCAATTCCAGGAGTAAATGTAAATGTACAAGGCGCTGCAAATGGGGTCTCTACAGATTTTGATGGAAAATATCAACTTACTAATGTTAAAAAAGGTGATGCTATAATCTTCTCTTATATTGGATATAAGAACTTTGTAGTTACTTACACTACTCAAAAATCGTTGAATGTTGGTCTTGAGGAAGATCAAAATCAATTGAAAGAAGTAGTGGTTCAAGTGGGTTACGGAACAGTTAAAAAGAAAGATGCTACTGGAGCAGTAACAGTTTTGACTACCAAAGATTTTAATAAGGGACCTGTTACTAGTGCTGATCAAATGATTCAAGGTAAAGTAGCTGGTTTACAAATTACAAATGGCGGTGGTTCTCCTGGAGAAGGAGCAACGATCAGAATTCGTAGCGGATCTTCGCTTTCTGCAAACAATGATCCTCTTTATGTTATTGATGGAGTACCAGTTGCAGCAGGAGGAATTAACGGAGGAAGAAATCCTTTGACTACGATTAACCAGAATAATATTGAGTCAATTTCTGTTTTAAAAGATGCTTCGGCAACAGCTATTTACGGATCTCGTGCTTCAAACGGGGTTATCATCATTACAACTAAAAAAGGAAAAGCAGGTGAAATGCAAGTGAGTTATAGTGGTAACTTACAAGTTTCAGAAATCACTAATCAAGTAGATGCTTTGACTACTAGCCAGTTTAAAGATTTTATCAATACAAATGGTACCGCGGCTCAAAAAGCTTTGGTAGGCAATGCTACAACTAATTGGCAAGATGAAATTTATAGAACAGCGATTGGAACAGATCATAATATTGCTTTCAGCGGTGGATCTGATAATGTTGTTTACCGCGCTTCTGTGGGGTATGCAAATTTAAACGGTATCTTGAGACGCGATAATCTGCAAAGAACGACACTTGGTGTTGGTGTTACGGGTAATTTTTTAGATAATCACTTAAAAATTGAGCTAAATAATAACACGTCATTAATGCAGAATAATTATAGTAATCGTGGGGCAATTGGAGCTGCTATAGGTTTTGATCCATCACAAGCTGTAAGGAATGCTGACGGAACATTTTTTCAATGGTACACGTCTCCTACTGAAATAAATCAGTTAGCAGGAAGGAATCCTTTGTCATTGATTGAGCAATTTGATAACCTTGGTACATCGTACAGAAGTATTGGAAATATCCAAACAGAGTATAAAATGCATTTTTTACCAGCGTTAAAAGCGGTAGCTAATTTTGGTTACGATCAATTAACTGGTAGGTCATACGGGTCGACAAATGCTAATTTCTTGAATGGACTCGCAGGATCGGGTTTTGGTAATACTTATGAAAACACTGCTACAAGAAATAATAAATTGATGGATTTGTTCTTGAATTACAACAATAAAATTAGTTCTATTAACACTCAAGTAGATGTAACTGGTGGATATTCTTACCAGGATTTTAGAGATTCAAATTCAGGCTCTTCTTTTAATTTTCAAAATAAGGTAACCGTTCCAGCTGTTGTAGTTCCTTCTCGTGTGAACCTGCAATCTTTTTTTGCTAGAACAAATATTACAATTGCCGACAAGTATTTAATTACGGCTTCATACAGACGTGATGGGACCTCAAGATTTACAGAAGCTAACCGTTGGGCGAATTTCCCAGCCGTAGCCGTTGCTTGGAAATTGAATGAGGAAAATTTCATGAAGGATATTAGTGCTATTAACAGTATCAAGATAAGAGGAGGATACGGTATCACAGGTCAGCAAGATATTGGTGTTAGTTATCCATCGATTCCGTTGTATTTGATTTCAAATAGTACAGCTCAATATCAATTTGGGAACACATTTTTTAACACTTTTAGACCGCAACCCTACAACAGTAACTTAAAGTGGGAACAAACAAGTACTGTAAATGCTGGAGTTGATTACGGATTGTTCAATAATAGGATTACCGGTAGTGTCGATTTATACCAAAGAAACACTAAGGATTTGTTATTATTTACTCAAAATCCATCATTTTTTGGGTTTAGTAATTTTGATAATTACAACGTAGGTTCGATTGAAAATAAAGGAATTGAGATCGCTGCTGAGGTAGTTCCTGTTAGAACAGATAATTTAGAATGGAGAATAGGTGGAAATGTTACCCTTCAAGATTCTAAAATTACAAAGCTAACAACTGCACAGCCAGATACACCTGGAATTAATGTTGGTGGATATGAAGGCGCAACAGGAAATACGATTCAAAACCACCAAGTAGGTTTTGCGCCAAGTTCTTTCTATGTTTACGAGCAAGCCTACGATGTTGCGGGGAAACCTATTGATGGAGTTTATATTGATCGTGATCAAGATGGTAATATTACCGAAAAGGATAAGTACCGCTTTCATAAACCAGCAGCTGATGTGTTTTATGGCGTTAATACAAGTGTGACGTATAAGAACTTCGACTTTGGTATGAACTGGAGAGGGTCATGGGGTAACTACAATTACAACAACGTGGACTCGAACAGAGGGGCGTTTCAAAATGTTTTATTGAGACAAACTGATTTGTCTAATGGTGTTGCTAACCTTCTTGAAACAGGTTTTACAAGTCAAGACACAAAACGTTACGAGTCTGATTACTACATTCAAGATGCATCATTTCTCCGTTTGGATAACGTAAGCGTAGGTTATACTTTTAATCAAAAGCAAGATTCAAACTCTTTAATGAAATTGACTCTTTCTGCTCAAAATGTATTAGTAATCACTAATTATAGTGGTTTAGATCCTGAAATTTCTGGCGGAATTGATAATAATCTATATCCTAGACCAATAACTTTTACGTTAGGTTTAAACGTTAATTTCTAATATAAAAAACAAGAAAATGAAAAAGATACAAATAAAAGTATTGGGTATTTCATTGTTATTGATGGTCTTTTTGTTTCCATCATGTACTAATGATTTAAACCAAGCTCCAAATAGTACGAATGCTATTTCTGGCGACGAGTTTTTTACAGATGCTGCTTCCTACAAGCAAAATCTGGCTAAATTATACGCAGGTTTTGCTACCTCTGGACAATCAGGACCTTCAGGCTCTGCTGATATTTCTGGAATTGACGAAGGAGAATCTCAATACGTTAGAGGGTATTGGTTGTTACAAGAATTAACAACCGATGAAGCGATAATTGCTTGGAATGACGGAACGATAAAAGATCTGCATTCGCAAACATGGACATCGTTAGATCGTTTTGTGACAGCAGTATTCGCTCGTTACTCTTTTCAAATCGTAAACTGTAATGAGTTTTTACGACAAACAACAGATGAGAAGTTAGCCGCTAGAGGAGTTGATGCTACTTTGAAAGCCGAAATCACAACATACAGAGCTGAGGCACGCTTTTTAAGAGCAATGACATACTGGCATTTGCTAGATATGTTTGGTGGAGGATCATTAGTGACAGAGAATTCTCCTTCAACATTTTATTATCCTGAATATGCTACTAGAGCTGAATTATACAAATTTGTAGACGAGGAGTTAACGGCAATTACTCCTTTGTTAAAAGCACCTAGGTCAAACGAAGCATTTCGTGCAGATCAAGCTGCAGCTTGGATGTTACACGCTAAGTTGTATATGAACGCAAAGGTCTATACGGGAACAGATGCGTATACGAAAGCTTTACCCTTACTTGTAAATATTACAGGATCAGCTTATAGACTCCATACGAACTACAACCAATTATTTTTTGCTGACAACGATAAAAACGGTGCTCAGAACGAATTCATTTTTGCTGTTGCTTTTGATGGTCTTCGTACTCAAACTTACGGGGGAACTACTTTCTTAACTCATGCGCCTGTGGGTGGTAGCATGAAAGCTGCAGAGTTTGGTATTAATGGTGGTTGGGGTGGTATTAGAACTACTTCAGCATTTGTTGATAAATTCGAAGCAAACACAAGCGACACGAGAGGTCAGTTTTACACAAGTGGTCAAACGAAAGAAATTAAAGATGTTGGAAACTTTACTGATGGATATGCAATTCAAAAATTCAGAAATGTTGATGTAAATGGAGTGCAAGGTTCAGACAAGACAGGGGATTTTTCAGATTCAGACTTTCCAGTTTTTCGTCTAGCAGATGCGTATTTAATGTATGCTGAATGTGTAGTAAGAGGGGCAGGAGGAAGCTTAGCTACCGCAAGAGATTATGTAAATGCTTTGAGAACAAGAGCTACGGCAAACACAATAGAACAAGGAGATTTAAATTTGAATTTTATTCTTGACGAGAGAGCAAGAGAGCTACATTGGGAAGGACACAGAAGGACAGATTTAATTCGTTTTGGTAAATTTTCTGGAGGGAGCTATTTGTGGCCTTGGAAAGGAAATGTAGCTAGTGGATCACCAACGCAATCGTTTAGAGATTTATTTCCTATTCCTGCAACTGCTTTAGCATCAAACAATAAATTAAAACAAAATCCTGGATACTAATAATTTAAAATTTATAAAATGAAAAATATAACTAAATCAATAATTGCTTTATTTGCAGTAATTGCATTGTCTTGTAGTGTCGAAGATGTTCAAGATAGACCCATTATTCAAAGTGTTGATTCACCTGTTTTAACTGCTCCAACATCTGGTGCTGCCTATGTATTATCTCCTGCAAATGCAGCTGCTCAGGCAGAGCGTTTTACATGGAAATCAGCAAACTATGGTGGTGATGTAGAGATTGTATATACCGTTGAAATGGATGTAAAAGGAAACGCTTTTAAAGCACCTAGAGAATTAGCATCTAGAAAATCAGAGAATCAAGCATCAGTTACTGTTGAAATAATGAATGGTGCAGCATTAGCACTTAAAGCAACTCCATTTTCTCCAACTGAATTTGAAGTACGAGTAAAATCAACAGTAGGTACAAACGTTATGGTTTCTAATGTCGTTGGTATAGTTGTAACTCCTTACACCACTGAGAGTCCAAAACTATATGTAATTGGTGGTTTCTTGAACGCGAGTGGATATGGCGCTGATTGGACCACTGCTCCAACACTACCCGCACTTGCAGCTTCTGGTTTTGGTAAAACTGATTTTGAAGGATATGTTTACTTTGATGACGCTAATGCACAATATAAATTCATTCCTCAAAACACTAGTTTTGCAGGTGATTATGGAAATGCGACTGGTCCTGACGGAACTTTTACTGGACTTTTATTACAAACAGGAGAATCAAATGCTGGTCTACCAGCGCCTAAAATGGCTGGTTATTACAAAATGAATGTTGATACTGAAGCCTTGACTTACAATGTAACTGCGACATCATGGGCGGTTACAGGTTCAGGAACTCCAAATGGATGGCCTGATAATGGTGTACAAGATCACAATATGACGTACAATAAAACAACTAAGGTGTGGACAGTAACCCTAGATTTATCTGCAAATGAGATAAAATTTAGAGCTAATGATGCATGGACTTTAGCTTATGGAGATGATGGTGCTGATGGATCATTAGAGCCTGGAAATGCTGCTAATATTAAAGTTCCTTCTGCAGGAAATTATACTATTACTTTAGATTTAAGCTCTCCAAGAAACTACAAGTATTCGCTTACTAAAAATTAAGAATTAGTTATATTACCCTTAAGGGCTATCTTTTAGGTAGCCCTTTTTTTATAATTTATAAAATGATGTTATGAATAAAATTATACTTCTGTTTTTATTTCTCTTTTCAATTGCGGTATCAGCGCAACAGCAAACAGTAACATACAGTATTAATCCACCTACTTTCGAAGAAACGACTTCGATAACAATCACCATAAACGGTAGCAGTGTTAACGAGGCGGCTTGGGGAGTAAATGGAAATGCTTTATACATGTGGGCTTGGTCGTTTGATATTAATGACGCAAATATTGTTGATTGTCCTACTAATGGTGCTTGGACTGCTTCGAGTGAGACTAATCGATTTACCTATAATGCAGCCTCAGATACATATACCAAAACGATTACTCCATCAACATTTTATAATAGAACCAACCTGGGGCGCATCGGTTTTTTAGTTAAAGCAAAGGATGGTACTGGTGATAAAAAATCACAAGATATTTTAGCTGAGGTAGGGAGTTTTCAAGTATCGCTAAGTTCACCAGTAGAGAATAGTGCAACAATTTTAGCTTCAGGAGGAAGTTTAACCATAGCTGCTACCAACAGCGGTGGAAGCGCTAGTTATAATTTGAAGGCCAATGGTGTAAGTATTAATACTAACGCAAGTACAGCAAATTATTCTTTTACTCATACTGCTATTCAAGGAAATCAAAACTATTCGCTTGAGGTTACCCAAGGGGCGATAACGATAATTAAAAAGTTTTCAGTAATCGCTAATCCTGGTACAATTTCCGCACCTATGCCAGCGGGTCTTGTAGATGGTATTAATTACAATAGTGCCGATCCTACAAGGGCTCATTTAGTTCTCGATGCACCTCTAAAAGATTTTATTTATGTGGCAGGAAGCTTTAATAATTGGCAGCCTACAAATTCTTATGCGATGCAAAAGGATCCTACAACAGGTAAGTTTTGGCTAGAATTAATAGGTTTGGTTTCAGGAGTGAATTACAGCTATCAATATTGGGTTGGTGAGACAACTCCTCTGCTAAATTCACCAGCTCTAGTAAAAACAGCCGATCCGTATTCTACCTTAGTTT
>TARA_R110002126_G_scaffold100959_2_pt1 | contig 12208 bp, 10 predicted proteins | sample TARA_R110002126 | Tara Oceans TARA_R110002126 (sample SAMEA4397536) | marine metagenome | biome: Polar Biome; feature: [DCM] deep chlorophyll maximum layer (ENVO:01000326); material: water (ENVO:00002006), including particulate matter (ENVO:01000060) such as... | depth 30 m
GCTGTTACTTGCACTAGCATAAAGCTTCTGCCAAGACTCCTTGCTCTCTACTATTTGTTGTTCTGAGTCTAAAATGCGCACTTCCATCACTTAAAAACCGGCATGTGGGGAGTTCTTTGAGGATGTAGCGCTCGATGAAGAGCAATCATCGGGGCATTTAGTCACGGTCACCACCAAACGATGAGTATTAACCCCTTTCAATGCGCTTTTAATTCGAGCAAGTTTAAAATTCCGTACAGAAGAAAACGTTTGGCCGTCAATGATATAAACATACTTAATAAGCCAAAAATCCCCCACCTTGTCACGACTTACTACCTGATTTTCCCCGTCAGAAATCACTTTCGATATTGACGTGTGGTCGCTAGGTATAATGGTATTTAAGTAGAATGATGCTTTGTTATCTAATTCTTCGGCATTGAAATAAAAGACACGCTTTTGCTCGTTATTAACATCACTGGCAACGCTGCAGACAAAAGAGTAATTGAGTACGTCTAAATTGATATGATTTCGGGTATCAAACTCAGCCTCACAATTTTCAGGTAGGACGGTACTATTTTGAATAGACATTTGCGCTGCATATGATGAAAAACAGAGAATCATTACTGTTGCTATTACTACTGTTGCCGTTAGTGGCGAATTTTTTTCTGCTGCTTCAGGTGATACCTCGGTGACGGGATTGATTACACGCATTCTTTCGTCTGCCTGTTCTAATTTTCCCCCCAGATAAAACTGAATTAGTGCCACGGGAACATAGATATACCAACCAAAGTTGTTGTGGTCAGTCATTAGAGAGCTTTCCATATTGGTATAATCTCCAATAAGAATAAGGAAAACTATTCTTAGCCAGTTAGTTACTAATGCGCCTACGATTGCAAACAATATGAAGATAAAAGCGCTTTTAAATGTTCTAAGGTAAAGAAATACGTAAAGTGAACTTATCGCAAGCGATACGATGATATACCGCAAACCACTACACCCCCTTGCGATTTCAAATACACCTGCTGGAATAGTAACAAATTCATTTTCTACAAAAACGGGAATATCCGTAAATGACATGATAAATGTCACCATAAATACAGAAAGTTCTTGAAAAAAGCCGGCGAATGCCCCCCAAAAGGGATAGATGAAAATTAAGTACGAGAGGGGAAATATGAGCGACCAACTCAATCTAAAAATTTGTAAACTCAAAAGAATAAGCAGCGAAAGGGACAATGACCAATACAGAAGGCTAATTTGAGACCAGACACTTATCCAAAATAAACCACCAATAACAATGCCTGCAGCTAACCATCCATAACTAATTTTTGTTCTAAAAATCAGTTTTTGCTGTTCAGCTGCAGTGTATATCAGATATAAAATAATAACGGGTATTAAGTAAGCGTGAGAGTACGTGCCGTCGTCAAAGCCGTTATCCCACAATGTCTTCATAACGGGAAAGTTTAATAACGCCCAACCCAATATGACCGTAGCCATTGTAACAAACGCAATTAGGCCATTCCTTGCTAGCATACTCTTAATCCCTATTTGAATATTTGAAGGCTATCTGCCTTTTCCAAATAACACCACTTCAACAGTTCTGATAAGTATAAGAATATCTAGTAGAAGACTTTGATGCTTAACGTAATAAAGGTCGAACTTAAGCTTTTCCATGGAGTCTTCCACACTTGCCCCATAGGGGTAATTGAGTTGCGCCCAACCAGCCAACCCGGGTTTAACATTATGGCGCTGGTTATAATAAGGTACTTCTTTTACTAACTGCTCAACAAACTGAGGCCTTTCAGGGCGAGGACCAATGAAAGACATTTCACCTTTAAACACATTAAGTAATTGAGGTAGTTCGTCGATACGATACTTTCTAATGAAATGCCCAATTCGCGTTACTCGATCGTCATTTTTACTTGCCCATTTAGCACCGTCTTTTTCGGCATCAGGTCGCATGCTTCGAAACTTCAGTATTTTGAACAGCTGCCCATTTAAACCAACTCGCTCTTGAGCATAAAACACCGATACCCCGGTGCGTCGACCGTCATCAAGATAGATGATGAGTGCAGTAGTGAGCATGATTGGCCATACAAATATAAACACAAAAAGTGCCAGTAAAGCGTTAAGGCTGTAGTCAAGCGCATCTCTGAGGTAATTTTGGCTCTGGAAACCATTTGAGTAGATAACCCAACTTGGATACATCAAGTTTACTACAATTTGCCCCGTCTCCCTTTCCATGAAGTCGAGTAATTCGGTAACCTCAATACCACGCAGGCGACATTCAAAAAGGACTTCAACGGGCAAGGTGCCACGACGTTGATCACACGCAATGACAATTTCTTCAATATCATTGTCGTTTATAAACTGCTGAAAGTTCTCATCCACCTTTATGTGAACGATTTTTTCTCTGCGAATACCGTCTTCTCGGTTATCACCAGGGATAGGCACAAACCCAACCATTTCGAATCCGATTCTATCCACATCGCGACGCATCCGCTTTTCAATAATTGATGCTCTTTCACCCGCCCCTAGCACCACTATACGAACTTTACCTAAACCTAAAAGCCCTAAGCGGTTCGTAAAGTAGCGAAAAATGACCAGTGTGATGATAATCGAAAATACGGCAGCCGGCAGGAAATAGGCATCCATCACCAGATTATCGAACAACGCCCTACTGACGATTTCAACAAGGAAGTAACTTAGCCCCACACTGACAAAAATCCGTCTTATAATGCCGCGAAAAGTTTCCCTAAGTTTTGCTTCATACAGACCCACAGACAGTGAGCAAAGAAGAATCGATACAGTAAGTAAACCTACGTTAATGATCAGCTTTTCCGGTGGAACTTTCGAAACAAGCCCAACCTGTGTGAGGATAAAGTACGTAATGTATCCCATATAAGCTATAAGTAGCGCTTCTGTTACTACAAGAATATTAGAGCGCTTATTTTGATTTCGCTTATTTACTGCCACCCCTGGCCCCTTAATACTACGAACTAATCCCCATCATAGAGGGATTTATTCTAATAGACTAGAATTGTTATTGGCATTATAGTGAGATTTGCCGTAGGGTAAACACCGAAAGCTACAATTTAACCATAATGAGTGTAGGATGATCTCTTATGTTTCGTTTAAAAAACATGCATTTAAGCTTTGCATTTTTACTAGTTTCAATACTTGTTGGGTGCTCGAATACTTCAACTCTCCCCCAAGCTACCACCAGAGCATCATTAACAACCGATGTAAATGAATATCAATACCTAATCGGCCCTGGCGACTCGCTAACCATTTTCGTTTGGCGAAACCCTGAAGTATCCGGTCAGTTTATTGTTAGACCTGATGGGAAAGTAACCACGTCATTGGTCGAAGATATCGATGTGGCAGGACGCACGCCCTCTATGCTGGCTCGCGAAATTGAAGAACAGTTATCAATTTATATTAATAACCCTCGCGTTACCGTGAGTGTTAATAACTTTTCTGGCCCGTTAAGTGAGCAAGTAAGAGTTATTGGGGAAGCCACTAACCCAAGCGCGGTCAGTTATACTGAACACATGACATTACTCGATTTAATGATAGCTGTTGGCGGATTAACTGAGTTTGCCGACGGTAATAACGCAAAATTAGTACGCGTGATCAATGGTCAGCAATCCACATTTTCCTTAAGTATTGACGACTTAATTCGAAGCGGCGACATTCAACAAAATGTAGACATTCTCCCTGGCGATATAATTATTATTCCAGAAGCTTGGTTTTAGTTCTAAGTAGTAAACGGAACATTTAAATGCAGGATTTACAACAAACCTTACTCCAATTTTTAGATTTACTAAAAGGGATTTGGATTAAGAAACGTCATGTCATTATTATGTCATGGATGATTTGCCCGATTGGCTTCTTCATGGTTGCCAACTTGCCCGATCAATACACCTCTACAGCAAAGGTTTACGTTGATACCCGTTCGGTGCTCCAGCCACTTTTGAAAGGTCTTGCTATTCAGTCCAACCCCGATCAAGAAGTCAAAATGATGGCTAGGACGCTTTTAAGCAGAACCAATGTTGAAACGATTGCCAGAGAGAGTGATTTAGATATCACCACTAATTCAGAACGAGAGTTTGAAGACTTAGTAACCCAACTATCTTCATCAATTGTTTTGCGTTCAGCTGGCAGGGACAATATCTATAACATCTCATTTGCTAATGCTAACGCGATTACAGCTCAGCGGGTTGTGCAAGAAACGTTAGACCTTTTTGTAGAAGGCTCGTTAGGAAACAACCGCCGAGACACTGATACTGCGGGGCGTTTCTTAGAAGAACAAATAGCTGAATATGAAAGCCGACTAAGTGAAGCTGAACAGCGACTCGCCCAATTCAAACGGCAGTACAACAATATACTTCCCCTTTCTGGTACATATTATAGCAGTCTTCAAAGCCTCAATGCAGAACTTGAGCTTACTCGCTTGAATATAAAACAGACTAAGCAACAGGTAGATTCTCTTAGATCACAAATCAAGAAAACATCTGCAACGGATAGCTTTGCTGTATCTAACCAAGAAAATTCAGGCTTAAAAACACGGTATGATGACCGTATCCGAAAACTGGAGGAAGAATTAGACCGCCTTCAATTAAGATTTACTGAAAAACATCCCGATGTGGTTGAAGCTAACTTGCTTTTATCTAGTCTGGAAAAATCCCGCCAACGAGAAATTGATGCATTCCTTTCAAGTGTTGACGAAGAAGACCAATTACCCCTTAATGATCTAACTCAGGAAATCCGGCTTGAAATGAGTAAACTTCAAAGCGAGGTTGCTTCATTAGAGGTAAAAGAGACAGATTTACAAAATAAAATTGCTGAGCTTGAATCTAAAGTCGACTTAATCCCACAGATTGAAGCCGAGTCTTCAGCGCTAAATAGAGACTATGGAATAACGAAGAAGAAATACGAAGAATTATTGTCACGCCGAGAAGCCGCTGGGCTTTCAAGACGGGCAGAGGTTTCTGCTGAAGAACTCCAGTTTCGTATTATAGAGCCGCCTCTTGCCGCCAGTTCGCCGTCAGGCCCAAATAGACTCATCCTATACACCGCAGTATTACTTGCTGGTTTTGGCTCTGGTGTAGGCGTAGCGTTTCTAGTGAGTCAACTTTCCCCTATATTAATTAGACCTAAACAATTAAACAGCCTATCTGATTATCCAATTTGGGGAACGGTCAGCCATTTGAATATTGTGAACATTCAGAAAAAAAACAAATTTAGATTATTAATCTTCGCCTTGTCCTGCGGGATGATTCTGCTGCAATATGGTATATTAGTGGCCGCAGAGATGATGAATATTAATTTAATCGAGAGGTTTTTCTAATGTCTAATACAATTGAAAAAGCATTGTTAAAACAAAAACAGAAAAACGCTTTAGCAAATAACTCGAATGAGGAAAGCGCAAGTAATAACGTTCCCGAACCTCAACTTGAAGCCACTGACGCTGCTAAGCCAGAGACTACATCCCCCAAAAGTAGTTTTAAAATTAATCTCCAGAGGCTAAGCGGTAATGGTCACATCTCTCTTTCTGGTGAGCGTAGGCAAATTAACGAAGAGTACCGAGAAATTAAGCGAAAGTTACTCGCTAACGCTTTTGGCCCACTCGCTAAAACCCTTCATAACCCTAATATAATAATGGTTACAAGCAGTCGCCCTTCTGAAGGTAAAACATTCACTGCGACAAACCTCGCATTGAGTATTGCAGCAGAACAAGATAAAACCGTCCTGTTAGTTGACGCAGACGTTCTTAAACCTAATGTGCTAAACACATTAGGTTTGGAAAGGCGCAAAGGGTTAATGGAGTATCTTGTCGGTGAGGTCGACGATATTTCTGAGGTACTTTACTCTACCAATATCGACAAATTGAAAATTATTCCTGCTGGTCGCTCGCATCACCTTTCTACGGAGATGCTTGCTAGTCATAAAATGCATGAAACAGTTGATGAATTTGCTAACCGATACCCTGATCGAATCGTTATTTTCGACACGCCTCCTCTTATCGGTATTAATGAAAGCGCTATTTTAGCTAATTTCGCAGGTCAAGCAGTGGTTGTAGTAGAGGAAGGTAAAGCGAAACTTAGTGACGTTAAAATGTCTGTAGAACGATTGAACCCTGATATGGCAATTGGATTTGTAGTTAACAAATCAGTGCATTATGACACCGATGGAAGCGGATATTATGGATACTATTATTCTGAGCGGGAAGATTAGAGCACATTTGGCTATATCTCTTACAAGGAACCTTAAACCAATAGCCGCTATCTTTTCGGCACTTTTTAGCTGCTCACTTTACGCTAATGTTGAATTGAGCGGCTCTACAAATGCGGATTATATTCATCAAAACGTTAGCTCTGAGTCTCTGGGTAATTTTTCAATTGATACACTTAAAATAGTCCCAACATTAAACGCTACTTATCAGTCACCTACTCTTTCAGGAGCTTGGTCTAGTAAATTGACGTACTTACAGCGTAGTAATGACATATCGGATGGAGAGCAAAGCTATACGGAGTATTCCTATGGGGGACAATGGGCACCGCTAGAACGTTTACTTGTCATCTCGGCGTCAGGTGCTCTTGCTTATAGGAATACCAGCTCTGCAAACTATCTAGTATCTGATTTTCTAAGTAATTCTGATTCTCTTAGCAAAACACGCTCGAATAGAGTTTTAGCACAATTAAATATTCAACAAGGCGATTGGGTTGCATTAAACGGTGTGGCCAGCTACTCCGACGTGGCTTCAGAGCGCTCATCATTGGTCGATGGCCAGGCTTTGGATAATGATACGATAAGCCTCTCAGGAAGCGCATCAAATGGCGATAAAGTCAAAAGCGTAGTGTGGAATGTAGAAGGTGCCTACCAAAATACCGACCGTGCGCAGAATAGCTCTGGTAGTTTTATAACTCGCGAGGGTGACGCCTTTTTAGATGCACTTCTGTACAACGATTTTGGATTAAGATTTGCTGCCCAACATGAAGCAAACCAAATTTCTAATAGAGATGATACGTCTAGCACAGTCCGTGAGTATACAAGCTATGGTGCAGGCCTAGTCTATCGACAAAGTGAAACTCGATACATTGCCGTCACGTTTAATCGGAGTAACTCGAGCATAGAAGAAGACGATGAGGACTTTGTTGGTGCAGAATTTTCTTGGGCACTCAGCTCCAGAACTTCGATAGGCGCGACGTTCGGAAGACGATTTTACGGTGACTCAGCTTCTGCCAATATCGATTATAACTCTAAACACTTTAGATCATCATTTGCTTATTCAGAAGAAGTGACGAATACGTCACGTTTGCTTTCAGATCCGGAAAGTCTAGGCGTTTTTGTCTGTCCTATATCATCAGCGTCTATTTCAGAATGCTTTCAGCCTAACAGCTTGAGCTATAGTCCAACTGCGTCTGAACAGCTTGTAGAAATCACTTCCCAAAATTTGGAATTCGACGACAGCATAATTCTTCGCAAAGGGGCAAATGCTCAGGCTGGTTATAGCTTTTCTAGGCTAACGTTAGGATTGTCTTGGCGGTATGCTGAAGATGATTACCTTGACCAAGACAGATTAAGAAGAACATATTCATTTGGTACTAGCCTAGCTTATAGCCTTGGCAGCTACACAACATTAAGCACAAATATAACCTTTGCCAATATCGAACAACGTTCGGGAGATATAAGCGCCAGAGGAGAAACAGACAATTGGAACAGTAGTGTTAGCATACAAAGAGAGTTGGGGCGGCACCTAGTTACAAGCTTGCAAGTGACGGTTCTGGACCAATCAGGTGATTTGAACTCTGGCATTGCCCAGTTCGGAAATAACTATAAAGATAGAAGAATTACAGCATCTTTAACTTATACCTTCGACTAATCCTTATCGACAATGAGTGGAAACGCATTTTTCTAGCACCTCTACTCACTTTTATCAGTACTCTTCAGTCTTACGTACGTTTTAAACTTCTTCTTCATTAGTTTATCTACATACTGCGTCATTTTAACCTTATGCGATATTGCATCGTCTAACGCATCTACTAACTCCGCCAACATATCAAGATAGTACTTACTATCTCGTATGATATTCCCACCGGGAGTCATAATCGTTTTGTTTTCAGGGTGCTCTGCAAAGTCATGAGTTTGGGACGTTGAATGGCCCAACCCACTCTCAGGCTCAAACATTTCAGCTTTAACTTCATCTATTACCTCACTTACCGCCTCTTCATCAAAGCTTTTAAGCTCCTCTAAAAAGCCAAACAGCATGATACGATCCATCAGCGTGTTTATTTTGCGGGGCACACCGCGGGTAAACTGATAAATACGCTCATAGGCCCCTTCTGAAAATAAATCTTCGCCGTTCCAGCCAGCATGATGTAAGCGATATTCAATATACTCTTTGCACTCATCTAACGTGAGCGGCGCTAAATGGCATGAAGCCACTATACGCTGCCTGAACTGCTCCATATTGGGTGCTCGTAAAATAGGTTGCAGCTCTTCTTGCCCTAATAAAAAACTTTGTATCAATGGCTTACCATTAAGCTGAAAGTTAGACAGCATACGAAGCTCTTCAATAGACTCTAAGGGTAAGTTCTGCGCTTCATCAACAAGCAGTAATGCGCGGCGCCCTTGGGTGCTTAGGTCGTATAAGAACACCTCAAGCATCTTTAAAATTTCAGCTTTGCTTCTTCCGTCAGTGTTGATATCAAACTTTGACGCCACCATTTTTACCAACTCATCAGGCGACAGTTTCGGGGTGACTATTTGAGCCGCAAAAATATCGTCTTGAATTTCAGCCAGCAAACTATTTGCGACGGTGGTTTTCCCTGTACCAATATCACCTGTGATAACAATAAACCCTTCCGCCTGCGATAACCCATACTGAAGGTATGACATGGCGCGTTTGTGCCACTTACTGGCAAAAAAGAAGCCTGGGTCTGGTGTTAACTGAAAAGGTTTAGCGTTAAGTCCGTAGTAACTTTCGTACATGCTGGTATCCGTTTGAAAAAACTGCTCGCTTTGCTAGCCTACCGATTAACTCATAGGGCTAGCAAACGACTACATTTTACATTTACTGAAATAAAAATTGAGGTAACCACAAAAATGCTAGGTTAACTTGTTTCGTGTTATACGCTCAATGATTCCGGTGGTAGAAACGCCATCCTCAAACGTTAACACTTGCACCTCGCCGCCGTTGGCAATCACTTCTTTTCCACCAGCAATTTCTTCAATTTGATAATCACCACCTTTCACCAATATATCTGGTAATAACGAGGCAATTAATCGCTGTGGTGTATCTTCAGTGAAGGGCACAACCCAATCAACCGCACTTAAGCCAGCTAGTACTGCCATACGGCGATTAGTGTTGTTCACAGGCCTTCCAGGGCCTTTAAGCTTCGTCACCGATGCATCGGTGTTTACTGCTACAATAAGCCGGTCACCTAACTGCGCGGCTTCTTCTAAATAAGCCACATGCCCAGAATGTAGAATATCGAAACAGCCGTTCGTCATTACAATACGTTCGCCTCGCGCTTTCGCAGCAGCCATTGCCATTTCTAGTTGCTCTTCGGTCATCACGCCGCCGTCGAGATGCACAGATTGTTCACCTAAAGCTAGCGCTAATTCGGTATTGGTAACGGTAGACGTACCTAATTTCCCAACCACCACACTGGCCGCTAAGTTGGCCAATACACAAGCAGCTTGCAGAGGTAGTTTGCTTGCTAGCGCCACGGCTAGCGTTGATACCACAGTATCGCCGGCACCAGTAACGTCATAAACTTCTTTGGCTTTTGCAGGTAAATGAAACTCTGCATTGTTTCCTTCGAACAAGGTCATCCCCTGTTCAGAACGCGTTAGCAGTAACGCATCCAAATTAAGGTCAGTTTTAACCTGCTGCGCATTTGCTACTAATGATTTCTCAGAAGTAGACTCACCTACCACATGGTTTAGCTCTTCCATGTTAGGTGTAATAAGCATAGCGTTAGCGTACTTTTTAAAGTCACTGCCTTTAGGGTCGACAATAACGCGCTTACCTTTTGCTTTAGCTGCTTGAATTAGTGCTTGGGGGTGGCTTAAGCATCCTTTGGCGTAGTCAGATAATATAACAATATCAACATCATCAAGGGCGCTATCGAACGCGCTTTCTAGTTCAAATTTATCTGAATCAGCAAAGCTCTTTTCAAAATCTAACCGAAGCAATTGCTGATTACGGCTCATCACCCGAAGCTTGGTTATTGTGTCTTGACCTTCGACGGCGAAAAACTGGCAATCAATATCAAACGACTCTAAGCGCTCACGCAGTAGTCTGGCATTTTCATCGTTACCGCACATGCCTAGTAAGCTGACTTTAGCCCCAAGAGTAGCCACGTTCACGGCCACATTTGCAGCGCCGCCTGGGCGATCTTCAGATGACTGAACATTCACTACAGGTACAGGGGCTTCAGGGGAAATACGACCTGTTCCACCGCTCCAATAGCGGTCTAGCATTAGGTCACCTACAATAAGCACTTTTGCTTTACTAAAATCTGGTAAAATCATTGATGAGACAACTTTATCGATGTATTTCAAATTGCCAATGAGTATAACAGCCAACAACGTGAATACCCACCAGCAGCCTTCAACTTGGTACCTTTATCTTATCGAAAATAAACTGGGTCAATTGTACACGGGTATCACTACCTCCCCTGAACGCAGAATTTCCCAGCACAGAGGAGATATTGCAGGTGGAGCGCGGGCATTAAAGGGAAAAGGCCCACTTCAATTTAGGGCCATTTTCTTAATTGGAGATAGGTCGACAGCCTCGCAAATTGAATACAAGGTAAAGCAACTTTCAAAAGAGAAAAAACGGGCTATCGTTAAACAGAAGGTTTTGCCTGAAAACCTATGCAAAAACAGCCAGTATATTTCTCCTTCCGATTATCAGTAATATTAATTGTGATCGCAGCTTTCTACGTTACGCCATGCGTACTTGCGGCTACAGAGCAAACGCCTCAAGGTTTTAAACAATATACTTGTCTGCTTACAAGCTACTTTAACCACCGAGTACGCCATTAATCACCATGGCAGTACCTATGCTTAACGTAAAGCCTAGTGAAGCTACACCAACGTTGTGTTGTTGATCGACTTCTTGCCTAAAGTTCATACCAAACAGAATCACTTTTTTATTGATAAGCACTAATATATGCAGTGCGATAGCTAACGCTACACTTACCACCAACCAGCCGGTTACGTTACTTACATAACCTGACGGGTTATAGATAAGTAGGTTTTTCGCCGCCGAAACAATCATAGCGGTGCCCAGTAAATTACCCGAATGTTCTATGGCTAACGCTAACTGACCTTTTCGAAGCGCCCCCTGAAATGAGTCGTTTTGGTTATCTTTTGCATAGCGCACTTCTAAAATACGGGTCATCACCAATAACATGGTGAGCACGACAGAGAATCCTGTCACGATAGCAATAATGGCATTCATATCACTGCCATTCACCCACACCATAATATTTCTCAACACGATGGCACTTGCCACTAAGCTTGCAGCATCTACCAGTGCAATACTTACACTGCGCTCTGAAATCATGGCGTGAGTATCTACGCGATTGAGTACCAGCTTGTCATGGGCGAATCGACCAAACTTCACCAACAGAATACCGACAATACCGAACGTCACCATGCCAGTAGCCGCTTCACTGTAGCCCTGCCCGATATGACGACCTACCACCGAACTCAGCACGATACAAAGCGACAACATGCCACCGGCTATACTAATACCAAAAGCAAAATTGTCTTTAATACCAAGCTCTTCGGTCACTGAGTTCTTTCTCATCAGCCCAGTCAACCACTTCATAACCACCAACAGTGCTAGGGCGATACTTACATCGATGGCAAGGTAAATCCATAAGTCAGAACCTAGCGGCACGAGTTTAATTAAAGCATCCACGTAATATTACTCCTTTTACCTAAACACAACCTTAGGGTGGTTACGCCCCAAAAACTGTGACAGACTCTTTTTATCTCAACGTTTTGAAATATTTATTATTGTCGAAGCCAGTATTATGCCAACAGACAACACAATTACCATGAGCAATGCACAACAAGCTAACGAAACCTGGGAAAAGCTTTCAGATAATGAGCACGTTAATAGTGACTTAGCCCATTATCAAAATGATCTCACTACCCTATTGGGCCGATCGCTATTTTTTGCAGAGACTTGCCTTCAGCACCCTGG
>TARA_R110002126_G_scaffold18123_1_pt1 | contig 12208 bp, 15 predicted proteins | sample TARA_R110002126 | Tara Oceans TARA_R110002126 (sample SAMEA4397536) | marine metagenome | biome: Polar Biome; feature: [DCM] deep chlorophyll maximum layer (ENVO:01000326); material: water (ENVO:00002006), including particulate matter (ENVO:01000060) such as... | depth 30 m
TTGCCAACACGTACGACCAACTGCTGCACGTTGACGACGGCCCAACAGCAACTGAGAAAATTGTCTATAGTGGGACAGGAGTTGCTACGGCACTGAGTGTGGGTACGGAGTCTGCTTCAGTGGACAACATCAAACTTAATGGCAACACTATCAGCACCCTAGATACAAATGGTAATTTGACGCTTGCTCCCAACGGCACAGGTTCAGTCGCCATTGCCAAGGCTGCCATCACGGGCGGTGCAATCTCCGGGATTACTGATCTAGCCCTTGCAGACGGCGGCACTGGTGCGTCTACTGCGGTTGACGCTCGTGCAAACCTTGGCCTTGGTACCATAGCAACGCAAGCATCAACCGCTGTCTCTATCACGGGCGGCACGATTTCGGGTGTCACTTTTTCTGGGTCGTTTACAGGGGTCACGTCGATTGAGTCCACGACGTTTGCGACCAGCGCAGCGGCGGCAGGAGCGAATCTGACTGGCAACACGCTGGCAGCCGATGGCACGGACACCAACATCAACATCAACATCACCCCCAAGGGTACGGGGTCATTGGTTGCCAGCAACGTCAACGTGCTCGGGGCCACATACGACAGCGTTTCGTTTGACGTAACAGCACAAGAATCAAGCCCCGCTAGTTTATTCTTTAGTGCTGACGGCAGCAAAATGTATATGATGGGAAATAATGGCGATGATGTTAACGAATATGTGTTGTCAACACCGTGGGTAGTTTCCTCGGCAACGTACTCCACAGTATTCTCTGTATCCGCACAAGATTTAACGCCGCATGGATTATTTTTCCGTGCTGATGGTTTGAAAATGTACATGGTTGGTACAAGTAACGACACCGTATATCAGTATGCTCTTACATTACCTTGGAGCGTAGCCACTGCGTCTTACGAAAGTCTGTCTTTCTCAGTTGTCGCACAAGACCTTACTCCAGCAGGAGTTTTCTTCAAGCCCAATGGCTTGTCTATGTATGTAGTGGGAAACGCGGGAGTCGTAACTGATAGCGTTTACCAGTACACGCTTTCCACTGCTTGGAACGTATCTACAGCAACTTATCTACAAGCCTTTAGCGTTCAAGGCCAAGAAACTGCTGCTCAAGATTTATCATTTACCAATGATGGCACAAGAATGTTCGTGCTTGGCAGCACAGGAGATGACATTAATGTTTACAACTTGACAACACCTTGGGACATCAGCACAGCTAGTTCTGTTGGTGCGTTTAGCGTTCAAGCCCAAGAATCAGTCCCCACTGGTTTGTACATTAAGCCAGATGGCACAAAGATGTATGTCGTTGGCACAAACTTGCGATTCGTATTTCAGTACACAATACCTAGCATCAGCCTTGAACTGACAGGCACGACAAACATCAACGGTTCTGCTACTGTTGCGCAGGACTTGGTTACCAACGGTATCCTGAGCGGGCAGATAGTCCGAGCAACTGGGTCGCTGGGGTACGCAGTTGGCGCAGGTGGTCAAGTTACACAAGGAACCAGCCGAACAACTGGCGTCACACTCAATAGACCTACGGGCGAAATCACACTGTTTGCCGCTGGAATATCTGGGCATGGTGCTGATGAGTTCACACTTACTAACGCCGCAATCGGTGCCAATGATGTAGTTTTAGTCAGCGTAAAATCCGGTGTCGTTGCTGGAACTCGAAAATATTACCAAGTAAACGCAGTTACTACTGCTGCTGGCTCTTGCGTCATCGCAGTGGGTAACCTTAACAACAGTGCAATTTCATCAGAAACCCCGGTGCTTCAGTTCGTCGTCATCAAAGGAGCGATTGCATAATGGCAAAGTCACCAGCATGGCAGCGCAAGGAAGGCAAAGACCCCAAGGGGGGTCTGAACGCTAAGGGGCGTGCGTCCTACAACAAAGCCAACCCCGGCAAGCCCGGACTCAAGGCTCCTCAGCCTGAAGGTGGCCCACGCAAGGATTCGTTCTGTGCCCGGATGGAAGGTATGAAGAAAAAGCTGACTTCCGAGAAGACAGCCAACGACCCCAACAGCCGGATCAACAAGAGCCTGCGGGCTTGGAAGTGCTGATATGGAAGTCTGGAACAAACCGCGTCCAAAGTCTTTGGGGAAATCCAAAGCTCTGACTCCAGAGCAGAAAGCCAAAGCTAAGGCTGCGGCGAAAAAGGCAGGTCGGAAGTATCCGAACTTAGTTGACAATATGAACGCTTCAAGGAAATTCCAATGAGCACCCTGTACATCCGCGTTCTGCGGGACGGATTTATCCTCGACTACAACGAGATTCTGGCAAAGAACCCAGAGTGCGAAATTGTGACCGAGGAGGTTGCGTTCCCAGAACGGTTCGTTCCAGCCCATGTTGCAGACCGTATCGAGGAGGTTGTTGAGCCAAAAGTCAAGGCTACGCGCAAAACTAAAGCGGCACTGGATTTGACAACTGCTGACATTCCTGAGCCTCCGGCGTATACTCCAGAGGAATTGGCGGCTGACGCCTCACGAGGATTGCCTGCATGACACCTACCGAAGTCATCACCGAAGTTCGACGTATCATCCAAGATACGAAGACACCGTACCGCTACAGCGATACGGTAATGCTTGGGTTTGTCAACCAGACCCTCAAACGGATGGTGGTGCTTCGTCCTGATTTATTCGCGGTCATCGGGGAATTTCCTACGACCGCGAACACTGTTCTGCAAACTTGCCCTGCGGATTCCGTCCGCCTGATTGAAATCTTCCAAGTCCAAGGTGGGAACGCGGTCACTGAGGTGACTCGTCAAGTGCTTGACCGAACTTCCCCATCATGGGTCAGCGAAGCGGCTGGCACACCAGTGAACTTTATGCGCCACGTGCGCAATCCCAATAGGTTCTTTGTGTCTCCTCCACCAGCAGCAGGGATTGTGCTTATTGGGGAGTACGCCCAGACACCACCAGACTACATAATCTCTGCGGAAATTACATACCCCACGGATGCGTACTTCCCGGTCGTTGTGGACGGCACCGTGTTCTTGGCTGAGTCTGTTGACAACGAGCATGTCAACTCAAACCGTGCCAAGTTGTTCCAAGATTCCTTCACACAGGCGCTAGGTATAGGACTACAGTCCCGTGTTGTCACTGACACAGAGGAAGGCGGGCTTGACCCGAAACAGGTGATCTGATGGCTGACCGTACTTTTGCGTCCCTTGTCCCCCGGATCAGTGCCAGCGTACCGGGCTGCCCACAATCTACCATCGTCCAGTACATTCGGGATACTGCAATCCGTACATGCGAGCGCACGCTCTACTGGCGCTACGCAGTACCCCTGTTCAACTTGTTGCCCGGTGTCCATGAGTACGTCTACTCAAAACCAGCCAACACAGATGTCCATGTGCTGTTCGACGCTATCATCAATAATAGCCCGTTGGAGAAGTTGACCTTAGAGAAAGCGCTTGAGTTGTACCCGAAGTGGGCTGACCTCTACAGTGGGCAAGACCCGGCTACGGTCTGGAGTCTGACTCCCCCGTTGACAACGTATAACGGGAGCGAGTTCAACGAGTCCGTGTTCAACGGCGGCAACACCTACGTGCTGCCGGACTCAATCGTTGCGGACGGAAGCACGCCGCAGTCAATCTGCCAAGTAACGCCGGACAAGTACATCATCTTGCCGCTACCCGATGCAACCGCTACATATCGGATGCGGATGTTCGTGGCGCTCAAACCCAAACGGTCTGCGACTGGCATGGATGAAGTCATCATGGACGAACTTGAAGAAGTCCTCATGCACGGCGCACTACAACATCTTTTGGTGTTGCCAAACACAAACTGGTCAGACCGGGAACTCGCGTCGTACCACGCCAAACAGTTTGTGTACCAAGTTGCCGAGCGGCGTGCGCGGGCTAACCTTGGTAATATGCGGGGCACCATGCGTGTGCGTATGCAACCTTTCGGAGCATGATACAGATATGCAACTCACAAACAACGCAGCTTCGCTCATCCCCTTGGGAGTGACCAGTATCGCAACCACGTTGGTGGTGACTACGGGGGACGGTACAAAATTTCCAATACTGGGTGCTAGTGATAATTTTTATCTTACGTTGACGGATGTCAATGGAAATTTTGAGATTGTCAAGGTCACAGCCCGGACAGATGACACTATGACGATCGTCCGTGGGCAAGTAGGCACACTGGCAATTCCGTTCCCAGCATACAGTCGCGCAGAACTTCGCGTGACTGTTGAAAACGTGATCATCGCCGTTGGCGATTACCTACTGTTGTGAGGATACAACGATGACAGTCTTACTAAAGAACAACGTCGCGTCTACGATTACGTCTACGATCAATGCCTCTGATGTAGGGATAACGGTTGCCTCGGGCACAGGGGCATTGTTCCCTACGATCACGGGGGGAGACTACTTCTACGCCACACTAACAAGCACTGGGGGTACCCAAGAGATCGTCAAAGTTTCTGCCCGCGCAGGCGATAGCATGACCATTGCACGCGGACAAGACAATACTACGGCGCAGTCGTTTGCTTCAGGTTCGCGCATCGAAATGCGCGTGAATGTCGCAGCTGTTCAGGACTACGCACTAACTTCGAGTAACGTTGTTCTCACTGAAAATTTTTCTTGGTATAGTGTCAAAGACTTTGGAGCGGCTGGCGATGGAGTTACTAACGACGATGATGCTATCAATGCAGGGTTGACGTATGTCAAAGCTAATGGCGGCACATTGTGGTTTCCTGATGGGGTGTATATATGTAAAGAAATACGATTGGACGAAAACACAAAATATTATTCTATGGTCGGGGGCGGTAAAGAGCGTGTTACGCTAAAACATGTGGACGGTAGCTGTACTATGCTTACTTACGCTCGCCCCACTGATCCAATTGGATTTACTGTACAAGGATTTACCCTAGACCTGCAATATAGCGTGTACTTACATCCTGATGCTAATAATGGAATTGCTATCCGGCAGGCTAGTAATGTCACTATTCGTGACGTGCATATCACCGATCACTATAACGCTGCGTGCTTAATATATGACCATGAGAAAACGTATCTTTATGGTGATAACTCTGTCATTGATTGTTCCAACGATGGTAAAGGAATTGCTGGTAACGGATTTTTGTTTTCGGAAATGCATCGTTGTTCGTACTTGCGTGTGCACGCTAAAGGTGTAGTTGACCGGGGTACAGACGCCGGGCCGGGTATAGGAGTACAGTTTAAGAATAACTGTACTTGGGGCACTGCTACTGATATTATTGTAGAAGACTCCAATTCGGCGTTTGGTCTTGCGGGAGACACTGGTGGTACAGTACAAGGCCCGTCATATATTACTGCCACTAATATTAAAGCTGATAATTGTAAAATTGGAATACGTATAGGCAATGCAACAACTCATTGCTCAATTACTAATGCTGTTCTTAGTCATGATGTAACAAGCAATTCTGATGTAATTAGGATTACAAATTATTCATATGGCAACACACTTAGCAATATTAATATTGTTAATGTAGCACCAACTAAACGTGCAGTATTTTTTGAAACCGCATCAACCGATAATAATGTACATATTGCAATATTAGATACTGCTCTAAGCGGTGCGCCTGTTGTTGTGTTTAACGACACTTGCGCGTACAATAATGTGCGGCTATCGCGGGCATTGAATCCTAGATTACGTACAGCAAGTACTTTAGATGGCATGGCAACTTTTGAGATACCTAGCAGCAATAACAGTTTTACGTACGACAACTATCCGTATCAGACTGACTTTCCTATTGTCGCCGGAGTTATCGTTCTTGCAAACGCAATTATGGAGCAGTATTGTACTGTCGATACTGAAGGGGGCGCAGCGACTGATGATTTGGATACGATCACGAATCACTACCAGCAAGAAGGCCAGAGGATTATCATACGTACCGATAGTGGCGTACGCGACGTTACAGTAAGGCACCTTACAGGCAACATCTATCTTGCGGGTGGAGTCGACTTTACGTTGGCAAACAACCGGTCTATGCTATGTTTGATCTGGAACACGGATTACTCCAAGTGGGTAGAAGCATTCCGTGTCACCAGCGCCTAAGGAACTAACATGATCAAAATTGACTTTGAATTTGACAGTCCATACGGCAAGTATGCCGATGCAATAGTTTTGCTCGATGGTCAAACCATGACTGACGCCGAGATCGAGGCCATGAAGCAGGCCCGGTACGATACGTGGCTTGCGGCTATAACCTCACCTCCTACTGAGGAGTAAGCATGGCAACCTTATATTGGGGCGGCGGCGCGGGTACATGGGATGCAACTACTACTACCAATTGGTACAGTGATTTTGCTCGTACTACCCCAGCGGGAGTAGCACCCACCTCAGCCGATAACGTCATCTTTGACAGCGCGTCTAACGCCACAGCCTATGCCGTAACGGTAGGAACCAATGCGAACGCAGCAGACGTAACCATTGCTGGCCCTGCTGCGGGTAACGTCACCATCACCTCTGCGGCTACTTCAGTAATCAACTGCTACGGAAGCTGGTTAAGTGCTGCCACTGGGGTTGTGTTTACAACGACTTCCGGCGCAGCCATAAACTTCTTGGCGACCACCACTGGCAAAACCGTTACCACGAATAATGTGACATTGGGGGCGATGAATGTTACGTTTATCAACTCAAGTGGTGGCTGGACTCTTGGTAGCGCCATAACAACCACCGGGAACTTTAACGTAACTTCTGGTACGTTTAACACTGGAACAAACTATGCCATTAACGCTGCATCTTATGGTTCGGCTGGCGGGACTTTTAAGTCTATTACTTTAAATTCTTCAATACTAACTTTTACTGCCACTGGCGGCTTTCAAATAAATACAACCGCGACTAATTTAACTTTTAGCGGCGCATCTTCTACCATTATTTGTTCAAACGGGTCACCTACGTTTGGCGGTCTTAGCGGCCTAACATACGGCACTGTTCAGTTTACAAGCGCAACTTTAGCTACCGTGGGTATTAATGGCGCAAACACCTACACCACGTTAACTTTTACCTCCAGAACCACTGACGGTATTGGTGCTCTTGTTTTTTCAGGGAACCAAACTGTTACCGGCACACTAACGGTTGGCACAGCAAATACAGCAGTTCGCAGGCTTTGGCTCCGTAGCAGTGCAATAGGCACTCAGCGTACTTTTACGATACAGACTCTTGCAACCTTGTCTGACGTTGATTTCCGAGACATTGTTGCTGCGGGCGCTTCTGCGGCTTCTCCGTGGACTGGTACCCGTTTGGGTAATTGCAGGAATAACAGCAACATTACGTTTGGTGCAGGAGTTACCAGATACTGGAGTACGGTAAATGGCGTAAGCGCAAGCTGGTCTGGAACGGCATGGGCTACATCTACCGGTGGCGTACCCGCAATAACCAATTTTCCGTTAGCCCAAGACACCTGCATCGTTGATGACTCTGGGGCCGCTGCGGGCAACGGACTGCGAACAGGCAACACCATCACGATTGACGCCAACTGGAACATAGGCACGCTTACTTTAAGTGGGCGCACATTGGCGTTTAACTGGACGCAGGCTAACCTCGACCCTTCCTTTTACGGTGACGTGACGCTGACAACCGCCATGACAATGGTTACCGTAACGGGGTCGCCTTCATGGACGTTTTGCGGGCAAGGGGCCATCCAAACCTTAAATTCCGCAGGCGTCATTATCCGTTTGAACCAGCTTATTGTAGATTCTCCGGGGTGGGGGCTTACCTTGGCTGTAAACACGGAGGTGGATTTAAGCCCAATAGTTCTTCCTTTTAATAATGGAGCTTTTATACTTACCGCTGGTACTTTGGATTTTGCTAACAAAAATCTATCAGCCATTTCTTTTTCTATGGGCGCTGGCGCAAACACCCTAGTTTTTGGGTCAACTGGCACACTTACTTCAACAGTAACCGTCGCAGCCACAGTATTTGGCGGAAGTACGACTACCACAGTCAGCGGCACTCCGTTGGTTATTCTTAATGCCAACACGGCAGCAACACGAACTATTAGCCCCGGCATAGTAACTGAGGACAATAGCATTTCATTTAATATAACAGCAGGAACAGGAACTGTAACGCTTACAACCAACCATTCTTTTAAAAATGTAGATTACACTGGATTTACAGGAATTTGGGGTAGTGGTTCCCCTGTAATTTTTGGGAACCTTACTTTAAACCCGTCTCCAATGTCCGTTACCGCAGGTGGTACTGTATTTTTTCAATCTACTTCTGGCACAAAGACAATCACTACTAACGCTGTTGTTGTGGACAAAAGTTTTACATTCAACGGCGTGGGCGGCACTTGGCAGCTTCAAGATGCACTGACTTCTGGTTCTACTCGCGCACTGACAATTATTAACGGCACTCTGCAATTAAAGTCTGGCACAACCAGCACGATTGGTTCTTTTGTCACCACGGGTACAAACCAAAAGTTTCTGCAAGCTACAACGCCCGGTTCACAAGCCACCATCAGTGACGCAAGCGGCACTAACTCAGTAAGCTACCTCACCATCCAAGACAGCAACGCTACCGGCGGGGCAATATTCCAAGCCTATACAACGAACGCAAACATCAATTCAGGCAACAACACCGGATGGGATTTTATCTTTCAAGTTGGTAGAACCATCTATACTCGGCGTAAAAACAAACGCTATCTTTACTAAGGAGTCCGATATGCCCGCAGCAGCACTTCCATTCAGCCCTCTGGGCCTCACGGTGTCCTTCACCGCCGCCACTACTGCACCTGCCTCAGCACAAGCTGTGTCTTCCGCGCCAACGACACGTCCAGCGTATCAGTACCGTGTTGTGAACTCAGGCACAGAGACTGTGCTGCTCGGTGTAGGAGCGACTGATGCCGCCGCGCAAGCCGCATCAGTTTCGATTGCAGCAGGAGCAGTACCGATTCTGTCGGGCGCGGTTGAAATCCTTGGCTTCCCCGCTGGGTCGTATTTCACTGGTAATACCGCCTCTGGTACCTCCGTGGTGTACGTCACACCGGGCGAAGGTTTGTAAAAGGTGTCTTATGGATCAGACGATCATAAACTGGTTGTTCGCCGCGTTGGGCGCGTCGCTTGGGTGGATAACAAAAGTTGTCTGGGACGCCATTAAAGAACTAAAGGCCGATATGAGACAAATTGAACGCGACCTTCCAGAAGTCTATGTCCGCAAGGACGACTTTAAAATTGCAGTGGCCGACATGAAAAGCGATGTCCGGGAACTGCGACAGGATATGAAGGAAGGGTTCAATAAGATAGACAACACCTTTGCATTGTTGTTTACAAAAATTGATCGTAAAGAAGATAAATGATCGACTCGATTACCGCATTGGTTAATTACTAAGTAAAACAGGATACCGCCCATGTATGCGCTTACTTTTGGTTTTTCTAATGCTGGTAACAGTGTCGTCAGCTCAAGACACGTTGATTTTGAGCAACACCCCGCCGCCTCTGCCCAAAAAGCAGTCAAGCTGCGCGGTGCAAGAGTTGTACGTCATAGGTTTGACAACCCACAACCCAGCAGAGCGACACAAGGCGATGCTGACGTGGTTGGAAAAGAATCAATGCAGCGGCGACGATTACGTCAGAATTTGGAACGGCCTGCCGGAGTGGGCGGGTACAGCAGATAGCCCCATTTTACGGGCCAAGATTATGGAGAAGGCAAAATGACTGAATCATGGTTAGCGCGCAATATCCAGCCGGTGACGGTTATATTTCTTTTGTTCTCTTATTTCTTTTTTGCTCTTTTATCCGTGTTTGAGATGGAGACTCGCGGCGCATACGTTGATTTGCTGGGTCAGGCCATGATCATTGTGATCACCGCAATCTTTGCGGGAAAAACCGCCGAGCGAATTGTAGACATTCGCACTAACAAAGGAGCACCAGATGGCACTTGATCCTGTATCCGCACTGCTTGACATCGGCGGTAAAGTTTTAGATAGGGTTTTCCCTGATCCTGCCCAACAAGCGACGGCTCGGCTTGAGCTACTCAAACTCCAACAATCTGGGGAGTTGACTCAGCTCGCTGGGCAGATGGAAATCAACAAAGTTGAGGCGGCAAACCCTAGCGTCTTTGTCTCTGGCTGGCGTCCGGCCATCGGCTGGGTGTGCGGCGCTGGATTTGCTGTTCAATTTGTCATCGGCCCGCTGGCTGAGTGGGGTTCTGCTTTATATGGGCATCCAGTTAAGTTTCCGCAAATGGATACTGGAACCATGATGCCTCTGCTCTTGGGGATGCTCGGCCTTGGTGGTATGCGTACCGCTGAGAAGATGCAAGGCGTAGCAGCAAAATGAACTTAGCTCTGAACTTCACGCTGTCTGAGTTGACCAAAAGCGAAACCGCATTGCGGTACGACATGGACAACACGCCGACGCAGGAAGTGATTGAATGTCTTCAGGCGCTGGCCGTGCACGTGCTGCAACCAGTGCGGGAGCACTACGCCACGGGAGTCAAAGTCAACTCTGGCTTCCGGCACCCAGAGGTCAATGCCAAGGTCGGCGGATCGAAAACCAGTGACCATTGCCGAGGGATGGCTGCCGACATCGAGATTCCTAGTGTGTCCAACTACGAATTGGCGCACTGGATTCAAGAAAATTTGAGCTTTACACAAGTGATCTTGGAGTTCTATACTCCCGGTGTCCCGGACAGCGGCTGGGTGCACGTGTCGTATGACCCCAGCAACCTGAAGAAACAGTCGCTCACGGCTACCAAGCAAGACGGCAAGACCGTCTACCTTCAAGGATTGGTTGCATAAATGGCAGGCGTAAAACTCGCAGGGTTCCTCGGAACCGCACCAAAGATTTCGCCCGAGTTGCTACCCAACACGGCGGGGCAGATTGCGACCAACTGCAAGTTGTACTCTGGTGATTTAATCCCCTACCCCACTCCTGTCATCGTAGCTAACGCCGGGATAACGGGGGACATAAAGACTCTGATTGCATTGCGCGATCCAGACACGAACGAGAAGAAGTGGATTGCATGGGATACTGACGTAGACATTGCCATTGCGTCAAAGACAAACAAAGACGAGCAGCGGTTTTACTATAGCGGCGATGGAGTACCAAAGGTCAGTAACTACGAACTGGCGACTTCTGGTACGCCGCCATATCCCGTTGCGTACTACGATCTGGGGCTTCCCGTCCCCGCCGACAGTGCCGCGCTAACTACTACTGCCGCGACGTTCACTGCCAAGACAACTACTAGCTTTGCTCGGGATACGTCTAACACAGTGACCATCGTCACAAGTACGGTGCACGGATTACGAACTGGGAACTCGGTGTCTGTATCTGGGTTTACCTACGTCACTGGTACGTATGTACAGACGGGCACAAGTCGAACCGGAACGTACTTGCAAAATTCTGGAACCTTGTCACTTACCCTGACCATCACGAATCATGGGCTTCAGAGTGGTGCGGTTACCAATCTTCAATTCAGTGCAGACGCAACGATAGATGGTGCGTATGGAGTGTCTGTTATTGACAAAGACACTTTTGCTGTTACGGCTCCTGCCGTTGCGGCACGGTCAGGCACAGTCACGTGGACAAACGCCGGTACTACGACGATTGCAATCACGATCGCTAGCCATGGGTTGTCCAACGGCGCACAGGTTACGCTTGATTTCACGTCTGGTACCGCTGCCGATGGTACGTATGTAGTTACAAACGTAGCGGCCAACACGTTTGATGTCATCACGTCGGTGTTCCAGACCACCAGTGGTAGCGTACGCTGGGACATCCGAAACATAAACGCAACCAACGTAGAGGTCACAAAGATTAGTGACACATCGTTCAGTTATTTCAGCCCCGGCCCTGCTATCACTACAACAACTAGCTCTGTTGGTAGTGTGGCACTGGGGGGTCTGACGCAGGCTAGGTCATATGTCTTTACGTGGTATACCCCTTGGGAGGAGGAGTCTATCGCGGCCAAGCCTTCTACTGAGTTGTTCATCAAAGAAGGTATTACCGTTACGGTGTCCAATATCCCAACGGCCAAACCAACAGGGGACAACTTTGTCCGTGGCGTGCGCTTGTACCGAACCTTATCGGCTGCCTCGGGCACAGAGTACTACCTGCTCTCGACGTTGTGGTTCCCCACGGGATTAGCATCTGTGCAACGTACCGCCAATGTCGCGCGTGTTGCACTACTCTACCCACACAATCTGAGCATAGACGATCGCTTCAAGATCAGTGGATGCAGTGTTGCCTCGTTTAACATCATTGGCGGTATCGTCACGGATGT
>TARA_R110002126_G_C10488015_1_pt1 | contig 12180 bp, 13 predicted proteins | sample TARA_R110002126 | Tara Oceans TARA_R110002126 (sample SAMEA4397536) | marine metagenome | biome: Polar Biome; feature: [DCM] deep chlorophyll maximum layer (ENVO:01000326); material: water (ENVO:00002006), including particulate matter (ENVO:01000060) such as... | depth 30 m
CAAAGTTGTATACTTTCGGTCTTAACGCTCTACAAAGTTGTATACCTTACAACACAACGTAAATTATAAATAACTGACAATCAGAACACTTATATCGAACGCTCTACAAAGTTGCATACCTTATAACTAATAAAACTAATATTACTCTATTATAATAGGAATTATAACGCTTACTTTTTTTCTTTAAAAAGTAACAAAAAAAGCAGTCTTTTAAGGGAAATTTTGAAGGAAAATTTCAGAGAACTCCTGGAAAAGTCTATTCGAGATTGCCATCTCGAGCTCAGCTTGAAAAAACAAAGACAATGGAATCGTAGCGAGTAAACCGGCGGCTAAAACATCGGCAGAGGCTAAAATTAGACGCTGTAACGAATGATTTTAGTTAATTACATACAAGCGTTTAAACTAAAATAATAATGCGTTAAAAGTGCTCTTATCAACTTTTTTGTTAATCTACTGTTGATAACACATACTTTAATTTCAAAATAAAGCGCATCATTTGCTCTATTTTTGCCAAGGTCACGGAGCGTCCGGTTAAGTTCTGATAGAATGAAACAAAAAAACCAATAGTTGGAGCTATTGGTTTCTTGAAGATCTTAATAGACCTGTAACTAAATCTCATTTTATAAGATGGACGATTTAATTTATTTTAATGCCTTAGTGAATTTACTTTGGCTCATGATTCAAATTACGGAACACTTTAAAAAAGGTGATCCTTAATTTTTTAAAGAAAAGCTCCGGTGAAAATCGGAGTTTTTCCATTGTAGGAACCATAACCTTATGGGACTTACAAGCTGTACAAATATAGCAATTATTACATTTTAGGTAATAATTTTTACCTAATTAACTAAAATAAATCAATGTACTTAATTGGCATTGATGTCTTCATTTCCATAAAACAGCACTAAAAACGCACTCCCGAAGTGTGATTATTATATTCCAGAGAAGAAAATGTTTGCCGAGTTTTGAGTGGTGAACTTCAAAATTTTTATACGGAAATAGGAATTAGCAAGAGGGTAACACGCTGCGCGATGTTACTCTATTGTTTTTTACTGATTATCAAACACTTACAGGGATGAACAGTAAAAAAGAAAAAAATCTATAATGGATATATGCTACAAACCCAATAAAAACGGGTGCTATGTAATGGATGGATAGATATAAACGCAAGATTCACGGGTGCAAAAGTGCAGCTAACCTCGCAAAAAGAAAGGGAAAAGTTTTGGTAAGATTTGGAAGAGTATCTTAAAAACCCACTTTGTTATAATGTCTTTTTTCACGTTGTTATTCTTTATTTTCCAAATACCTATTTGAAATATAGATAAATACAACAAGAAACATCTCACGTATGAGATCACCTAAACTTTCAAAAAACACACTCATATTCATTACATTTTTTACTCTTAATACTCATAGAACGAAAAAGACATTTTTTTGGCTAATTATTCGAAGAACGTATAATTCAATTTTTAAAAAAAGGACAGCTCTTCTCCGGCTATGTTTTTTATGTGTAATTTCATATTGTTTATAGCTCACTATAACCCTTGTAGGGTTGTGAGGTCTGCCGACGGCTAAAAAACAAATTAAAATGGGAAAGAGTTCAATACATATACTACCTGTAAAATCAACTTCTGAAACACATAATTTGAGATTGCGGGAGTACGATTATGTTCGCCAGGACCTTACTCCTGAAAACTTCACCTGGGGTTTTGAGAACAAACTTTCAGAGATACGGAAATCCCAAGAGAATCTGTATAAAGAAAAAGTAGGGCAGCGTATGCAAAAGAGAGCTACACCAATACGGGAAGGTGTATTTCTGGTTGACAAGCATACAACCGACAAAACTATTTTAGACACAGTCTTGGGAGTAGAAAAAGAATTTGGAATCAAAGCTATTCAATTAGCGGTGCATAGAGATGAAGGACATTACCATCCAGAATCCAAAAGATGGAAACCTAACTACCATGCCCACGTTGTCTTCGACTGGCAAGACAAGAACACCGGAAAATCCTTTAAATTGAACCGGGAACAACTTTCAGAACTTCAAACATATTTTGCAAAATCACTAGGTATGGAACGAGGAAAGGCATCGACCAGAAAACATAAAAGCGCCTTAGAGTTTAAGGTAGATAAGCTGATGGAAGATTTTAAACTTATAGGAAAAGGAATAGACGAATCGCACGAAAGCGTAAACATAAACAATGAGGTGCTTAAGAGGCAATTCGAAATGCTTAATAATCTAAAATCAGGTATTGAGAAAATGAGAGAAGAAGAAGAAAAACTTATCAATTCATTGAAAGATAAAACCACCTATATCGAAGAATTAGCAGTTCAGTTCCCTGATCGCAGAAGTCCAATCGAGGAACGAAAAAAGTTTGCCCTGGACAAAGCTGCTAAGCGGAACGAACAAAGAAATAAAGGTATTGGGTACTAAAAACCCACTTAACGCATTGTACTTTTGCACCCGTGAACTCATACGAGTATAAAGCCCATAAGTGCGAAAATGTACGCTAAGGATATAGAGATTAAAAGTTTATTATTGTTCTGTGCAATTTGAATAAACATTGTACAAAAAACGAGAAGCGAAATTGAATTTTGTAAATTTAAAAATATAATAACATAACAATTGAATGGCGAAAAAAGCACAAAACAAGAATTTACATAAAGCATGCAAAAAACGGATATAGTATACCACCTGCAGCGGATTAAAGTGAACCACCCGCAGCGGGTCAAAGTGAGCATAGTACAGCGGATGAAATTGAGCCACTAAAAATCGATTCTATTTGAAGGTTTAGTCAATAGTCTTTTTTTGTTAAAAAGATTATGGCCAACACACAAATAGAAATGCGTAAAGTAAAACGAATATTCAAATTATATAGTGCTGGTGTGAGCAAACGCCAGATAAGTAAACAGCTCGGACTATCTCGCAATACGGTTACCAAGTATATTCATTTCTTCAAGCGTTATCAGCTTACCGGTTATGAGATATCAGAAATGACTTTAGAAGAGCTTCATAAGCTGTTCAAATCAGACCAAAAGCCAAAGAGTCAGCAGTTATTGACTTTAGAGAAGTACTTTCCTTACTTTGGTAAAGAGCTTCGAAAGACAGGGGTGACCAAGCAATTGTTATGGCAAGAATACTACGCCAAACACCCTGATGGCTTCAAACTATCCCAGTTCAGATATTGGTATCGTGAGTGGTGTAAAGACGTATCACCGGTAATGCACTTTACACATAAAGCTGGCGATAAACTCTTCATTGATTATACAGGAAAGAAGCTTCATATTGTAGATAAACATACTGGAGAAATACACAACTTGGAAGTGTTCGTATGTGTACTGGGCAGTAGTCAGTATACTTATGTCGAGGCTCGTGAGAGCCAAAAGAAAGAGGATTTTATTGCCTGTGTAGAAAATGCCCTGTGGTATTATGGCGGTGTTCCACAAGCCTTGGTACCCGATAACCTAAGGGCCGCGGTTACTAAAAGTAGTCGATATGAGCCTAAGGTAAACGAAACCTTTGCAGACTTCGCAGAACATTATGAAACGGCAGTACTTCCAACAAGGGCTTACAAGCCAAGAGATAAGGCTATTGTTGAGAATGCGGTACGAATTATTTATACAAGGGTATTCGCTCCGCTTAGAGATCAAACCTTTCATACCCGGAAAGACATAAACAAAGCTATTCTAGAACTTTTAGATGTACATAACAAAATGTCCTTTAGAGGTAGGGAGTATTCAAGATATTCCCTGTTCAAGGAAATAGAAAGCGTTGAACTCAAACCATTGCCCGTAAAGCGTTATGAGATTAAATCGTACGCAAAAGCTACCGTTCACAAGAACAGTCATATCTATTTAAGTAAGGACAAGCATTATTACAGCGTTCCCTATCAGCACATAGGAAAACACGTCAAGGTTATATTCTCCAATAGTCTGGTAGAGATATTTCACAAACAACAACGGCTTACCGCGCATGCTCGCCAGAGAAAGAAATACGGCTACACTACTTTAAAAGAGCACATGCCTTCACATCATCAGTTCGTAAGTGAATGGAACTCCGAAAAGTTTATAGCATGGGCAAATACTATTGGCTCTGATTGTAAAGAATATATCATGGTAATCTTGGATAAGAAGCAACACCCTGAGCAATCTTATAAATCTTGCCTTGGCATATTGCACCTAGCCAAAAAAGTGGGCAACGAAAGATTGAACAATGCCTGTAAAAGGGCTTTGGGATACCAAGCCTACAATTATAACATGGTGAATAGAATCTTAAACAAAGGTTGGGACAGACTAGATGAAAACCTTGAAGAAAATATTGAAATACCTAACCATAATAACATCAGGGGCGGTAATTATTACAGATAGAAATCAATAAATTAAAACCAAGTATATGAATACACAAACATTAGAACAAATGAAACAATTAAGGCTTTACGGTATGATCAGAGCCTTTAACACCAGTTTATCCTCGGATAGCATTGGGTATACAAACGATGAGCTTATCGCCTATCTAATACAATCAGAATGGGATGACAGACAGAACCGAAAGATAGAACGATTGACCAAAGCGGCTAGATTTAGGTACAGCGCCGTGATGGAAAACATTGATTATGACAGTACGAGAAACCTTGATAAAAATCAAGTGCAACGTTTTGCAAGTTGTGCCTTTATTAAGGGTAAAGAGAATATATTAATTACAGGAAGTACAGGCGCGGGCAAAAGCTATATAGCATCGGCAATAGGTCATCAGGCTTGCTCACAAGGATTTAAAGTAATGTACTTTAATGCTGGTAAGCTCTTTACCATGCTCAAAACATCAAAGGCAGATGGTTCATATGTAAAACAAATAAACAGATTGGAAAGACAAGATCTGTTAATAATAGATGACTTTGGATTAAAAGCTTTAGATACACTAAATAGACACTCTTTTATGGAAATTATTGAAGATAGACATGGTCAAAGGTCAACTGTCATTGCATCTCAATTGCCTGTAGAAGCATGGCATGATATTATAGGAGAACAAACTATAGCGGATGCCATTTTAGATAGATTGGTGCATTCTGCTCATCGAATTAACATCAAAGGAGAATCAATGCGTAAAAAACTAAGAAATAAACACTAATTTTAAACCTCTATAGAATCGATTTTGAGCAACTGATTTGCTATGCTCACTTTCATCCGCCCGAGGTGGCTCACTTTGACCGCCCTATCCATAAAGCAAAGAATAACAAAAAAGACGAGTTTTATACTCAACTTCCCGATATTGAAAATGAATTGCGACACTACAAAGAACACTTTAAAGATAAAGTAGTTTATTGTAATTGTGACGATCCAAGAGTTAGTAATTTCTTTCACTATTTTTCATACAATTTTGAGCATTTAGGACTTAAAAAACTAATTGCGACTTGTTACAAAAATCAAAACGCAGATTTGTTTAGTCAAAATGATTCTGAAAAAGCAGTTTATTTAGAATATGATGGAGATAAAAACGGAAACAAAGTTCCTGACCCAGAAGAAATTGGAATTATTGCATTAAGAGAAGATGGAGATTTTAGAAGCAATGAAAGTATTGAACTTTTAAAGCAAGCTGATATTGTTGTAACAAATCCACCTTTTTCACTTTTTCGGGAATATGTTGCTCAACTTATTGAATACGATAAAAAATTCCTGATTGTAGGACACCAAAACGCAATTACCTATAAGGATATATTTAAGTTAATGAAAGAAAATAAACTTTGGCTTGGATATGGTTTTAAAGGTGGCGCAGGTCATTTTATTAATACAGAATATGAAGACTACGCAACTGCCGGGGACCATAGAGAAGGTATGATTAGAGTTTCGGGAGTTCATTGGTTTACTAATCTCGATATAAATAAAAGACACGAAGATTTAATCTTATATAAACCATATAATTCAGAGGAATATCCCACTTATGACAATTATGATGCTATAAATGTTAATAAGACAAAAGATATTCCAGTAGACTATAAAGGTGTTATGGGAGTTCCTATAACTTTTTTGGATAAATATAGTGTTGAACAATTTGAAATTTTAGGTTTATCAGCTTCAGCAGGTTATAGCGAAGAAATTGTAGGCATTCCTTTTCTAGGAGATAAAGATGCAAGACCATTAATTAATAGTAAAAACACTTATGCAAGAATATTTGTAAAGAACAAAAAAATATGAACATAGAGCTTAAAGAAATATCTGTCCGAGAACTGACTACTGGTTATAAAGATAATGATGAAAAAGGTGTTGTAGGTTATAATGGGAGATTAGATATTCGACCACCTTATCAACGTGAATTTGTATATGATGAAAAAGAAAGAAACGCAGTTTTAAATACATTACAAAAAGACTTTCCTTTAAATGTTATGTATTGGGCTGTTCGTGAAGATGGTGATTTTGAAGTTATAGACGGACAACAAAGAACTATTTCAATATGTCAATATGTTAAAGGAGATTTTTCAATAGACGGAACATATTTTCATAGTTTGCCGGCAGATAAAAGCGAGCAAATATTAAACTATACATTAATGGTATATTTTTGTTCTGGTGAGGATAGCGAAAAGTTAGATTGGTTTGAAACTATCAATATTGCAGGTAAGGTTTTAACCAAACAAGAATTAAGAAATGCAGTTTTTTCAGGTTCTTGGGTTTCAGACGCAAAAAGATATTTTTCTAAAAACAGCAGACCAAAAATCGGAGATGAATATTTGAGTGGTTCAGCAAACAGACAAGAATATTTAGAGACTGCAATAGATTGGATTTCAGATGGAAGTATAAAAGAGTATATGTCCAAAAACCAACACGAACCAAACGCAAATGAATTATGGCTTTATTTTCAAAGTGTAATAAGTTGGATTAAAGCAACTTTTCCGAAATACAGAAAGGAAATGAAAGGTTTGAAATGGGGATTTTTCTATAACGAATATAAAGACCAAAAAATTGATTCTAAAAAACTGGAAGAGCAAATAACCGAATTAATGATTGACGAAGATGTTCAAAACAAAAAAGGGATTTACTCTTACGTTTTGACAGGCAAAGAAAAGCATTTAAACATTCGAGCATTTAGCGACAAACAAAAAAGAGAAGCCTACGAAAGACAAAAAGGAATATGTATTGAATGTAAACAACATTTTGAACTAAACGAGATGGAAGCTGACCATATTGACCCTTGGCATTCTGGAGGGAAAACAGATGCTAAAAATTGTCAAATGTTATGCAGAGAAGATAATAGAAGAAAAAGCGGAAAATAAAAACGGCATACAACAAGACCGGTAGCAAAGTCCAGATAAAGGATAATATATTGGGGAATAAATCCTTAGCGTATGTTTTCGCACCAATCAACTTTATATCCCTTATAGAGAGAGGGGGCTGAACACCGCAGATATTCCTTTACGAGAACACTATATGAAAATGAAATAATTAAGGATTGTTTGAAAGGTAACACTTGATATTTAACCATTGTTTAGGGTGTAACAGTTAACGTTAACCATTGTTTGAAGTGTAACAATTCAATCCGTTACAGCTGTAATTCCTTTTCGTTATAATTTGAAAAAAGCACCCTTAGATCTTCCATTGCCATTTCAGTGGCGATTTGGTTTGGTAGCGCTGTTGATTCGTAATAGCTAACCTGGTCCAATAGGTAGTAATAAGAGTGAATTATAAATTCGTCTACTCCTTCGCTCACGGATAACATTAAGCGTAAGTTCTCATATTCCTCTAGTGTCAATCTTGCAAAATCGATTAAGGGTACACTAGCTTCGCTGTCTATAAGTGAAAGGTTGAACCTGTAGGTTTCAGGTTCTGAAGTAATCTCGTCACGAACCTTTTTATTGATGTAATATTCTTCTGCTGTAAGCATGTTCTTATTTTTAATATTAAGGATTGTTTGAAAGGTAACAGTTGTATTAAATGGGTACAATTTTAACCTCTATTTTATTCTTTTTAGCCAGCGATATCATTGACTTGGTCCCTTTGCTTTTACCATCCCAAAAAGAAAGTAGATGAGTAGCATATTCCGCCATTTGAGCATTCCTTTTTGGACCGGCAGCTCTTCCATATTTTGTCCAATCTGCAGGAAAAACAATTACATCTAAACTATTTTCTTCAGCGAAGCGCTCACCCATTGCATCAACACCTTTAGCACCACCGGAAACTATCTGGACAGCATCTCCGTTTTCTATTTCAGAAAGAAACAAAGAAGCTTCTTTGTTCAATAATTCGTAATCATTGAAATCTCTACCGCCCGCTATTATTACTTTATTGACCATAATTTTTATCAGGAATATTATTGAAAATTAAAGGTTTTCCGTGTTTGTCTATTTGCTGCAGTATTTCTTTTTTCCAATCACTAGAAGATTCAACTGTAACCATTGGCCAGGAAATAGAAATACGAACATAATCCGGTGTAATATCAAAAAAAGAAATGTTACCACATGAACACCCATCTTTTATCCAACGAGCTTTTCCTTTATGATATGTAGTATCACAGATCAAACAAGTTGACCGCTCTTCATCACCGTAAAAGCTTTTCACTTCAACACTCATATTCTATTTGTTTTTAAAGCCTTTAGTAAGTATTCCTTTTACCCATCTTTATTTTTAATATTCTTACTAAAATCATCCTCAGGCATTCCTACTGGCATTAAAACATGATACCACATACAGTTAAAACCGTAGCGAATCAATCTAAACCATCGAGGAAGCTTGTGTTTACGTAACATTTAAGAAAAGTTAATGCAATATACTATATATACTTTACATATTACTTATATTAAGTATATTCAAAAGAGTTAAAGAATAGATATTTAACCACTTCTGCAAGCTTGTAGATACGACTGTCATAAATTATTCTAATAAGTATTAGACCATGCTCACATTACGAGCCTTGGTAAGCGATGAAAAACTTATGTACGGTCTTATTTGAATCCTTAGCGTACGTTTTAACACCGATGTACTTCATGAACAATAATTAGCTAATTAGAATCTATTAAAAATATTTCATATAGTAAATGTATACAGTATGTTTAATGTCTTATATTTGTGACATATATATAATATATTATGAGTGTAACCTCAATAATGAATCAAAAAGGGGGCGTAGGCAAGACTACCACATGTATTAACCTAGCCGCACAAGCTGCGTTAAAAGCAAAAACCCTTATTATAGATGCAGACAAACAGTCCAGTCTTTCACAGAATTTCGAACAGTACAAACCCAAGAGTTCCATATTAGACTTGTTTCAAGGGAAGACTTTCGAGGTTGTCAATGTCAGAAAAAATTTAGACATCTTACCTTGTACAATTGATTTTGCAGGAATTGATTTAAAAATTCAAAACGAATATTCAAGAGAATTTATATTGTCAAAAGCTATTACAAAATTGAAAAAGGAATACGAGTATATTTTTATCGATTGCCCTCCTGATATCAGTTTAGTAACAGTCAACGCCTTAACAGCATCGGATTATGTAATCATTCCAATAAAGGCAGCTCGTTTCAGTTTGGACGGAATTAGTTTGATGCTGGATTTTGTGAGAAAGATAAAATCTGCCTTGAACCCTGATATCTCAATTTTAGGATTGTTATTGACCCATTTTGATGAACGACTTAAAATAAGCAAGAACATTGAAAAGGAAATAAAAGAGAAAGGGTGGGATGTAGCTTTGTTCAAGACAAGAATACGGAACAACACTGCCATTGAAAATTCACAGTTCGACAAGAAAACTATTTTCGAATTCGACAAAAAGTGTTACGGAACAATAGATTATATGAATCTAGGAAAAGAAGTACAACTTAAAATTAAAAAAGACCAGAAATCATGAGCATGGACGATTTAGTAACTGGAGGTAAAAAAAAGAAGGGTAAAGCTAAAGCAGCTGTTTTAGAAGAACCGATTGAAAAATCAGTCAAGGTTTATAAAAGACTCTATCTATTTAACGATACAGTAGACCTCCTTGATAATATTACATACACAAAAGAGCAGTCCGGTGATTACTCCTATACCCAAGGTGATGCAATTAAAGAAGCTCTTGAATTTTTAGCTAAAAAATTAAACGTTCAGGAAGCTCCTGCAGGATATAAGAAAAAATAAAAATTTTCAGGTTGTAATCTGTAAGCCAATCAAAGATATCAGGTAGTAAACCGTAAGATTTCAGACGATTTAAAGCCGTTCTAAGAAACCCAAAAAACTAAAAGACAGTCAGAGTAAGGGATAAGCTGTTTTCAAGTTGAACGATAACCGTTATTATGTAAAACAGGGAAGGGGAGAACCCTTTTAAGGTAAGAAGAAAAATTAGCAACCGCAAGCAGGGTGCTTCCTGAAAAAGTAGCAAAGGATGGTTCTAAGATTGATGGTAATTTTGGTAGCTATGTAAATAGCGGTTAAAAAGGAAACGACAGTTCCCAAGATTGTACCGATGATTTCAAATGTTGTCATTTTGATTAAGTGTATAGGTTAATAAATAGTCTGGTGGTTTTGATCAAAGGTCAGTTCTTTTCGTCAGAACTGAAACTTTCTAAAATAATGTTACAAAGGATAATTATTAGTTATGTACAACAACAATTTTATTTTAGAAATTTGGCAAATGGCTATGTCAATGTCCTGTTGGTTTTAAGGTTATACCGCAATAAAAGACATTACCAATAGAATAGAAAAAGTATAACAAAAATTAAGTACACCTTTTTTTGTGATTAACTTTTTTGTTATAAAAAAACACATAATTTTCAACAATGAACCCAACTGAAGTTATAACATATAACCCCAATCCTCTACCAGTTAGAATTGACAAAAATTTTGCTTTTCATATCTCAAGCTTTAAAGAGTTGTTCGGGGAAGATTCAAAACTTATAAAGGCAATCATATTTTATATGGCGGTAAATTTTCAACAAAAGGATTTATTTGGCTTTTACAAATTGGACCCAAAAGAGTTCTGCGATAAACTAAAATATCATCAATCACATTTATCATATATACACAAGAACCCTTTCTTTTTAGCGCATGACCCCAATGCACAACAATTACTTCATTTAGAGCAAAAGCATGGGAGAAATAGTGTGCATCGTACTTGGAGTACCGTCCTAGAAAACGCACTTTATATTTTAACCAACAGGAGCTTTATAGATGATTACAGGGTTAGAAAACAAAATAAAACTGTAGTAGAAACTCAGCGGTTCAACTTTATAGATACCATCAGGTTTGAACATGTTAAGACAGGAAAAACCAAAAAAACAGTATACTACTACAAACCCAATCCTTTGTTCGAGGAAAATTTAAGAACCTACTTTATAGGAAGCTTTACCAGTCACTTTACATCCCTTCGACAAAATAACTTAGACGATAGTTATCTGAACTTATTAAATAGAATTAATAATGCGACTAGTAATAAATTATCCGGCATTCAATTCTCTATAGGTGCTCTTGCAGAGATTTTAAATATAAGTGAATACAAACGGTTCGCTCTATATAAAAGAAAGGTAACTGCTAAGTTCGATACATTAATACCTTTTCTAGATTCTCATTTTAAAGGTTTGCAATTAACCTGGATTAAACCATCTTCAGTATCAGCTACTTCTGATTTAATAGAATCGATTGTAATTCCAAACAGCAAGGTTAATTATGAAAACATTGCTTTAGTAACCTGGGAGATTTACAGTAAGGAAGAAACCGCTAAGAACAACCAGAAAACTTATGATAATATTTTTGACACGGAACTAGCCCGAAATATCATTAAAGCCTATTTCGACACCCATGAAGGGAAGTTGCTTAATGCGGACGAAGAGGATAAAAAATTAAGTTTTTATAAATGGGTGTTTAGCCCAAACGACATGCAGCTTAAAAAAGCAACATATATAACTACCTATGGAGCTATAAAAAAACACCAGATAAACATAGAACAGCACGCTTCGTTTTATTTAAAAACCCTAGTCTATATATCTGCAATTCAAGAAAAGCACAATTGCATTCATTTTGAAAAAAATACAATTAAGCTTTCTCTAAAAGGAAAAGAGATTATATTTAATCAATTATACGAACTAACAAATTATTTTGGCGATCAATGGCCCGACAAAATTAATGAGATTTCAAAATCTAAAATCACATAACGCTCTACAAAGTTGTATACCTTTTTGGGTTGACGCTCTACAAAGTTGTATACTTTCGGTCTTGACGCTCTACA
>TARA_R110002126_G_scaffold9042_1_pt1 | contig 12173 bp, 14 predicted proteins | sample TARA_R110002126 | Tara Oceans TARA_R110002126 (sample SAMEA4397536) | marine metagenome | biome: Polar Biome; feature: [DCM] deep chlorophyll maximum layer (ENVO:01000326); material: water (ENVO:00002006), including particulate matter (ENVO:01000060) such as... | depth 30 m
CTGTTAATCAGAGGGTCCTTGGTTCGAGCCCAAGAGGGGGAGCAGATAAAGCCCAGTAAGTACTATACTTACTGGGTTTTTTGTTTTTAAGAATACTTTTTATCCAAGAAATTATCCAAATAAAGTATTAGTTAGGTTTGACAACTCAACTATCGGTATTTGGTATAAATTAACTAATAGAGGTACTTAAATTAATTAATCAACGTTCTATTAAATAGTTCATTGACTATCTAATATTCATTTTATGCAATTATTTAATAATATATATGTAATTTTGGTACTGTAAAAGAGACTAATTTTTAACTAACAATATGCTCATCGCACCTTAAGGGCGAAGGAGATCGAATAACGGATACTCATGGTGGTATCCGTTTTTTGCTTTATACAATAGAGGGAAGCCTTCTTCTTCCTTTATTTGATATCTTATTTAAATTTCTACCCGTTAAGTGATAGGCTGTAATTAAAAAATAATATTTTTCTCCCTTTGAATTCGTTTTTGGCTCAAGAATTACAACGTACTTTTGACTATCACAATAAATATAGGTTCGTAAAGTTCCTTTTTCTCTAACTGTAAAAACATCTACATCTGAATTCTTGTCATCAAGATGAAACCTTACCCAATGTAATCGGTGAGACCTATGTGATTCATATTCTCTTTTTTTTGTCTTTTGATCTACTACGTGCGTAGTTAGGTGAGAGAAGAGGGTTTCTAAATCAATTTTGCCATCTTTCGGGGTAGGTACTACATTTAACGAATTGAACCTTACTGGTAATCTTTCTGCAAAACCTTTATTGAAAACTCCAACAAGTGATTTCCGTCTATTTGCACTATTTAAATGGTTAATCTCTAGTAAATCAGGATAGGCTTTTAATAAATTGAAAGGCATTCGTAGTTATTTTAAATCGATGAAGAATAGATTAAACTTATCAATATTTTTAGGTGTAGAATTGTTTAAACTATGACTTGTGGCAGAATCAATCCTTTGAATAATTTTATTCTTTGCTATAACTTTATTCATACCTCTTAAATGATAACTAAGTGCCCCCATAATCAAATCATCCAGTTGCATGAAAATACTTTCGTGTGACCTAATATTTTGGACGTTTTTTAAAGATGAATATTTGTATTGAAGAATATCTTTAAGCCTATTTACCTTAGACGCACTCAAAGTATCTTTTATGTCTAAATAAATATTGTAATTAGATTCAAGATCCAATTTGTGATAAATTAGCTGATAGTACATTTTATAATAAAAATCATCATACTCATCTCTACTTCCCGATGATTTAAATTTTGTTTTATCCACTACTACTGCTCTAAAACTTAAGTCAGAAGCGAAGAAGTAATCTATTAAATCCAAGTAAAATCCAGTTTTAGATTTAGAGACCTTTGACCATTTGATTTCTTGATAAAAATTATGTTTCTTTTTAAGAGAATCAATTTTTTCTTTATGTAGGTCTTTTTGATTGTATGGAACTGAAATATATGAGATCAACATAAAAGGAAAATTGTCATTTTCCAGATGGCAACTTTCATCACAGTAAAGGTTAAATGCTTTTTTCAATTAGTTTTTTTTAATGGAGGAGTAGAATGCAAACATAATATAATTCGTACAAATGTCAGAAGTAAAACAATTTGTCAATTCAATAAAATTTAGATGATACTGGGATAGTTTTAAAATTTATTGGGAACGTTGCTGTACCTGTTTAAAGTTTCGCCACTTACAAAAGTTCCTATTTCTAATATCTTGTTTATTTTATTCTCGTACATAACCTCAACCCAGAAATATGATAATGCGTAAAGTACATAGGTTATTCTGCCGTCTTTAACCGAATCTACATACTGTCCTTTTGTAAATACTGTATCGTACTTCTCGTGGTTTGATAATATGTTGAAGTCGTATATACCCATGGGTAAACTTATAATTAATCTTCAATAGTTTTTACCATCATATCGCAATTGTATAACTGCGTTCTAAGGCTATCTACTACATTAGTTAATGCTTCGGCTTCATTACGCAAAGAGTTAGTTTGTTGATGTATTTTATTGACCTCATCTTTTAACCGCATATTTTCTTTTTGTAATTCTAGGTTTTGATTGGTGCATCCAGTCAATAGGATAAGTAAAACTATTATTCGCATATTTGAAAATACAAAACATTAATTAAATAAGAATACCAAAAAAAGTTTTCTCATAACTTGAAAAAATATTGATTATTCAAACTATATCCTTTCCCTGACCCAATTGTCAATTGGTACATTCCAAAATCCAAGCACTGGCATAATATAAACTACTACTCTAGATGGATATTGATAATACAAATTAAAATCCAAGGTGTCAGGTTCAAACTCAACAAAGAAACCAGCCATTGATAAAGGCTTGTTTTCGTGCATTCCTGCATCTTTTAATGCTGTTTCATACCTTTCCTTACCCACCTCTTTTAAAAGGTCTCTAATACGCTTTAAATCATAATTTCTGAATACTATTTTGGACATAATCCAAAATTCAGGATATTTTCCAATATATTCAATTATTTAATTGCCAATTATTTTTGTAAGTGTTTGAAGTTGACCTCGCGCGCGTATTGGTTTACTTCTTATCACATTCCTATTAATCTTTTTTTAGGCGTTAAATTCGTTAAGTCCAGTGCAAGTGAATTTCGAGGTTTTTTATCAACTACGCGCGCAAACAGATAGTGGGTTATTAGTCATCTTTCTATTTTGCTTAAAAATATGCGCACGTTGTGACTGCGAAAAAACCTTGCTTCAATGTTAGGTTTTATTAGGTTTTAACTTTTTACCGTTATAACAGTAATTACTTTTTATGGTTTCCGATTATTCCTTTTTTTACCGTTCCAAAAACAATTCCTTTTTATGGTTTCCGATTAGTCCGTTTTTAAAATATTTGTGAAAATTATGGTTTCCCGTAAAAGGAAACTTTAATTAAGTCTAATCTTTGAACAATAAATAATAATTCTAAAAATTTATTGATATGAGATTCAAATTATTATTCCTGTTTTTATTCTACTGTATCCTACTAACTGGACAAAAAAATAATCATGTCGATTCGATTAGTTATGACGAATTACTAGAATTGACAAATTCCAAAGAGTATAAGAACTATTTTGACGTAAACGAATATATAACTCGGGAAGGTGACAAAATTATAATTGGCGATACATTGGTGATAGGTAAACCAAGTAACTCAAATAATATTACTCAAGGTTCTGTTGCAATTGGTCAGGCAATTAATAATCATAGTTACATTTACTTAGGTACAACTGCTGCTGCATTGACTGGAACTCTTATGATGGGGAATGACGGTATGTTAAATGACAGGGTTTTTGTTGTTGGAATTTCTGCAGGTCGAATTTCAAAGAAAAATGACTATGAAATATACTTAGAGTTGAATAAAGTTGGTGGAGGTAGGTTTTTAGGAGTTAAGAAGTTGGCGCGTGTTCTTTTTGAAAAGGCAATGGAGTCTGGTGAAATAATTAACTCTAATGCTAAAATGACTAGAAGCGAGGCAATAAGGAAATTGAAAGAGGCAAAAGAGTTATATGATTTGGAAATGATGTCTAGTGATGAATATGATGCATTAAAAAATCAATTATCACCAATTATTAAAGAGCAATAACCATTTACAATCTAAACTTTTAAAAATGAAAGAAAATAAAACTATCTCAGAAAAACACAGGAAGTTTGTAAATGAACGTGAGGATTGGACGGATAGGCAAATTCAATTATCACAAGTTTATTATTTAAGGTTGATACAAGATGCTACAGAAAGAACAAGAAGCAATACATCGACAATTGTTTGGATTGTGGTAATTGGTATTGTCATTTCAATACTAGGTGCTTTGGTAGGATTATAGCCTTATTAAAATCTAAAGTTTCCCGAGTTTTTTTAGAATTATATTATAAAGTCATCTTGTTATTAAACAACTACGCGCGCGGACGGATAGTGCGATATAATTAATTATCTATTCTGCATTACAACTTGTGCGCGTATTTGATGTATAGATTATCTTCTTTTTGACATTATAAAAACAATTCCTTTTTTGTTGTCCGATTAGTCCAAACTTGTTTTTTGACCTGTACGCGTAGTGACTCCAGAAAAGTCTTTATTATCGCATTAATCAATAAATAGATTTAAAGAACCTTGTAATGAAGGTTAGGTTTTGTTAGGTTCTTGTATGCGTCTATGATGTGTAATTACTTATGTAATCAAAGAATGTGAAAATCACATGTTACTTATATTCTAACTATCAAAACGGTACGCGCGCGTATAGGTAGTAAACGAGATAGTGGTAGTTTAGAAACCTTATATAAAAGATGATTTATTCTTTTAATATTTCTTTTAATTCAATTATACTATTGAGTTTTCTACCTCCTGGGCTTTGTACTAATGGAAGTAAATTTTTTATTTTGTTCGTTTGATAAGTTGCCTTTGTATTTTTCCCTAATCTTTTCTTTAATTCTTGCTTCATTAAATCGTAGTTGCCGTTGAATTGGTCGTATAATAATTTAGTTAATGCTAGGTCGTTTAATTGGGAAATGGTCTTAAACTGGCTTAAATCAAGTTGAGGTGTTTCCATTGGTTGTCCTTTTAGTATGTTGTTTAATATTATACTGTTTATGTTGGTCTGGTTTAGAATATCCATCATATTTCGAGTGCCTAAATATTTCTTTACGGTTCTGTAATCGTTTAATTTTGATTCTACTCTAGATGTATCCTTGAAACTGTTAATATCTATATCTAGACCTTTATATTTTGATTTGTTGTTGTTCATTTCGCAATACTTCCCGTAAATGTTTAAACTCATTCTATCATGTTTATTGATGCTTTCAAAAGTGATGTTATTATCTCTAGTTAATTTGAAATGTTTGTTAGGGTTAATCATGGTAAAATCGTTTAGTAAGTCTTCAATGTCTAGTTGAACATCATTTTTAATATGTACTAGACTTAAAGTGGATTCCTTAATAAAATCTTGATTTAGTTCTATTCCGTACCTTTTAAGAGTATCTCGTAGTTGTTCGACGGTGTCTAAACAAAATCCTTTACCATAATTTTCATTTAAGATTCTTGCATTAACCTTTATCGAAATGTTGTTATTTCCTATTCCCAAACTTTCTAATCCTATTGGCTTGTTGATCATCTTCAAATAACTACTTGTACTTTCATTTTTGTATGTAACCACCTCATCAAACTTGGAATTATCCCAATCTTTTCTATAGTCAATACTAACCTTCAATTTTATGTTGTCTAGTGATGTGATAGGTATTAATTTTTAACCCTTTTTTACTTTATACTATACTAGTAGTAAAAAGTATTATTTTTGGGTTGTTGTCGTTGCCGATATCATTTGAACAAATAGAGGGGTGTTATGCGCACCCCTCTTTCTGTTTTAATAGTTTTCCTTGATATATTTAAGTAGGTCTGTTATACGCCTTGTATAATAGTCTGAAAAGTAATACGCCTTTATTATGTTTCCGTTATCAACAAACCTCATTACTATGGTGTTTGTTTTAGCATAGGTGTCTCCATAATAAAAGACTGGATCGGGGGTTGAGAACAAACCAGTAATTTGTTTGCTCCATTTTGTTTCCAATCTTATCTTAAGGGAATATATATAATGTGCTTTTGAAAAACCTCTGTTAATGCCAATATTGATTTTATTGGATAGGGTTTCTTTTCCGTCTATGAGGTCGTAATGCCTAACCTCTTTAAATTGTTTGTCCGTATCTAGTTTAAACTGCATCACATCTGGTACGGGTATCGTTGCCGTTGCCATTTGTTATAGTTCGATTAATGCGGATTCTACTTCACTACGTTTGTAGTATACTTTACCAGATATGCCGTATTTATTCAATACACCTTTGGCTGTCCATAAATGTAAAGTGCTTAAATTTATTTTGAGCAGTTTGGCTGTTTCTGAACGTGTTAATAGTTCTTGGGGTGTCTTTGGTTGAAAACTCTTTTTGAGTTCGTCTAAAAGGCTCTTGACATCTTGGTTTATTTCGTTTCTTAATTGTTGTGGTGTGGTTGCCACAAATTGTAACTGTTGCATAATGCATTATTTTTTTTAGTTAATAATGCTGCAAGGTCAATCTGTTTAGAGGTGGGGGGTACTCCCTAAAATTCCCCCTAATTGTTTTTTATAGTTGAAATAAGTATTTTTTGACCTCATCCATATAATTGTATGAAGTGTATTTACTAGGGTTTTCATTTGATTTTGGGTTTAATGCAGAAATATTTCCTTTGACACTTCTAGTATTGGTATTTAGTAACTTGGATATAATATTATTTCTTTTGGTGTCAGTGATGTTTTTAAAATAATCTAATTCAAAAAAACCTATTTCGTTCAATAAAGCAATTTGATGTGGTAAAGATATTTTGCTTTTAGAAATTTCATTTTTTGTTGGAAGTGTATTTTGTAGTGAGGTAATTAAAATTTTTAATTCTGTAATAAATTTGGTAATTAAATAATTATTATGTTTTTCAGTAACCTCTGTGTAACTGTCAATAAGAATTTTTAAAAAAATAATTTTATAGGGTACATGTATAATGTTTTTGATTTGTTCAAATGTGAAAACCTCTTTCTTTTCCATATACTCTAATTCGAAAGAATACAAATCTTTTAATTTTCTCAATTCTGTAGGATTGTCCTGTACAAGTTTTCTTTCTTGTATTAATTCTTCTCTTTTCTTTATGGCATCTCTTTGCAATCTTCCGCCTGCACTACAAAAATTTGCGACAATTTTGACGGCATTTCTTTTTAGGAAGTCAATTTTTAATTCCGAATAAGTGGTTATCGATATGCATTCATAATCAATAAAATTAGGGGTTTCTTTAAGTGTTTGACTTTGTAGTTTTAATGGATGAAGTTTTATTCCTGTTTCTTCCCAAAACCTATGTAATCTTTTGTCTGTTAAATAGGAATAACCCTTATATTTTTCAATAAATTTTGGAAATGAATTGTGTTTAAAATCAATCGCATAAAGTGTTCTGTAGTTTATGTCAACTCTTTCCATATTTAATTTATTAATTGCTACTAAATATAAAAAGGGCTATTGAATTAACAATACTTTTATACCAAAGTTTTATTACTTAATGCTTTTCAGTCTGAATATATATCAACTGCTTTAGATGCTCTCCTGTTTATTACTTTTAAAGGATTGGTTCTATGTATTTTTTACTACTGATAGTTGTGGTTCTTTTGGTTCTTTGTCTCTTTGCTCCATTTCGTCAAATTTACCTCTTGCCATTTTTGATAGAGTTCGGTCGGACTTGTCTATGTAGGCGTAGAAGTTTTTTTCATTTACATGACCTGTAATGTTCATTATTTCTTGGGTTGACCAATTTCCTAGATTATAAAAATTACAGGCAAAGGAACGTCTGCCAGTATGATTGCTAATTAATTTATATTTAGGATAAATACCTTTTTTGCCGTTGTATCTGCCTGAAACTTTTTCTCTTATTCCTGACCTATTACAAACGGTTTTTATTAATGAGGATAAGATGCTCCGTTGACTTTGTTCGTTTTCTGTAAATTTTGGAGGGAAATCGTTGCCATATTTTTCTAAAACATCTTTTACTTTATAGTGAACTGGTATTTCAATATTCTTACCTGTCTTAAACTGTTTTGTTACAATGTACAGTCCGCCATCAATAGTTTGTATGTTCCTTTTTGTAAAACGGTGCAAGTCGGAAACCCTTTGAGCAGTATAACAGGCAATAATAAACCAGTCTTTAGCAATTGCCAGTCTTTCGGTTAGCATTTCCTTATTGATTATCAAATCTATTTCGTCAAAAGTCAAATAGGTAACTATACTTTCATCTTGAAACCCTTTGATGTTTAAGTATTCTGGGTCAACAATGCATTTATTCAATTGAGCATCACGAACAATTGTTTTAAGGCGTTTTATGTAACGTCCTTTCGTGTTTATGCTCTTTGGTTTGTCCGTAGTAAGATAGTTAAGAAAATCGTCGGCAAATGCTTCATTTATATCTCTAAGTTTAATTGTAGTGCCTCTATGCTCTTGGTACTCCTTTAAAACCTTTTTGAAGTTGAGGTACTTATCAATGGTATTTTGCTTGTACTTAAATTTGACATTATTCTTTAGATAGGTTCTGGTTTTTAAATCATTACAATACCATGCGGTATAGGGTAATAATAACTCTTTGTCCGTTATAGGTTCTAGGTTGTTGAATTTCTGAATGATGGACTTGATGTCTTTACTCTGAATATCTAAAAGGCTTTTATTCTCGTCTTTTTCTATATCATCAATGTAATCGACAATTATAGTTTTTAAGTCGTTAAGTCTTTCTTTGAGTTTTTTATTATGCGCCTGTTTTTCAGTAGGTAGGTCTGTCTTCTTGTTCCATTCTTTTGCGTTCTGAATGCTTAATCCTGAAGAAAGTCTAAAATCTTGTTTACTTCCTATATTAAGGCGTAGATATACTTTGCAGTTGCCAGTATTGCGGTAAGGGTAGAATTTAATATTTGCCATGGTATATCATTTGAACAGTACTAAGTTAGTGGTTTGTTAAATTTTATCCAATATTTTATCCAATATATCTAATACTTGAATATATTATATTAGATTGTTTTAGACTTTAAATATAACAAAAACAGTAGTTTAGTGATTGTTTGGCATTGTTAGAAATCTTAGTAAATATATAATTAGCACCCCAAGAGGGGGAGCAAAAAGCGAAATCCAATCTATTTATTTAGGTTGGATTTTTTGTTTTTGGTCAATACTGCTGGTGGTTAGCGCTGTTTTGTTTTACACGTCTACTCTTTCTTATATAATTAATTTCTCGCTGTTATATTAATAATTGTGTTTTGTACTAGGTTTATCAATTTAAATTCTAGTAATCCATTTTATTCAAATGATAAACAGAAAGGTTCATTATAATTAGCCTTAATCTATCCCCAATCTTTTTCGATATATTTGATTTACTTAACTATTGTATTTATAAGATCCAAATATGTCAAATTACCTGATTACCGTAAATAAAGAAGAATTACAATGTAGCATTAGCAACGTAGATTCTTTAGATAGTATAATGGTCAATGAGAATACGCTTCATGTTTTAGATAAGAATAGCGCTTTTGACGTAGAAATAATTCATTCCAATTTTTTGAATAAGACCATCTCACTTTCAATTAACGGAAATATTTATGATGTTAAACTTGAAGATAAGTACGATCAACAAATTAAAAAGATGGGATTGCTGGCGGTAACCATTCAAAAACTAAATCAAGTGAAAGCACCCATGCCCGGTTTAATTGTTGATGTTTTGGTAGAGGTGGGGCAAGAGGTTATAGAGGGAACTCCTTTACTAGTACTCTCAGCTATGAAGATGGAGAATGTTATTCTTGCTCAGGGCGAAGGCAAAATAAAATCAATTGAAGTTAAAAAAGACGATGCAGTAGAGAAAGGACAGTTGATTATTGAAATGGAATAAGAACAATACTATAACCGCCATGGTTGAAAAAGAAAATTAAGTTCTAATGAAAAAAGTATTAATAGCCAACAGAGGGGAAATAGCATTACGGATAATGAAGACTGCCCAAAAAATGGGTATAAAAACCGTTGCCGTATATTCTGAAGTTGACCGTCATTCGCCACATGTAAAGTTTGCAGATGAGGCAGTTTTACTTGGTCCTGCTCCTTCATCAGAATCTTATCTAGTGATGGAAAAAGTAATTAATGCAGCTAAGGGTACAGGCGCAGATGGTATTCACCCAGGCTACGGATTCTTAAGTGAAAATGCGGCTTTCGCACAAATGGTAGAGGACAACGGTATCACTTTTATTGGACCAAAGCCTCATGCCATTAAGGTAATGGGAAATAAACTGGCTGCAAAAGAAGCGGTTCGTGATTATGATATTCCAATGGTGCCTGGTATTGAAGAAGCCATAACAGATGTTGCCTTGGCTGAAAAGGTAGCAAAGCAAATCGGTTTTCCTATCCTAATAAAAGCATCTGCAGGTGGCGGTGGTAAGGGAATGCGCGTAGTTGAATATTTGAAGGATTTACCGGAGCAAATGCAACGGGCTATCAGTGAGGCACAAGCTGCTTTTGGCGATGGTTCCGTATTTATAGAAAAGTACGTGGGCTCGCCCAGACATATAGAAATTCAAGTCTTGGCAGATATGCATGGTAATATTGTTCATTTATTTGAACGCGAGTGTAGTGTTCAAAGAAGACATCAAAAAGTAGTTGAAGAAGCCCCATCGGCAGTTTTGACTCCAGAAATTAGAAATGCCATGGGAGAAGCTGCAATTAAAGTAGCTAGAGCTTGCGATTATGTTGGTGCAGGTACGGTTGAGTTTTTGTTGGATGAACAGAAGAATTTTTACTTTTTGGAAATGAATACTAGGCTTCAGGTTGAACATCCTGTATCTGAGTTAATATCAGGTATTGATTTAGTTGAGCAGCAAATCAAAGTAGCACGTGGCGAAAAATTGGCATTTACACAAGAGGATTTGAAAATTAAAGGTCATGCACTTGAGGTACGTGTATATGCAGAAGACCCATTAGCTGATTTTATACCGAGTATTGGTACGCTATCAACCTATAAAACTCCCGTTGATGATGGTATTCGCGTTGATGATGGTTTTGAAGAAGGTATGGAGGTTCCTATTTACTATGACCCAATGCTTTCTAAGTTGATTACCTATGGTAAAACTAGGGAAGAAGCTATACAGTTAATGATAACAGCAATTAATAATTACAAGGTAGAGGGTGTTGCCACAACCTTGTCTTTTGGAAAGTTTGTTTGTGAACATGAAGCCTTTACTTCTGGGAATTTTGATACTCATTTCGTTAAAAACTATTATTCTCCAGAGCTTTTAGAAAAACAGTATGCGGAAGAAAGAAGAATAGCGGCCTTAGTAGCATTGAAATTGTATTTAGAAAATGATAAGACATTAAAATTGCCGACTAAGGTTGCTTCTAATTGGCAGAAGAGTAGGATGTAAAATTGCAATAAGGATTTGAACGATTACAATGAAAAATAATAAAGAGATATTAGCAGAGAAACTGGCGTTGGGTAAAATGGGTGGTGGTCAAGAACGTATTGACAAACAGCATGCCAAAGGAAAGTTAACTGCATATGAACGTATTCATTTTTTGTTAGATGAAGGGTCATTTGAAGAAATGGGTGCTTTAGTAACCCACCGTACTAAAGATTTTGGTATGGAAAAACAAGTCTTTTATGGTGACGGAGTAGTAACGGGATACGGAACCATCAATGGAAGACAAGTTTGTGTTTTTGCACAGGATTTTACTGTTTTCGGTGGTGCGTTATCTGAAACCCATGCCGAGAAAATCTGTAAGATTATGGATATGGCCATGAAGATTGGTGTGCCTATGATTGGTTTAAACGATAGTGGTGGTGCACGCATTCAAGAAGGAGTTCGTTCTTTAGGTGGTTATGCCGATATTTTTCATAAGAACGTAATGGCATCGGGAGTAATTCCGCAAATTTCTGCCATAATGGGTCCATGTGCCGGTGGTGCTGTATATTCACCTGCAATGACCGATTTTACTTTGATGGTAGAGAACTCCAGTTATATGTTTGTAACTGGACCAAATGTGGTTAAAACGGTTACAAATGAAGAGGTGACTTCAGAAGAACTTGGTGGTGCGTTGACCCATGCTACTAAATCTGGTGTAACACATTTAACGGCTGCTAACGATATTCAGTGTATCAACCAAATTAAGCAGATAATTAGTTATATGCCTCAGAACTGTGAGGATAAACCAGCTGATATTCCATTTGTACTTGGTAATGAGGTTCGTGAAGTATTAGAAGAAATTATACCTGAGAATGCAAATCAACCATACGATATGCGTAACGTCATCAACGGGATTATTGATCAAGATTCATTCTTTGAAATACACGAAGCCTATGCTGATAATATTGTGGTAGGTTTTGCAAGACTTGGAGGTAAAAGCATTGGTATTGTTGCAAATCAGCCTATTAGTTTGGCTGGTGTGCTTGATGTCGATAGTTCTAAAAAAGCAGCACGTTTTACTCGTTTTTGCGATTGTTTCAATATTCCGCTTTTAGTATTGGTAGATGTTCCTGGGTTTTTACCGGGTACAGATCAAGAATGGAACGGTATTATTACAAACGGTGCTAAATTGTTGTATGC
>TARA_R110002126_G_scaffold291731_2_pt1 | contig 12162 bp, 5 predicted proteins | sample TARA_R110002126 | Tara Oceans TARA_R110002126 (sample SAMEA4397536) | marine metagenome | biome: Polar Biome; feature: [DCM] deep chlorophyll maximum layer (ENVO:01000326); material: water (ENVO:00002006), including particulate matter (ENVO:01000060) such as... | depth 30 m
GTTAGAATTTGTATTGTTACTAAAAGTACAATTCGTAATCGTTACTTGGGCATTCTGAGCTGTTTGAATAACTGCTCCTGGAGCAGATTTAGTAAAATTTTGAAATGTTAAGTCTGTAAAAGACACGTTTCCTGTAGTATTTAATTGCATAAAACCTGCAGTACCTGATGTACCATCTAATGTTCCATTTGAAATACCAACATAGTTTAATGCTTTTACTGTACTAATTAACGTTGTCTGTGTATATGTGCCAACAATGTTTACAGTATCTCCATTAGTTGCTCCAGAAATAATTGCTGTTAAATTGGAAGATGCATTTGCTTCTGATGTACCATCTGCAGCACCTGCAGCTGATGAAGCTACCCACCAAGTTGCTGCTGATAAATTTATCGCCATTAAAAAGAATAACGATAAAGTAAAAAGTAATTTGTTTTTCATTTTGTTAAAATTTAATTAATAATTTATTTTATTTATGTTAATCTTTTAAGAGAACACTTAAGAATTAAACATAGAATTACAAATATTAAAAAAGACTTTGCTTATCAATGCTACATATGTCTTTTATTAAGAAACATATGTAATATTAATAAAATGTTATTTTTCATAAAAACTTGATTATCATTTTATTATGTTTTTACACTTATAATTTAATTAACAATAAAGCATAGATATGAGTTAAAAAAACACAGAAGTTTTGTAAGCATTTTTTTGAAAAAGAAAAACACCATATTTTAAAAATATAGCGTTTATAATTAGATTTTTCTTTGTTTAAATTTTTGTAGAAATACCGCTTTTTATTACGGAATTATATGCTGTAAAAAGAGATTTTACTTTTGATGTATATTTAGGGTTACGAATCAAATTTTGATGCTCATTTTCTTGAATATTATCATTTAAATTGAATAGTGCTTTTGGCGTTCTTGTTTTTCCGGTCTTGTCTTTTTTATCTACAGCAATAATTAATTTCCAACCATTTTTTACAATCATGACTTCTTTACCTGTACCAGATTGATTGATTAAAAAAGGATGTACAGCATCATTATTTTTCCCAAATAAAATAGGTAGCAAATTTGCTGAATCCATAGCTTGCCCATCTTCTATTTTTTGATTGGTAACCTCAGCTAAAGTTCCTAAAATATCTAAGCCCAAAACAGGGATGTTAGAAACAGATTTTGGTTTAATTTTTCCTGGCCAAGAAGCAATAAATGGTACTCTATGACCACCTTCGTAAGGTTGGTTTTTTCCACCTCTATAAATATCGTTAGATTTATGACCCGATTTTATAGTGTTTGGTTTTAACAATCCCCCATTATCAGAAGTAAAAATGATGAGTGTATTTTCATAAATACCTTTCTTTTTTAGAGCATCAATCATCATTTCCATTTGAACATCTAATTCTTTTACCATATCTAAATGACTAGAAGGCGTTGTACCTGCTATTTTAATGCCATTTAATTTTTTAGATGGTGTATGAGGTAAATGCACAGCTTGTGAGCAATAATACATAAAGAAAGGTTCTTTCTCTGAAGCTGTTTCAATAAAATCTACAGCTTTATTCACTAATAAAGCTCCAGAATTATATGGATTCCAATAACTATCGCCTAAACCTTCTTTTTTATCTAGTTTCACGTTTATTTTACTCATATTTTTCTGAGTAATCATAACGATTTCTGATTTTTCATTTAAAGGCATCATCACTCCATTTTCATAAACAGCATAAGGTTCTGCTTGAATTCCTGCAGGATACATAAAACTATAATCAAATCCATTTTGTACAGGACCTTTGTCTATTACTTTTGTAATATCAACATCCATTTCAAGTTCCTTCCGAGCTGATCTATACACTTTATTTGAATCGTCTTTTCTGGCGAAATCCATTCCAAAACCCCATTTACCAAAAAATGCGGTATTGTACCCAGCATTTTTCATCAGTTTTCCTAATGTAAGTTGATCTGATTTTATTGGAGAAGGTTGATAAGCCCCCCAAACACCCCAAGGCGCATAACTTCTGTAACAGTTATTACCTGTCATCATTGCATAGCGAGAGGGCGCACATAATGCTGCTGGTGAATGTGCATCTGTAAAAATCATTCCTTCTTCTGCCAATTTATCTAAAGCTGGTGTTTCTATTACGATGTTATTTGAGTGTATTTCTCTATAATATGAGATGTCTCCAACACCAATATCATCTGCAAGAACTACAATTACATTTGGTTTTTCTTGGGCAAACGTAGCCGCCATAAAAACGAAATAACAATAAACAAATAGCGTATTCTTTTTCATAATTAAAATTAAATTAGATTTTTAATCAAGTTTTATTAATCTAAAACTGGGTTTCTTTTTTCATCTATACGTTTCACAGCATTGACCTCATAGATTCGTTTTAATTGCCATAGCGGGCGTTCTAATTCGCCTTCCCATTCAAACAATGTTTTATACATTTCACGAACTTTTTCTGGGTGTTTTGAAGCAAGATTATTAGTCTCTGTAATATCTTCGGCTATATTATATAACTCCGCTGGACGGTCTGGATATCGTAAAAATTTCCAATCGCCTTCGCGCACTACTCCTCTATTTTCTATTTTCCAAAACAGTTTTTCGTGCGGCGCATTCTTATTTTTATTGGTTATAAAAGGCATTAAGTCGACACCATCTAATCCTTCTATTTGTGATGCATTACCACCCGCAAGATTTACAAATGTTGGAAGCATATCCAACATACTAATAGATTTTTTATATTCTGTACCAGGTTCAATTACAGTTGGAAATTTCATGATAAAAGGTACTCTAATACCACCTTCTAAAAAATTAGATTTACAACCACTTAGTGGGTAATTAGATGTTTCGGTTCCGTCTGGTCCTCCATTATCATTCGAAAAAACAATAAGTGTATTTTTTTCTAAACCAAGTGCCTTCAATTTTTTAAGAATGGTACCACAAGCACGATCTAGAGCCAAGGTCATTGCTGCAAGCTTTTTACGCTTTCCTGTTAAACCTTTTATTTTTGCCAAATCTTCATAGGTGGCTTCCAACGGAGAATGAACTGCGTTAAAAGAAACATACATAAAAAATGGCTCTTCCTTATGGCGTTCCATAAAATCGCAAGCCTCATCGGCAATGGCATCTGTTAAATATTTTTTTGGTTCTTCAAACAAACCAAATCCCTTTTCCATTCTATCTTCAGGGCGATCTAAAGCTGCTTCTAAGCTTAATGGCCAGAAACTTCTAGCACCACCTCTAAAACCATAAAATTCATTAAAACCTCTATTTAAAGGATGATATTTATCGGCATTACCTAAGTGCCATTTCCCTAAAACAATCGACTTGTAACCTAATGGATTTAAATAATCGGCAATAGTATTTATACCTAAAGGCAATCCCATGTCGTCTCCTAGTAATTTAGAAGAATCACTCATGTATCCTGGAACATTGTTTTCTTCGATACCATATCGCTGTTGATACATCCCGGTTAACAAACCGGCTCTTGATGGTCCGCAAACCGAATCTGTGGTATAGGCTTCATTAAAAACCATACCTTCTGAAGCCAGTGTATCCAAAATTGGAGTTTTAAATGTTTTACTACCCTGAAAACCAAAATCATGATAGCCTGCGTCATCTGCAAAAAGAAAAATAATATTTGGTTTTTGAGCTGTTACATTTAATATTGAAAAACATAATAAAAAGACAGCTAATCCTAATTTTAAACTCTGAAATAGTTTCATTTTATTTTAATCTATTTTATTTTCTGTGAAAAATATTTGTCTCCCATTTTTAAGAACTAAATCTTCTCCTTTTAATTCAATTTTACCTTGTAAGCGAATATCTGTAGATGAAGCACCTATTTTAAAGAGATAACTATCTGCTTCTACAATCCATTTTTGATTTTTGTATTGTACCAATTGTTGTGGAGAAACTTTAAAAGTTACTCTTTTCTTTTCTCCTGACTTTAATGAAACTCTTTGAAACCCTTTTAACTGTATGGGTTTTATTGTTGATTTTTCACTTACTGGAGAAACATATAATTGTACAATTTCTGTTCCATCTTTTTTACCCGTATTTTCTAAAATAAATGAAATTGAAAATCGATCATCTGTTAGATTTGCATTAGGTTGAATTTTAAAATCACCATAGGTATAATTTGTATAAGACAATCCAAATCCGAATGAATATAAAGGCTGATTTTCTGAATCATATCCATTTTGATAATTAACTTCTTCATTTACTTGAGAATTAGGATACGTAACGCATAACTTTCCAGAAGGATTTACTTTCCCTATTAAAACATCTGCAATGGCATTACCACCTTCTTCACCAGGAAACCAAGCATTTATAATGGCTGCACATCTACCTTCTAATTTATCAATTACTTGTTGTCTGCCACCAAACAATACTAAAATCACAGGTTTTCCTGTAGCCAACATTGCTTCTGCAAAAGCTTCCTGTTCTCCTGGCAAACCGATTCCGTTTCTATATCTACCTTCTCCATTTAAAGAAATATTTTCTCCCATTGCTGCTATAATTACATCGCTTTCTTTGGCAATTTTTATCGCATTTTGTAAATTAGGTTGTGGCAATCCTCTAACCGTTAAAAGTTTTAATCTACTTACTCTATCATCACCAAATCCGTCTTTATCAATTTTAGCTTCTAAAGGTTCACTCCAATCGCAACCACGTTCATGTGCTATTTGAACCGTATTTCCTAATGCCTTTTCCAAACCTTCTTTTAAAGTTACTAACTTCGGGTTTAAAGGATCATATGCTGCACTTTTCCAAAAAGCGCGCATCGCTTGATACGTATAATCACCCAATAAACCTTCCGTTGTTGCTGCATTTGGGCCCACTAATGCAATTTTTTTTACTTTATCTTTTAAAGGTAAAACTCCGTTGTTTTTTAGTAAAACAATTGATTGTGCTGCTGCTTCATAAGCCAATTTTCTATTTTCTGGTGGATCAAAATCTAACACTCCATCTTTACCAATTTGTGGATTTTCATCCAACAAACCTAATTTAACTTTCATTATTAAGGACCTTTTTACAGATGTATTGATTACTTCTTCTGTAACCAATCCTTTTTTAATTGCTTCTTTTAAGAGTGGAAAAGTTTTAGGTGATGACAACTCTATATCTACTCCTGCATTGATTGCCAAAGCTCCTGCAGTCATTTCATCTGGTGCTTGTTTATACTTTTTATAAACCATATTAATGGCTCCATAATCACTCACAATTAAACCATCAAAACCAATTTCTCTACGTAACATTCTATCTAACATTGTAGGATTTACAGATATTGGTAAAGATTTATACGTTCCATAAGAAGGCATCACACTTTTAGCGCCAGCAATTTTTATACATGCTTCATGAGGCATTAAATATTCTTCATATAAAGTTTTTTCTGAATTGTTTTTTGTGCCATAACCTGCAAAATGTTTCACAGTTGCAGCAATACCTGTTTTAAAATCATCACCTTGTAACCCCTTTACAAAAGCAACACCCATTTTAGAGGTTAAATATGCATCTTCTCCATAACTTTCTTGATGCCGATTCCAATGTGCAGTTCTGCTTAAATCTAACATAGGCGATAATGCAAAAGTGGCACCTGCAGCTCTCATATTTTTTCTTGTTGATGTTGTGTTTCTTTCTACCAATTTAGGGTTCCAAGTACAACCAATACCAATTTGTTGTGGAAACGTAGTGGCACCTTGAGTAGCAAAACCAGTAATAGCCTCTTCGTGAAAAATTGCAGGAATTTTAAGTCGAGTTTTCGTCATTAGATAGTCTTGAATTTCCCGAACTAAATCCCTTAACTCTTCGGGATTTAAAGCTTGACCTGTAGAAAACTGACAAAAATGACCAATTCCATTTGCAAGATGTTCATCCATTTTTTCTGATGATAGCTTTCCATCAACCATTAATTCTCGAATTCGAGTTCCTGTAATTTGAGCTATTTTTTCATCTAATGTCATTATAGACATTAAATCATCAACTTTTGTATCGATTTTTAAAGTACTGTAAGGTGGTATGGTTATTTGTTTTTCAACAGGGATAGTCTCTTCTTGAATACAAGAATTAAAAATAACAACTAAAAAAAGGATTATTATTTTCTTCATTTTTATAACGTTTTTCATCATTTTAATAAATAATGAGTTTTCTGGTTAAGTTTTCTTTTAATGTTTTTGATTTTACAATATAAATTCCAGGTGTTAGTTTTGAGGTATCAATTTTATTATTGTTGCCTCTAAAAACTTTAACTCCAGATAATGTGTAAATTATAAATTCATTTTTTTCTATATTAGAATCGATAGTAATAAAATCTCCTCTTTTTGCATAACTAGGTAACAACTGAAATTTGTTTTTTTGAATTCGATTTGTTGTTAATGATAGAGGTTGGTCTGCCTTTTGAACCTGTAAAATTACAGAACTAATATGCCCTCCATTATCAGAAAATTTTACACTTATAGAATTTGCTCCCTGGTTTAAAAGGTTTGCTTCTACAGGAATTTCTAAAGTTCCAAAAAATTGATTTCTTGTGTTTTGATCATATCCTCTAACAATATCTCCATCCGTATTTATTTGAGTTACGTTTATTTTTACTGTCGGTTTTAAAGATAAGTTGTGAGCACGTCCAACACTTAAACGCAATGTTGCTAAACCATTACCAGCAGCAACATTATTAAATGTAAATGTATTATCAGTATTAGAAACTATCGGTTTTAAATAATCTGATGTATAATATTTTTTACTTTCAATTTTATTATTAAATATTATTACATCATTAAAATGATAGGTTAAAACAACAGTTTCTCCGTAATTTAAACTTAGATTTTCTGGAGCATTATTTTGAGTAGTTTCTGTTAACTCTGGAATTTTATCTAAGAAAATTTTTAAACTTTTTATATCTACTTTTTGCAAACCTTCTTTATTAAGCAAATTTAAATTTACATTCTGAGTGTTATCATTTAAATTATTTAAAACAACATATACTTTGTTATCATCTACAAATGCTTGTTTTTGAATGTCTATATTATTAGATTTTATAAGGATTCTTTTCCCTTTTATATCTTTCCACATTTCGTAAAATAGCTTTCTTTGTGTAAGTTCTACATTTCCATTAGCATCTTTTATCCAAATACTTGATTTCGAAAATTGTGAACTTGTATCTCTATTATTTACATTAAATGGGATAGCTATTTGCATATTGTCTGCACGTTCTATAAAATTCATAACCATATGAATTTGAGAACGAACTGCTTGTGAATTTGTAATAGGTTCGTAGTTAGAAACATTAGGAAAACCTGGTTGATTTGATACCAAACGCCCATATTCTGTAACTGCAATTGGCTTTACTTTTTGTAATGTTTTATAACTATAAGCTTCAATTAAATCTAAAATTGCTTCAGAATTGGAACCAGAACGTCTACCTCCTGTATTGTTTAAACCACTTCCATCATAAAGGTGTACAGAAAAAACATCAACATCATTTCCTACAATATCAATAAACTTCTTATAACGTTTGTTCCATAAATCGAAATCATTATTTTCAAATTCTGGATATGCAGAAGCATATCCCATAACCTTCATGTCTTTTAATTCTGGTACTGTATGAATTGCTTGACCAACATCTTTAAAATATTGACATGTTTTTGTAATAATATTATCAATTTTACTGGTTATGTATTTGCCATTTCTACCTTCTGGATAATAATCTATAGCATGCACCATAGGTTCATTAAAAGGTTCTAAAAATTCTGGAACTAAACTCCATTCTTTTTTGTAATTGTCTGCAACATAACTTGCCACATTTTTACTAAATTCAGAAACGTCTTCTATAGAATAATCTTTACTATCATCATAAAATAGTTGCTTAGCAGTACCAGTTGCAACAAGAAGTGCTTGCACATTTCTTACTCCTGAGTGATTATTTTTAATACTAGGAATAACTCCGTTTTTTAGTTTACCAAAAGGATTCCAAAATTGGCGAGAACCTTTATAGTTAGCAGCTATGTTATACTCATTTTTAAATGCCTCAAATTCATTATCGTTAGAGTTAAATAATAGATGTCCTGTTATATATTTACCTCTATTAAATTCGGAAACATCATTAATAAATCTTTGCGTTTTATGGTTTATTGTAATAACATTCTGAGAATATAAAGAGCTATAAAATAATACGATTGTAAATGTTGCAACTTTTCTTAAACTCATTTCTATATAATTTCTTTCTATTAAGCCTCTAGATTATTTAGCCTAAAAATAATTAGAAGCTATCGTCTTTGATTCAATTGGGCTTTCAAATTTAATTATTAAAAAATCTAAACTAAAAACCGTATGTTTTAAAAAATAGAACGGATGTTCTAATACCAATTAAAAAAAGAAACTCTTAGAAGTTTTTATATTTTGATGGAAATTTAGTGATTTGACTTATTTTTATATTTTTATAATACACTTCTGCAGCTTCAGATTGTATTTGAATTTTTCCTTTAGTTACAGGAATGGTTTTACCATCAATATCATAGCGTGCATTTTTTACTCTATTCACTATATAACCATTAACCAAATGAATGCTTTCGCTACCTAAACAATATATATCTAAGGTGTTCCACTCTCCATTTGGTTTTTCATACAAGACAGATTTACTTGCCTGACCAGCATCATATTTTGCCCATTTAAGAGGGGCTAAATCACCTTTTGGATTATATACATAATATGGTTTTCCATTTTCTTTTATTTTTTTTTCTGCGGGCACATCTCCATAAACGTCGCCTAGAGCTATAAAATCTCCACAATCTCCTTCTTGAACTTGAAATTCTAAACTTGCCATCCAAACATTCCAAAAAGCACCATGTTTACCTTTTGCATGATATAAAATACCACTGTCCCTTTTGTCTTTTAAACGTGGTTCCCATTTCTTTTCTCCCCATTTAAATTGAGTTGAAAAATGGTAATTGGAATATTCATTTTTAGTGGTTAAACCTCCATAAATTTCACCCGTTATTTTTAAGACATCTTCTTCATTTTCTTTTATCACCGAAAACACTTTCTTAGGATCGTTATTTAGTCCCATTGGTTTTCCTTTTCTAACATCTTTAGACTTTACGAAATCTATGTCAACAGTTGGATGCACAGCTCCCATCCAAACATCCCACTTAGAAAGGTTTTCATCTAATAAGTTTTCTCCTTCTAATTTAATTGTAACTTCTGATTCATTTAAAGACCATCTCATTCCTTCTTCTAAATGTTTTAGAAATTGTGGATTTGTATACGATTTATTGTTATGACCCATAGCTGTATAAAAAACTCGACCTCCTTCATAAGTATGATACCAAGAGATTGGGTGTTTTGTTCCCATTCTTTTTCCTTTATAACTAGTTTCATCAATATCAATTAATACATTGATGTGAGATGCTACTGGTTTTTTAAAATTATACCATTCATCAAACTTCTCAAAAGTAGTATCTAAATGAGCAATTGCTGGATGTTTTTGATTTTGATGAACATTTAATTTTGCTTTTTGTTGTTTAGGATGACTTTCAAATTGTGCTCCAATCATATTAACATAAAATGGCCAATTATATTCTGTATCTGTAGCTGAGTGAATACCAACAAAACCACCACCTTTATGAATAAATTCTTCAAAGCTTTTTTCTTGTGCTGAGCCTAAAATATTTCCTGTAGTATTTAAAAAAACAATCAACTTATATTTTGATAAATTTTCAGCATTGAAAACTAGTGAATCTTCAGAAAAATCAATTTGCCAATTATTTTCAATTCCTAAATTCTTTAAAGCAGCTATTCCACTTGGAATCGATTTATGACGCCAACCTGAAGTTTTTGAGAATACTAAAATTTTTGTGTCCGTTTTTTCTTTTTCAACTTTGATAGTTTTCGATATTCCATTTTTTTTATCAACAGATTTACAACTAACTGTAAATAGGAATAAACTCAGAATAACAGCACAAAATAGGTGTATTTTAAAATTGATTTTCATTTATTATAATTTAAGTACTGACATTAAAAATTGATTTGATCCTAAATCTAAACTCCTTTGTGATGGTAAAGAGCCACCAACATAAATAGTATGTTTACCCTTTCTTAAAACTAATTCACCATTTTCATCTATTTGATAAAAAGTTTCTTTTTTTAATTTTATGGTAACTGTTTTGGTTTCATTTGGTTTTAAATGAACACGTTTAAATGATTTTAAATCGAAAATGGGATCTTCTTTTCCTGCTAAAGGAGAACTGATATATAATTGAACCACTTCTTCAGATTCATTTTTCCCTGTGTTTTTAACATCAACTGTAACTCTAAAATCTTTATTTACTACCAAGTTTTGATACTCAAATGAAGTATAAGAAAGACCGAATCCGAATGGAAATAAAGGTTCTTTAACCATATATTTATAGGTTCTTCCTTTCATGTTATAATCTTCATAAGCTGGTAATTGGTTTACAGATTTTGGAAACGTTATTGGCAATCTCCCTGAAGGTGATACATCACCAAATAAAATGTCTGCCATTGCTGTTCCGCCTTCTTCTCCTGGATACCAAGCAAAAATAACAGCATCCACCAAATCAAATAATTCTGGGATCGCAATTGGGCTTCCTCCTGTTAAAATTAACACCAAAGGTTTATCGCTTTTACTTCTGATTTTCTTTATATAATTGATTTGATTTTGAGGTAATTTCAAATGTTTTTTATCTCCTTTACTATCAGAAACTATTGCCTCTCCTTCTTCGCCTTCATATAATCCAGAAATTCCCATAACTGCGATACAAACATCAGATTGACCAGCTTCACCAGTAGACCAATCAATAGGATTTACATTGGTTCTGTAAGGTAAAACTCCAGATTTGTAATTGATAGTTGTTCCTGCACCAACCTTACCCACAATACCATCTAAAATAGTCTGTGTACTACTTGTTAAACCATAATAATTACCCAATAAAACTTCTTCACTTGAAGCACTTGGCCCAACAACATAAATGCTTTTTGTATTTTTACTTAGAGGTAAAATGTTGTTCTTATTTTTTAATAAGACAATCGATTTTTGTGCAACTTCTTTAGCTAAATTTCTGTGTTTTTTAGAATCAACTACATCTGCAGAAATAGCATTGTATGGATTTGCTTCAACAGAATCAAACATTCCTAATTTAAAACGAGTTAAAAATCCTTCTTTCAGTCTTTTATCAATTAAATCAATTGTAATTAATTTTTGATTTAATGCTTTCTCTAGTGTTTTATATACATTTCCACAGTTTATTGTGGTTCCACTTTTTAACGCTAAAGCAGCAGATTCTTCAGGAGTTTTAGTTACTTTATGAAATCTATGGAAGTCGCTTACTGCTCCGCAATCTGACACAATATAACCTTTAAAACCCCAGTCTTTTCTTAAAATATCTTGCAATAAATAAGGACTACCAGCACAAGGTTCTCCTAATGTTCTGTTATAGGCGCCCATAACACCTTCTACATTTGCTTCTTGCACCAATGCTTTAAAAGCTGGCAAATAGGTTTCAAATAAATCTTTTTTGCTAACTACTGCATTAAATTCGTGCCTAAATTCTTCCGGCCCACTATGTACTGCATAATGTTTAGCACAAGCTGCAGCTTTTATGTATTTTGGATTGTCTCCCTGCAAACCTTTTACAAATGACACTCCTATTCTGCTGGTCAAAAAAGGATCTTCTCCATACGTTTCTTGGCCACGACCCCAACGTGGATCTCTAAATATATTTATGTTTGGCGACCAAAAAGTTAAACCTGCATATCTATTTCTGTTTCCTATTTTAATAGATTCATTATACTTTGCTCTTGCTTCATCAGAAATAGCTGTACCAACTTTTAAAATTAAATCTTCATCAAAAGTGGCTCCAAAAGCAATGGCTTGTGGAAAAACAGTTGCCCTACCGTTTCTTGCAACACCATGCAAAGCTTCATTCCACCAATTGTATTCTGGTATATTTAATCTTTCAATTGCTGGACAAACATCTAGTAATTGTGATGTTTTTTCCTCAAGAGTCATTTCAGAAATTAATAAATCAACACGTTTATCATTGTCAAGTGCTGTATTTAACCATTCAAATTTTGGTTTTGTAACCTCTATATTTTCTTGTGCATAAAATTTAATTTGTACACAAATTAGCAGTAAAAAAATGAAAATTT
>TARA_R110002126_G_scaffold101185_11_pt1 | contig 12149 bp, 13 predicted proteins | sample TARA_R110002126 | Tara Oceans TARA_R110002126 (sample SAMEA4397536) | marine metagenome | biome: Polar Biome; feature: [DCM] deep chlorophyll maximum layer (ENVO:01000326); material: water (ENVO:00002006), including particulate matter (ENVO:01000060) such as... | depth 30 m
TCAGTGCTGTCTGGAAAGAGGTTTTCGACAGTAGCCTGAACGCGAGGGCCTTGCTCGCGAAAACGTGCGCCAACATCTTCTTCAAGTGTCGCGCGAGCTGAAGGAGAAACATTTGAGCTGTTGCGAGACAAGCTTTGCGTTCCCTTGCTGACATCTCCAACCATAACAGGCTCACCAGCTGCCTGCATGGCAGCAAAGTCCTGATCGCTAATCTGCCTACCTTTTGCTGTAGCGGCGGCAGTTTTTTCCATAGCTACCGTTTCAGGCATTATGGCGCCACGAATAGGCTCAACGATGTTAGGACGAATGATACCTGTGTAAATTGGTTTGGCCGCAGTAGCCAAAGCGCCGCCAACAGCAGGAATGCCAGCGCCAAAGCCTGTTCCAAACATAAGGCCTTGTCCGGCGTGTTTTAGGCGTTCTTCAACAGTTGTTCCTTCGCCAAGCCCTGATACGACGCCCATTGCGCCACCGCCTGCGCCACCGCCCAAAATACGCTGACCATATGCCTTGAGACCAGCAAGCGCGCCTTCCCCAATAGGCTTTGCTGCGGCAAGTTTGGCGAACGGCATTGGTGTCACAAGTGAGCCAGCCACTGTGCCGCCAATAGACGCAATGGGAGATTCTTCAGAAGATTTTTGGCTTACCTCTTCGCGTTGTTTTTTTATGTCTGCAAATTCTGGAGTCAATTCGCCCGCATAGAACATGCGCTGGGCTTCTTCTCGGCCATGTTCTTTTATGGCATTGAGATAATTAGCCTGAGTATCGCTGCCAACTTGCCTCATTGCAGAGATGTCTTTGCGGAAAGGAATAGCCTCGTAAGCGCTACGGGCAAAGGCCTTTGCGCCCTCTCCGACGCTTTCAGCAAATCCTTTCTGGCTTGGTGCAGGCTTCATGACGCGCTCTATGGCGCCCGTAGCCGCGCCGTCCGGGCCATAGACAGGAATTTCAATATATTCAGGCTCAGCGGTCTGCGCCTGCTTCACGCGCTGCCTACCTTCTTCGCGAAGCTGCTCGCGCTCGCTCATGGGCGCAAAGGCACTTGCCGCGCGTTGCATGTCAGGCGCGTCAACCTCGTAGGTCTTGCCGTCCGGTCCCTGAACCTCAAAAATGGGCATGTGATCAGTCCTGTTTTTGCCGGATCTTAATCCCGTTGGGCAAAGTCACCCATCCCTGAGCATCTGGCGAACCTTTAGGCGAAGACCGAATAGCGGATTCACGCGCTTGAGAACTTTTCTCTAAATCCTTCATTGAATAGCCAATTGCTGCTTCAATAGGAGCGAGATCAGTGCCCTGCAATTCCTTCGCCTTGGCAAGCTTGTAAACTGCTGAACGGGCAATCTCACGCTGCTTGGCAAGATTTGTTTCAATCAAATCAGCAGACATGCCCGGCGAAATGTCGGCCTTATCAAACGCTTTCTTTTCCCCAACCGTTACAGCTGAGCCAAAAAGAGCGTTTCGGGCCACGTTTTTCCGAGCGTTGTAGTCTTTCCACCATTGAGCTTGGTCTTGATACCCATAACCTCTACTCCCAGCAGTATTCTGGGCCTCGCCAACTACGTCAAGCATTTTGCCTGCATATTCTGGCTTGAACCTGGTTTTGAGGTCGTCAATTTCAGTCAAAGTTGCGCCGCTTTCGGTAAAGTCAGAAAGAGTCTTGTCAGAAACTTTTTCTTTCTTCTCCGCAGACTTTTCAAGCCCAGCTTTCGTGCGCCAAAAAGCGGGCCGGTCTTCAGGCTTCAATTGAGAAGCAATGATTTCATCAGCATTTGGAGTACGCTTCTCCTCCTCCTGATCCTGCTGCGCCTTCAGTAGCTGCATAGCCTGCGCCGGATCCACACCACCGGATCCAGCCATCTCCATGCCCAGCTTCTGACGCGCCAGCTGAAGCTGTTGCAGTTGCTGAGAACGAGCGCGCTGAATCTCAGCCTGCTTCGAAAGAGGCCCCGCCAAGGTTGTTCCTACATTGGCGAGCGTTTCAGTAAAGCCGCCAGAGCGAGTAGGAGCTCCAAAAGCCCCAGCCGCCTGCGCAAACATAGCAGCCTTGTCGAGATTGCTTATGCCAGTTTGGCTAAGCGGTCCCTCTTGCTGTTGCAACATTGAAAGATAGGATTGCTGCGCGGCCTGCTTAGCCGCAGCGTTTTCCTGCATCTTTTTGTAGATGTCTTGATAGGCCCCTTGAAAACGAGGCATGAGAGCATCAAGACCCCCAGCGGGGGCTACATCATCGTCATTTACGGCCATATCTCAACCCTTACTTGATAAGATTGCTGAGGGACGCAGCGCTAGATAGCCCAGTCGCCAACGACGCAAGCGGTGAAGCGGAATACAGACTCCCAGATGAAGTTCCGCTTGAAGACGATGTGCTTCCGCCAGCTGGCAACCCACGAATAATTTCGCTGAGATAGCTAATTTGTTTTTTGGGATAATCTGTCTGATCCATGAAGTCCTTATACCTAAGATCAAGGTTGCGTTGGTTCATGGCTGCTTGTTCAGCGCCTACGGCCTCTATCGCCGCAGCCCCAGACAGGCCCATAGATTGTTCTTTTCCAGCTAAACCAGCTTGTATATTTGCTAAAGCAGCTTTGTTGACTTCCTCAGTTCCTGTAAGTGTTCCAGCGGTCTTGGCTAACTCACCTTGGCGAGTAAGGTCAGCCTGAGCTTGTGTTCCGGCTGTGGTATAACCAGCTGCAAGCTGCTTGCCAATGTTAGCCTCAAGGTCACTGGCAATGTCGCGCACGCCGCGCTGGGCAATCTCTTGCTGGCGGCTGGATCCATACTGACCGGCGCGCGTAAACTGATCACCAATTGCAGGAAGAATTTTCTCCTGTAACTGCCGCCTTGCCTCGTCACCCATCGTGTTGATGACGTTCTGCTGGTACGGATTCATGTAGTCTTTAATTGTGCTGGGCAGATTTTTGCTTGCCGCTGCTAAATAAGGATCAGCAGACTTAAGTGCGTCAAGACCACCAGCGGCAGTAGCTGTATTTTCCGCAGCAGTTAGCTGCGGACGATAAGCCATAGCCGCACCTCCCATAGGCTGGGAATACGGAGAATACGGCATTACGGTTGTAGAAACGTCTCCTGTGTCGATGGGAGCAAGCGTCATATCAGCGCCGGGTGCCCCAGTAGCATTAGCTAGATTAATTTCACCTGCATAATCTGGAGGGGCGGCACTAGGGCGTTTTCCCGTTACCATTTGCATCGCATTTAGCTGTTCAGGCGTGAAACCGGCAATGCGTGGGGCGTCGTATTTCTGATAGCCTTCCTGTGCTGCGCTGTAGGCGCCAGACATGAGGTTGTAGAGGTAATCCGACAGATACTGCGGAACCTGAGTGGTGCTCAGCTTTGAATCTGTCGTGGGGAGTGGTTGTCCCTGCGTGAGAAAGTTAAGGAATGCCATTATGCTCTCCCACCCATCAAATACTGCTCAGGCGCCCGCGCATTGGGGCTGAACTTGCCTTGAGATAAGGCTTTGCCCTTCTGCTTTCGTATATTAGCACGGAATTGGTCCAGACGTTGAGCCCCCGCCTTAGACGATCCGTCTCCAAGCAAAGCTACTGTCTCGGCGTCAATGACGTATTCACCGTCGGATAGTTTAGCCGGGATGCTGTCTGAGCGGCCTGTGCCACCTCCCTGCACGTAATGGCTCAGAGGGCCACCATGAGCGGCTTGAACTGGCTGTTCTTGCTGCTGTTGCTCAGCAGGCGCCGCAGCATAGAACTGTTGTTGTGGCATTGATCCGTAGTTGTAATAGTTTGAGCCGGGAAGGTTCAAGGTTCTCTGTCGATTCAACGGGTTCATCGCCAAACGCTTTGTCAGATTAGGATCCGTGGTTGTTGAGGTAGGCTGAGCCGCAGTAGTAGGAGAATTGCTCCCGCTAGCCAGATCTCCCAGAACAAGCGCCGCAGCTGCCATCTTGTTGGGATCTGTAGCAAATCCCTTGACAGCGTTCATGAGGCCGGAACCAGCGGAAGGTGCTGCTGACGGCGAAGCAAAGCCGCTGGGTGCGCCAAATTCCGCAGGTCTAGGTGTAGGGGTTGGGACCTCAGTAGCGCCTTGGCTAGGCGCAGGAGAGTAGTCGGTTCCCAAATAGTTCCCCAACGCCGACGCCCCGATAGTGCCCGCGCCAGCAAGCAACCCACTCGTCAGAGCTCCCCTTGCGCCACCAGTCAAAGCGCCAATACCAGCGCCGATAGCCGCATTTCCGGCTAATGTTCCAACGGTTGTGGTACCCAAGGCGCCTATACCAGTAGCGCCAGCTAGCGTAGAAGATCCGGCAGAACCCAGAAGGCTACCCAAAACTTCGCCGCCGCCCATGCCAATAGCGGCAGTTCCAACCAAAGCTGCCACAGGCGCGAACCAAGACTGCTTCCAAAACGGCGTCCACTGGGGCATTCCGGTATGGGGATTGATTGTGGGCTCGCCCCATTCCTTGCAAAGCTTATTGTACTCGTCTCGATTGATGTGGATGACCATTGAATCGCCGCCAACACCGGCATTGGCGACATTTTTAGCTTCACTAGCAAGGCCACCCTTGGCGTATTTTGCGACATCTTCAGCCGGAGGGACTATCATAAAAGGCTTGCATCCAGCCCTGCCACCCTTGGCAAATTGGCTCATGGGGCTACCCTGCCAAGCCGAGTCAGCGGCGTCGTTGGCCAGAGGCCGCCAGTTGGCGGGATAATCAGGATAGTTGATTGTCATGTCAGCCACCAGGTAGGGTTACAGCACGGGTAAAGGCGAAAGCCCAATCTTGCCAGTCGTTGTATTCCATGGGATTGGGCGGGTTCTGCTTGCCAATTGTGAAGAAAGAAACCACACCCAAAGCCCAAGCTTGCCACTTTTGAGGATCGTCTAGACGACCGATAGTGCCATATTTCTCAAGAGTATAAACCATTGAGTCAGTCCAGTCAGTAACCGTCATGCCCCGAGGATCTATCATCCCAGCACCGTCCCATCTGCAGGTTCGATATGCGCGATGCACTGACCCATTTGATAGTTGCCACCAACCTCATTGGACTTGAAGATAAACCGCATTTCGCGGCGTATCTGCTTGAACATTGAGACTTGCTGGTATGGCTGGATGGTGTTTTCCTGATCCGTGAACACAAGCGGATCTGTTATTACCTCAGGCGATCTGGCGTTGGCGCGGCCAGAAAGCTGAACAGTCATGTCGCCAGACTGAATGAAATCAGGCTCAATCATAGTGCAACGCAGGGATTTATTCCTTGGTTGCTGTTGATCTGCCACAAGCGTGATGTCGGCTGTCTGAAAGTAGGACGGGATAGAGTTTACAACCGCCCCGTCAAGTTCATCGACACCAAACTCATGCTGCCATAGCTTGTAGCCGCCGCTGGAGTTCTCAATCCCAGTCAGCACCGGGTATTCGTAAACGGTCGCAAACTTGCCGCAAGAACGCCCGCCATTGGGGAGCTCGGTATCATACCAAGTATTCTCGCGGAGGTTATAGACGACCGCATGAGTGCATTCGGTGGCGCTACCACGAGGGTAGCACCACCATATTTCGCCAAAACGCGGAACCTTATAGGCGAAAACCTTTTGCCGCTGGGCATAGTTGAGGTTATCAAAGAACCAGTTTTGGTTAAGCTGGTTCGGAATCTCGCGGACAACGCCATTGAACATCAGAAAGCGATCAACGCCTACCCAGTAAAAAATGCCGTCGTATTCAATCGGAGACTGCGACGACAGGATTGAGGACTGAGAGGTCAAGATGTCGAACTGAAAGACGGGATCGCCTCCAACGAAAGTGCAGCGAATCAAGCTGTCTAGAGACCAGAACAGGCCAGCAGGAGCGTTACCCGGGCCCGCACGAAGCGGCAAAGCGGCTACGATCTTTTGAGCCGTAATGTAGGCGTCGCCAGACCCTGTGCTGAGCCAGTCGTTTGGGTTATTTGCCACAGACCATGCCACATAGCCATTGGAGCCATAGACAAATGTGTAGGGATAGAGACCAACAACACCGCCAGAGACCGCAGGAGCCGTATTTGCCGTCAGAATGGCTGTATCGTTTACAAGACCCCAATAGAGCGTGGAAGTAGCATTACTGTCGATAACGGACAGGTTTTTGCCGGGATGTGCAAGAATGTAGCTTCCGGGCGTTACACCAACAGAGTCAAAAGACGTGTCAAACGTCCAGAGGTGATTGGCGTTCGAAACGAAAGCAGACGGCGTTCTGTCAGTAAATGACGTTACAATGCCGTCTGAATTGACAGAAACTTGCTGAATCAAGCTTTGACTGCCAGACGCAATGTAAAGAAGGCCGTTTTGGTTGAAGGTATTGAGGCCACGCGATATTTCGGAGAAGTTATTATTCAGGCGCCGATAGCCCCACATTTTGCGGGGGAGTCCGCGTTGAAACCGGCACCATTGTCCATCAACATAGAACCCGTTCTCAAGGCGCGTACCATCGCGCTTGATGCCGGGAAGCGATTTGATGACATATGGCGCCATTAGAACGTCCCACCATCAACAACGCCTGAAGGCGCGACACCAAGAGCAACCCATGCCGCCGATTGAGTTGCGGCTGTGTAGATAGCATCGCCAATAGATGTGGCGCCAAGAGCCGCCCTTGCCGCAGAGGCGGTTGTGGCGCCCGTGCCGCCATTGGCGATGGAGATTGGCGTGGAAATAGAACTTGCAGTCTGTCCGATAACGACGTTCGTTCCGTCGCAGTAAAGGATCTGCGCTGCATTCTGCGCCACAGCAATGCCTGTTCCCGCTGAGGTCTTTACAGTGAGGGTAAAGGCTCCGGTGGTGGCGTTGGTAACCCAGTACTGCTGAATTGTGGCGGGAACGATGATGTTCCTATTGCCAGTCAACACACCCGTCAGATTGTACGAGATCCGGTTTAGCTGAGCGCCAGACAGGGTCAAGTCGCCAGTGCCGGCCACGTTGATCGACGTGTAATCAAATGAATTGGTCGAGCTCCCACCGCCTGAAACCGTGTAGAAATTAGTTCCGTCGCAGATTACCATGGCCGACTGCCCCACCGTGAGGGTGAGCGTCGAAAGGTCGTTGATGAGCTCGGTGCTGTTTGGGTCTATGACGAGAGAACTGGACCCGCTGTTTCTGACGTAGCAGAACCAATCCGCACCCAGAGTGGCTGAAGCAGTCAGCGCCAAAGTGCCAGAGGCACCCGTCCAATTGATCAATGCAGCACGGTCGCTCGCACCAAGAGTAAAATTTGTGCTTAGCGCCGTAACAATGATGGCTTGGTTGAGGGTTGCAAAGATAGCCTTCAACCCAAAACCAGCCAGCGCCGAAGCATTGGCCTGAGTGGTGGCCGAGCCAAACTGATAGGAAACCCAAGTGCCCGCAGCTGTTGTGTTGGAGGTCATGTAGACTTGCCACAATTGCCCAGCGGCAACAGTGCATATTGTTGTGCCCGTGCTGCCAACAACGCTGAATGTCGTGCTTCCAACATTGTTGAACAGGAAGCACTCACCTACAGACGCCTGATCGGCGGCAGGGAGGTAGACCTTTTTGCTAGATCCGGTGCTGTTCACATTCATAATGCGGGCGGCAACGTAATCGGCGAGCGTGTTCGGGGCGTTCGTCTCAACCGGCCAAGCCAGAACCACATCTGCGGCAGACAAGTTGAAAGCAAGATAGGACACGTCTGAGGGGTAGATATTCGTGCCGCCAAAGACTTCGGTGTAGGTGGTGGTCATTTATGCCTCCGTCCGACGGGCGGAACGATCAAGGATCTTGGACAGGTCCTCTCCATTAAGAGCCTGAGCGGCGCGATCATACATCTGTTGCCAGAGGCCCACACGCTCGTCGTTCTTCAGGAAGGGCGTAGCCTCAAGCAATGAGGCGTAGAGAAGCACCTGCGGCGCGTATTCAGTCAGCCAGTTCGTCTGGTTTGCATCATCAAGCAACGGAAGGATCTGATAGACCAAGACCTCAAAGGGATAGGCCGCGTCAGGCGTTGGAGCGATGATCCAGTTGTTGTAGTCGTACTCGGCGTAGAACAGTGGCACATCAGTCTGACTGCGATCCGGCCAGTAAGAGCGCACATATTCATATGAACGAGGGAAAAGTTGGTTGTAATCGTTATTTTGGGAACCATTTCCAAAGTTGAACGATACCGTCGAGCGCCACCGATCTGGCTTGGGATAGACCGCCAAGCCCGGGGACATTGTGCTGGTTATGACATTGATCAGGCCCTCAACCTTGAGCTCACGAGCAATACGTCGCTCCGCAAGGTTGATCAGCCTAGGGAGTTGCTCGTAAACAATCTGGTCAGACTCAAGCGTAAAGCCGCGCTCTAGATAGCGCCTGAGGTCTTCCTGAAGGGTGGTGAATGTCGTTGTTGTTGCCATGAGGGCATCCTAACACTTTCAGTCGTCATCCGCCATACTGATGGCCTTGGCCTTCACGTCGTTGACGCGAATGGTCCAGCCCTTACCAAAGGTCTCGAAGGTGTTGAGGTTCTTGAGGAAATCCATCCGCATGTTGCAGATCTCACCCACGGTGTCTTCGGCAGCGAAATTCTTGATGGCCTCTATAGACCGTGGTCCGATGACCCCGTCAGCCGTGACGCCTGCGATCTGCTGGAGATACTTTGCCGCCCGGCCCGTACCAGAGTTCACGGCCAGATCATAGGCAGCATAGTCTACGCCGGAAGGAAGGTCATCGCCCCTGATCCGGTCCCAGTAGTTCTTCTTGTAGAAGGGCTTGACCATCTCAGGCGTCAGCGCCCGCATGTCCGCCTCGGTCACGTCGTGATCCAGAAAGAGTTCCCAGTTGGTGCGTGTCACACCCAAGTTGGTCATGCCGCCCGGGTCTTTTGGGTGGTTTACAAAACCACCTTCGTGCTTCAAGACCATGGCGAAACAGGCGTCCCAGTTCTCTTTCATTTGTCACCTTTAGCAGTCATTGCGTCAGTCTTGGCTTTTGATCCAGCCGATGATCCAAAATAGAACTGCACAACACCGGTCCACGAGGTGCTGAGGGAGCCGAGCATCATCAGGATGACCTCGGTCCCCGTCTGCGGGATCCCGAATACCACGATCCAGACCAACGCCCCAAAGAACCCGAGCGTGATGAAGAAGGCAAGGGCCTTGGGCGTCCAATCCTTTGTCTCAGATTGCATCTTTCTGGCGCTGTCTCGATCACCAGCGGCAATGCGCTCAAGGTCAATGTCGAGCGACTTCATCTGCACTTTAAAGTCGGCGTCAATCTTTTTGATAGCGGCAAGCTGGTCAGGAGTAGCAGACGCCATAGCCTCAGAGATCTGTTCTTCCGTGCCGTCTTCATGCCCAAAGAGAGCCGCCGACAAGGTCTTGACAGCAACCCCTGCCAGAGGGCCTCCCAGAGCCGTGGCGATGGATGGGGCTAGTTGACCAAGTAGGGGGCCAAATTGTTTCAGTAAATCCATCCTACTTCCCCTCTATGTTGAACGTCAGGTTTTTGTGGTCAGGATATGCAATTACCACATTGCCCTCAGGGCACTTGTACATGATACGGGCGATCAGCTTGGCGCCGCCAATGGCGACACCTTCTGGGCTCTCCACGGTCATCGTGTAGCCGAATTTGTCTACCGTGGGACTGGCAGGGCCGCTGAACTTGGCGACTGACGGGAGCGCCTTGTGGACCATGTAGTCTGAGTCGCGCACCTCAAGGCTGAAGTCTTCGACCGTGCAATCGTCCCTGATCTTTTGCCGGGCAACCACCACTTTAAACTGGCCGGAAGCAGGGCCGTTGGTGATGCTAAAGTGATCCGCATCCCATTTGAGGATGTCTTTGGGCGGTAACTTAACCTTTTCATAAAGTGAATACCCACCACCAATTGCCGCCATAATTCCAGTCACTGCGGCAACAGATTTGATGATGGAGTCGGTGGTGCTCATTTCTCAGCACCCCGCCATTCATGGTACATCATGACCAGCCTGATAACGCCAATGGTGAGGCCCACTAGCGTCAGAGCCAAGCCAGCCCATTCGTTTAGGCCAACCGCCCACCAAGGCATCGTTATCGCCCCCACGGCAACTGAACCATCAATAACTGCCCGGTGTTCGTTCATGGCGCACCCCCTCTCATGCCAGTAAAACTTACCGCTTGAACGGATCAAACGGTTTATTAGCTTCGTCTATTTCTTCCTGCGTGGCCTGACGCACAACCCACGTCATGCGCCATGTGCCGTTGTCATTGATGGGCGCGCCTTCATAACAACGCTGTGTCACAGGATCAATCTCTGGGGGATCAACCCACTCTACAACGGCATACACGCCCTCTGGATCAAGAGCGATGTCGCCGGGGTGGCGAGGGTACTCGCCGGTTGAGAGCTTAATGTAGGCGGTCATATCTGTGTCACCGAGGAGGTCAGGGTGGAGGCTGCGTCGGTAAGCGTAGAGGCAGAGTCGGTTAGACTGGAGGCCGCGTCAGTAAGCGAAGTCGCAGCGTCAGTTAATGTGGTTGCAGCATCAGTCAGGGCGGATGCCGCATAAACGAACGAATAACCGCCCACTGTATATGTCCCAGTTAATGATCCGTTGTTGGGAAGCCTTGCAAATAGAAAATCGTATGCACCACTAGCATTTGAATTTCCACAAACGTAAATATTGCCGAGGCTGTCTAAGGCTATACCATAGCCGTTGTCGGTTGCTGAGCCACCCAGTCTACGTTGCCATTGAATAGCTCCAGACGTGTCGTACTTGGCTATTTGCAGGTCATCTGTAGTATTTTGTGATAGGCCACAAGCGTAGACATTTCCAGAACTGTCTACGGTTATAGAAAAAACGCTAAATGAGTAGCCACTACCAAGCTTACGTTGCCATTGGATTGTCCCAGATGTATTGTACTTGGCTATTTGGAAACCATATGCGTGTCCACCAACATAGACATTCCCTGAACTATCTACAGCTACAGAATAGCCATAGCAGTCTGTGGGTGCACTACCAAGCCTGCGCTGCCACTGAATAGCCCCAGAGCTGTTGTACTTGGCTATCAGGAAGTCATATGTGCCACTAGCATCTGAATACCCAGAAACGTAGATATTTCCAGAGCTGTCTAGGGCTATACCATAGCCAGTGTTGATGAATCCTGTCCCCCCAAGCCTGCGCTGCCATTGAATAGCCCCAGAAGTGTCACACTTAGCTATTTGCAGGTCATATGTGCCACTAGAATTTGAATACCCAGAAACGTAGATATTTCCAGAGCTGTCTAAGGTTATAGAACGACCGTAGTCTTGTCCTGTCCCAGCAAGCTTGCGTTGCCACTGAATAGCCCCAGAGCTGTTGTACTTGGCTATTTCGATATCTTGTGTAGAGGGGAATGAAGAACCACAAACATAAACATTGCCAGAGCTGTCTAGGGCTACAGAGTAGCCTATGTCGGCTACCGAACCCCCAAGCGTTTGTTGCCATTGGATTACTCCAGAAGTACTGTACTTGGCTATTTGGAAACTAAATGCGCCACTAGAAGTTGACTCTCCAAAAACATAAACATTTCCAGAACTATCTACGGCTAAAGATCGGGCGGTTTGGTTTGCGGCCCCACCCAATAAACCAATCCAATAACCTGAAGCGCTTAAAGAAGCAAAGCCAAAGCCCTTTGCCGACATTGCCCCACGAGTGATGATAGAAGGCATTGGCTATCCTCAAGCAAACTTGGTTTGAGACGCAAAGATCGTGAAAGCCGCGCTTCCTGTCTTTACGATTGTGTAGGTGTAAACATCGACGGAAGACGCATTGCCAGACGTGGGTGCTGTGCCGCCCTGCCATTTCGGTGTAACAGACGAGCCATCAACCTGAACGGTGCTGTTGTAGTATGCCGTCGCCCCCTGCGTGACAAGGAACGCCACCGTCAACGACTGCCCCGTGGTCATGGCCGTATTGAGCGAAGTGCCCGATGAGGCACGAAAGTTGACGGTCCAGTTTGCGGAGGCGTTGGTGGTGTAATAGAGGACAGACTGCGTTGTCACGTCATAGTTGATGGTGCCGGTGGCCGCCGTGGCGCTGATCGTCATCGTCTCGGCGGCATTGACCAAAACAGTCGCAAGAATTGCAGACGTGCCATTGAACGTCTGGGTGCCCGTCCAGGTGTTGTTGGCAGACAAACTGACCCCGCTGGCAGGGGTGACAAACGCCAGGTTCCCGGCGCCATCCGTCTTGATGATCTGG
>TARA_R110002126_G_scaffold35774_4_pt1 | contig 12149 bp, 11 predicted proteins | sample TARA_R110002126 | Tara Oceans TARA_R110002126 (sample SAMEA4397536) | marine metagenome | biome: Polar Biome; feature: [DCM] deep chlorophyll maximum layer (ENVO:01000326); material: water (ENVO:00002006), including particulate matter (ENVO:01000060) such as... | depth 30 m
TCGTCCAGACATGTACGGTCTAGTTGTTGTTCGCGGTCTACTCGGTGAGGAATACTCTACCTGATAGTCGGCTTTCACTAAAACTTAAAACCCCCCTACTTTGGTAGGGGGGTTTTTTGCGTTTAAGTAACTAATTACAATAACTTGAGATGTTCTCCTATGGGCGAGGCCACTGCCCACAGAAAGATCTTATACCGAGGTGGCTGGTATAAAATCATTGAATAAATCAAGTTATTGCAATAACATAATTATAAAGGAGAAAATATTATGAGTAGAAGAGTTGCTCGCGCAAGATTATACGAGCTTAACAAAGTCGGTGATGATTTAACAGATACCGCAGGGGCTGGCATTGATGGTAACATTGGTGCTTCAACTAGATTGAGATCAGGTGAAGAGCTTGTTAGTGAATTCACAATCGACTTAGCAGCCGCAGCAGGTGCTGCGTATGCTTGGGGTGACGGAGTGGGCGCCCCCGATTCAGGTGCAGGAGTTATGGTCATCGGCCTTAGCTCATCTGTAGAGCCCCACAATGATGCTTACTTTATGCAAATCAACGGCACCGCTAGTGCTTCTGATGGCAACGGTATCGTTACTAGTGGGGAGATGATTTGTGTCGAAACACCCACTGGTGCAGGAACTGCTATCGGCCTATGGGGCGGAACAAAAGCATCTGGTAGCGGAGAACCAATGAATGACGGCGGCCTTAAGTTTATCGCTCCCGTTTCTCAGTCTCTTGGCCGAAATGAAGTCTTTGAGCTAGATCAAAATTTGGATAACCAATACCTATATCTAGTTCACTCTGGCAACATTGGTGGCATCCCTGGTGCCGCTTACACTGCTGGTAAGTTTATCGTTAGACTTTACGGCTATAACGCCTTTGATGACGTTTGATAGGAGTTCTAAATGAGTAGAAATTCATGTAGGGTGATCAAGAGAGTCAGAAAGCAAAAAGCTTTAGAAACTACCGTTACTCCTAAAAAAATAACAACACCCGCAAAGGCAAAGGCACCCGCCAAACCCCGCGCGAAGACCATAACTAAAAAAGTTGTTAAAGAAGAGTAAAAACAAACTATCGTTTGTTAGCCCCCCATCTACCAAGATGGGGGGCTTTTGTTTGTCTTTTTACTATTTACTACGAACAGGAGGCCCTATGAATGCCCACAAATCTACAACCAATCTCCGAAACCAGCGCAATAATTCTATCCTCGACAGGCACTAAAAGCTCTGTCGCTGCTGCTGTCCCTTTCGGTGTCTACAATAGTTCGCAATATTTCTTAACAGGTGCCGCAAAACAAGTAGATTTTGTTTACAAGCGTCTTGGCGGTGATGTTGTTGACATCGAACTTACAGACTCAAATGTCTATGCTGCTTATGAAGAAGCAGTCTTAGAATATTCTTACATTGTCAATATTCATCAGGGCAAAAACATCTTGCCAGATGCTCTTGGAAAAATAACAGGAACTTTTGATCACCTTGGTGATAAGTTAACTGGCCCATCGGGCGCCAATCTTGAGTATTCGAAGGTTACTCTCTCTTACGCTAACAAGTTAGGCGATGCTGTAGCCACGCAAGCTGGATTTGGTGGGACAACACCAATTTACTCCGCTTCTTTCACAACAGTGAAGAATCAACAAGATTACGATCTGCAAACAATTATTTCTGCTGCCTCTGCTACCGGCCTTGACGACGCAGGCGGTGTAGTAGACTATGCTGGAAAAGTTGGAGACTCAAGGATAATCATCGATAAGGTTTTTTATCGCTCTCCAGTCGCTATGTGGCGCTTCTATGGCTATTATGGCGGTGGCATGGGTGTCGTTGGAAATTACTCTACCTACGGACAATACGCAGACGACGCTACATTTGAAATTATTCCAACTTGGCAGAACAAATTACAAGCGATGATGTACGAAGACGCCCTTTACACTAGAACATCCCACTACTCATTTGAGATTTTTGATAACAAGCTAAGACTCTATCCAGTCCCAAGAGGTGATGACGGCTTTGCTGGCTATTTAAACCGCGTGTGGGTTCGATTTAGAGTCGCAGATAATGCTTGGGGCGAAAGCGGAGACTCAAAAACTGGTGTTGAAGGTGTCAACAACATAAACACACTCCCATTTGATAATGTTCCTTATGAGAACATCAACTCAATGGGTAAACAATGGATCCGAAACTATGCTCTCGCCCTATGTAAAGAGATGTTAGGGCAAATTCGCGGCAAGTTCCAGACGGTGCCCATCCCCGGCGAGTCCGTGACCCTTAACTATTCTTCGCTTCTATCCGAGGCACAAAAAGAAAAAGATGATCTACGACAGAAACTATCAGAGATGCTTAAAGAGATCGAATATGTCGAGCTTGCCAAGAAAGAGCAAGAAAAAGTCACAGCAGCAGAAGAGACGCTTCGCAGAGTTCCGCTGCCGATCTTTGTAGGATAATTGAATGTCTGATAACGAATGGTCAAGACCCGCCGCACCGCCCCCGCCACTCTTTCTAGGCAAGAAGGAGCGCGACCTTGTAAAGCAAGTTAACGATGAATTGATTGAGAAAGTAATTGGGCAACAGGTCCTCTACTATCCTATTGATTTAGAAACAACAAACTTCCATGATCTTTATGGCGAGGCAATAGAAAAAACCTATCTACCCCCAATCAGAGTCTATGCACTCGTGATGTTTGATGATGAAAGTTCTTCTTATCTTGATTCTGTTGGGATCGATGGAACTTCCCAGATTACCATCCACTTTCATAAACGCAGATTATCCGAGGATCAAAATCTATTTGTCCGCGAAGGAGATTTTGTTCTTTATGGTGAGAGATATTATGAGATTGTCACCCTGTCTTCATCAAGAAGACTATTCGGACAAGTAAACGAAAAATTTGAAATCTCTGCTCTATGTAAGAGAGCACGCAAAGGACTATTTGATGCTACCTGATAACTTTGACTTTGCCCAGTTACCTGATGACAGAAAAGACTTTAGTTTAAAAGAGATAGGGATGCTCGGATCTCGCATTGAAGACATCGATTATGCGATGGTTTCTTGGATAAAAGAAGATCTAGACCTTTCAACAATAACCAACGAAGGCAACAAACGAGTGCCAGTTCTATGGCAAACACCAGAAAGGGCATTCCAAGTAAAAAATGATAAAGATCTGCGCCATCCAGTAGACGATGGTGGCGGCGTCATTACACTACCTGTCATAACAATTGAGAGAACCGGCATAGTCAAAGATCCAACAAGGAAGGGTGGCTATCAAGCACAGATTTTCTCGGACAAGCGCAATGGTCGCACTGGCCGAATGGTTATAGCCAAGAGGATTAAGCAAGATAAGACGAGAAACTTCGCAGTCGTAGGTAACACACGCACAAACACATCGGGAGATAGACAGAAGTTTTTCCCGAGAGTGAATAAGAAGGTCGTCATTGAAACGCTTTCAATTCCAATTCCAATCTATGTCAATCTTGACTATAAGATAATAGTGAAAACCGAATATCAACAGCAAATGAACGATCTAACCCAGCCGTTTATGACGAGAACAGGACAAATAAATTCATTTATTATGCGTAGGAACGGACACCTTTACGAAGCCTTTATTGACCAAGGGTTCGCCCAGTCCAATAATGTCGCCAATCTTGGTGAAGATGAAAGACAGTTCACAAGCGAAGTGAGCATCAAGGTTCTTGGGTACTTAATAGGCGAAGGCAAGAGCGACGACAGACCTATTGTAACCAAGGAAGAAAGCGTAGTAGAGATTACTTTTCCAAGAGAAACGATAGTCCCAGCAGGCAACGATAATTTTTTGATGGACTAAGCACATCCTGAAGTCTGTTTGGAACTAGTGTTACTATTTACATTATGATTAACGATGCTATTTAGCATCACTTTATAAAGAGAGGTCTAAAGAATGTCAGTAAAAAGCTTTAAATTTGTGTCTCCCGGTGTGTTTATCAACGAAATTGATAATTCGTTTCGTCCGCGCCGCCCCGACGCTATTGGTCCAGTTGTAATTGGTAGAGCCACAAGAGGTCCTGCCATGCAGCCAATCAAAGTGGAATCATACTCAGAGTTTGTTCAGGTTTTCGGTGACACAGTACCCGGAAATGGTGGTGGAGACATCTATCGTGATGGCAACTTTCAGTCCCCAATGTACGGCACCTACGCTGCCAAGGCATTCTTAAACGCAAATGTCGCTCCTTTGACCTATGTTCGCCTCTTGGGCGAGCAAAATCTAAATAAAACTGCTGCTGGCGAAAATGGTTGGGCTACAACTAAAACTCCCGCCTCCGCTCTTGCTGACAATGGCGGTGCTTATGGGCTCTGGATGTTCAACTCTGGCACCACCGCCGAAATAGGCACAGGCTCTTTGGCAGCAATTTGGTACCTAGACGCTGACGCCGCTGTATTATTAACTGGCTCATTCGCTCTAACCAAATCTGGTGTCGGCACCGCATCAGTCGGTGGAGTCATAACCCAAGAAGCTGGCGAATTTACAGTCCTTATTACCTCTTCTCTTGGAGAAGAAAAGATTACGTTTGATTTTGACGATTCTTCAGACAAGTTTATTCGCAAGGTGTTCAACACCAACCCACAGCTTGGCAACTCAACAGCTACCTCTTTCTATCCTGCTGCTTCTCAAAAAGCTTACTGGCTTGGTGAGACTTTTGAGCAAGAAGTTCGTGATGGAATAACCTCTTCTATAACTGGAAGCACTTCTGGAGTTCCAGCCAATTCTTTTGGTGTAATATTACCGCTAAAGAACGACGCCGCAGCACCCTCAGACATGACCGGAAGAACAGACCTTAGAGGTCGCACTGGCTGGTTCATCGGGCAAGACTTAGGGCTTCCAGCTAGCTACACCCCAGAGGGTGCGCAGAAACTATTCTATCTAAAAGATCGTGGACACAGTGAGTGGCTTAATAAGAATGTAAAAGTTTCTATTGAGGAAATCAAGCCTTCTTCAACCAGAACTTCAGATTACGGAACATTCTCGATTGTTTTAAGAAGCCTCGGAGACACTGACAACAAGGTGGTTGTGCTTGAAAGGTTCGACAATCTAACACTAAACCCAAGCTCTCCAGATTTTATCGCCAAAAGAATTGGAGACTCCCACTACGAATGGGTTGAGGCAGAGCGCAGGTTGAGAGAATATGGTGATTACGGCAATCTTTCAAAATATGTCTATGTCGTCATGAATTCTGATGTAGAAGCAGGGGCTACGGACGCGACCCTTCTTCCATTCGGCTATTATGGTGCCCCTCGCTATGGAGGCGTAAAGGGCCTCACTTATAGCGGCCCCGAAGCAGCAGAAGACCTAAGCAATGTCATGGTGCTCACATCTTCGGTTTATGGTGTCGAAGGCTTCTTAACTGGGGGTGTGCAATTCACCGGTTCATTTACGTGGCCTGCTGTAAGATTGCGCCACTCGGCTTCAGATGGAGGCATCGCTGACAGAAGAAATGCCTACTTCGGAATGCAAACAACAAGAAAGGCAACTAGCACCATCTCTGACATGAGTGTGGCAGATCCCCACAGACAGTGGCCCGGAATTACTGGCGATGCTGATTACTCCTACATCTTCACTATGGATGATGTCTATCTTAGCGGTGCCAACGTCTACTATCTTTCTGGTTCTCGTGTCCTCGGAATAAGCCGCACAGCAGCAGCATCTGCCTCTGCATTACTGGACGCCGGACACAATCGCTTCACTGCCCCAATGTGGGGAGGATTTGATGGCTTTGACATTACCAAGCCAGACCCAATGTACAACATTGGATTAGCTTCAGGCACTGACTTAACCAACTATGCTGTCAACACTATGAAGAGAGCAATAGACACAGTGGCAGATCCAGAATTTATTGACATGAACCTCTTGGCTTCACCGGGCCTCACAAACACTGGCTTGACCACTAGAATGGTAGAGTTATGTGAAGAGCGCGCTGATGCTCTGGCTCTTATCGACTTGCCAAATGTCTACATCCCGGCTGCCGAAGAACTTAAGAGTTCAAAGCAAGCAAGGGTTGTGGGTGATGCTCAAGCTTCTGCTAACGCACTCCGCACTCGCCAAATAGACTCCTCTTACGGAGCCACATTCTTCCCTTGGGTTCAGACCACAGACGCTCCAACTGGCCAGCTTCTCTGGATCCCACCTTCTGTCGCAATGATGGGTGTCTTGGCGTCCTCTGAGAAACAATCACAGGTTTGGTTTGCTCCAGCGGGCTTCAACCGTGGCGGACTGTCCGACGGGGCAGCAGGAATTCCAGTTTCCAATGTTACCCAACGCTTGACCTCTAAAGAACGCGACACACTTTACGAAGCCCGCATCAACCCGATTGCCAGCTTCCCAAGTAGCGGAATTGTAGTCTTCGGTCAGAAAACTCTACAGGAGCGCTCATCAGCATTAGACAGAATTAATGTTCGTCGCTTGGTTATCTACCTCAAGAAGCAAATTTCTATTCTCTCTACGCAGATTCTCTTCGAGCAGAATGTACAGGCAACTTGGAACCGCTTTAAGGGCCTAGTTGAGCCGTTCTTGGCAAACGTCAAGGTTCAGTTCGGTGTCTCTGACTACCGCCTCATTCTTGATGAGTCTACAACTACCCCCGACCTAATTGATCAGAACATTATGTATGCCAAGATTATGGTCAAACCCGCTCGCGCCATTGAATACATCGCAATTGACTTTGTGGTGGCCTCTACCGGCGCATCATTTGACGATTGATAAACGGGGGCTTTTGCCCCCACCAACTACTTATTTATGAAAACAGGAGAACCTAACAAATGCCATTCTGGTCAACCAACTTCGGTCAAGACACAACTTTAAAAGATCCAAAGCGTAAACATCGCTTTACTGTGGAATTCCAAGGAATTAACGCAGCCCAAGGTGGAGCCCTATTATGGTATGCCAAGACAGCCACGAAGCCCGGCTTCAATGTCAATGCTGCTGAGCATAAATATCTAGGTCACACTTTCTACTACCCCGGAAATGTAACTTGGGAACAAGTCACAGTCACCCTAGTGGATCCGGTTGACCCAGATGTTACTGCTACTTTTGCCGACATTATGGTTGCTTCTGGCTACACTCCTCCGACCGACGCTAACTCCCTAGGCACTGTTTCTAAGGCAAAGGCGACAGGCGCCCTCGGAACAGTTTTGATTACGCAGCTTGACGGCGACGGCAACCCAGTGGAGTCTTGGACTCTGTGGAATGCCTTTATGACAAGCCTAAAGCAGGACGATCTAGACTACACAAGCGACGAACTATCTACAACAACCGTAGAACTTCGCTTTGACTGGGCAAGAGTAGAGACTCTAAACAACTCTTCTGCTGTCAATGGTTCTGGTGGCAACGAGTTCTTCAAAGCATAGCAAGACAATAACTTAACGAGAGGTGTAAATTGTCAAGAAATCAAGATCGCCTAGGTGGCGCTCAGCATAAAGATGTAAGCCCTCCACCGCAACAAGGTGGCGGGGGCTTCTCCTTTGTGGTCCCAACAGAGTTTGTGGATCTACCCTCACAAGGTAGATTCTACGCTGAAGGGCATTCCCTACACGGGATAGACAGCATCGAAATCAAACAGATGACTGCCAAAGAAGAGGATATTCTCACATCGAGAACTCTTCTAAAGAAAGGTGTAGCACTAGACAAGCTAATAGAAAGCCTTATAGTAGATAGGACGATTAATCCTGCTAGTCTTCTTATTGGTGATCGAAACGCAATCATCATCGCAGCAAGAGTTTCAGGTTATGGCAATGACTATAACACTAGCGTCCAATGCCCTGCGTGTGAGACAAAACAGAACTATGGTTTTGATTTAAACTCTGCCAACATAGTCTATGGAGAAACCAGAGACGACCTGGGAGTCACAGATAATGGTGATGGGACGATTACTTGTGTCCTACCCAAGACTCAGGTTACGGCAGTCGCCAGACTATTAACAGGTAGAGAGGAAAAGACACTACTCAACCTAGGAAACAACGAAGGCTTGATCTCCACGCAGCTACAATCTATCATAGTTAGCGCTAATGGTGATTCTTCACAACAGGCAATCGATTATCTCGCCAATAACCTACCATCATTCGATTCTCGTCATCTAAGGATGGTCATGAAGATGGCTACACCTAACATTGATCTAACCCAGAACTTCTCTTGCACCGAGTGTGGACACACACAGGAAATGGAGGTGCCGCTTACGGCAGACTTTTTTTGGCCTGACCGATGAATACAATGAGGGAGTTTACGAAGAAATTTTCTTCCTCAAGTATAGTGGCGGCTGGAGTTTTTCGGAAGCTTACAGCCTACCCCTTGGGCTGAGAAGGTGGTTTGTTCAGCGCACCATCAAGCAACTTGAGATGGAGTCTGAGGCAATCAAAAAAGCTTCAAATGGGCAATCCAATTCCTCTTATCAGGAATTAACTCCTGCTAACCAGCCAAACATTCCAAAAGAATACGCTAGATGAAATTGGGCTCCTTCGGGAGCCCTTGCTTTTTGGGTGGCTGGCTATTTATAGGGAGAGGTGAACCACAATGGCTTTAACTGCTGCTGAAATTGCTGTCTTAATTAAAGAACTAGAGGCTCTTGCTGGCAAAAGATCGTCCTTAAGCCAACTCAGGGATGTCTTGGCAGACATCAGCAACACCGATCTATCAGAAATTAGCAAAGGAGTAGTAAAAGCAAAAGATGCGGTTGATGCTCAAACGGCATCTAATAACGCATCTGTCGCTTCTCTACAAGCAAGAAAAAGAGCAGCCGAAGAAGAAGCAGCAGCCTATGCTGGCTCTAATAAAGAGCTACAAAAAAGAATAAAGGCTCAAGAGACTGCTCTTGAGTTAGAGAGGGCTATGCTATTAACTGGCCAATCTAATATAGAGAACATCAAAGCCGAAGAAGAAGCGCTTGAGTCCTTAAAGAGTCAGCTATCATCTTTAAAAAACCAATACGCTGAAAACAAAGCGATTGTCCAATCTTTAACAAAAAGCGGTAACGATTTCGCTAAATCTTTGTTTGCTGGCGATAAAGCTGGAGAGCAAATGTTAGGATCTGTTAGAGGACTTGCCTCTTCTATGGGAGATCTGGCAGTAAAGAAGGTAGCTTCAAGCAAAGCATTGGGCGTCTTTGCTCCGGGTCTTGCCGCCGCCGCCCAGATAGGATTGCAATTTGCAAAAGCAATAGGTGAGCTAGCACTTGAGATCTTCAACGCCTCGGCAGAGTTTCAAAAAGCAACAGGGACATCAGCAGAATTTGCCAACAGCATAATGAAGAATTATGAAGAAACACGTCAATTCGGCGGAACAATGCAAGAAGTCTCCGCAACAGCGCAGGGACTACAGACTTCATTTACAGACTTCACGATGGCAAGCGAAGCCTCTAGAGACTCTTTGGTTAAAACAGGGACCGCCCTTGGCAAACTAGGTGTCTCTGCTCAGGACTTCGCACAAGGAATCCAAATAGCCACTAAGGCGTTGGGACAAAATGAGATTCAAGCAGCAACAACACAAAGGGAGCTTGCTGCCTTGGCAATGGACATCGGGGTTGCCCCTTCTAAAATGGCTGCTGACTTTGCCGCCGCAGGCCCACAGATAGCTAAGCTAGGAAGAAATGGAGTGCAAGCCTTCAAAGATCTGTCAGTCACAGCAAAGATAGCAGGAATTGAGGTCGGAAGACTTCTCGCTATTACCGAAAAATTCGACACCTTTGAGGGTGCTGCGAATCAGGCAGGCAAATTGAATGCCGCTCTAGGCGGTAACTTTGTCAATGCTATGGAGTTGATGACAGCAACTAATCCAGCCGAGCGTTTCGGAATGATTAGAGATTCTGTTCTCGATGCTGGCTTGGCATTTGATGATATGTCTTACTATCAGCGCAAATTCTATGCTGATGCCATGGGTCTATCGGATGTTTCTGAGTTAGCTGCGGTAATGTCAGGTAACATGCAGGCTTTGGATGGTGACATTGGCAAGACCTCTGCACAATACGAAGAAATGGCAAAGAGAGCCCAAACAGTTCAAACATTCCAAGAACAATTAAATGCCCTGTTTGCTGATATGGTCCCACTAGTTATGCCTTTGGTAACAACACTGCAATCATTTATGACTTTGCTATCCGATAATAGGGAAGTTGTGCAGGCTATTGGGGTCTCTCTTGGGATTCTTGCAGTTGCTTTAGGTTTTGTTGCGGCAGGCTTTATAGCCACCACTCTGCCTATAACAGCAACCGCAATGGCAATTGCTGCTGTTATCAGTGCCCTCGGCGGCCTTATGCATTACCTGTTCCATAAAAGAAATTCTCCAACTATGTTTGAAGGATTATTGGAAACTGCTGATAGGTTTAACAAACTAAGTGGATCTACCAAGAAGTTCGCTATCGAAACAGAAAACACAGCGACTTCCGTGGATAAAATGAGGGAGTCAATGAGTCAGGCCACAGCCGACCGCGCTGGTGCTCCTATTTACGCAACCAACAATGCCGTTAGCAGCGCAGTCAGCAGCGCAGTTAGCAGCACAACTAACAATTATGGCCAGCAACGCGATCAAAACATAGTCATAGAACTCGACGGTAAGAAGGTCGGCGAAGGCGTGATGGGCAAGTTCGCTAGAAGCGCGGCTATGGTGTGAAAGGATAAAAGATGGCACAAAAACTGTTTGATGTAAGAAAATATCAAGATGAATTGCCGACACTTGTAGATGGATCCGATTCGCTCGCAAACCAAAGAGAGTTGGTGATTTCTTTTTATCACGAACCCTCCAAGAGAAGCGTGTTTTTTAAGGCATTCATAACAGCGTTCAACGAAAGCTACAACTCCAACTTTACTCCAACGGAAGCGTTCGGTAGAACAGATCCAATCTATCAGTATAAAAACACAACAAGAAAGATAACACTCGCTTTCAAAGTTTTAGCCGCTAGCGAAGGAGAAGCTTTCGAAAATCTTGGCAGAGTCTCTGCGCTACAACAGATGCTTTATGCAAGTTACACAGGAGACCCAGGCAATGCTCTAAACATAACACAATCTCCGCTTATTCGGCTAAAGGTGATGAATCTATTACAGAAAAATGATTTACCATCTGATGATGAGTCCATAAACGATTATTTTCAAGTAAATGCAGAAAAAGAAACATTTATAAATTACACATCCACGTCCGAAGCAAATCTTGGATTACTGGGCATTATTGACAATGTGGCAGTCAATCACAATCTCGAAGGAGACGATGGAGTTTTTTATAAAAAAGGAGCAGTCAACACAATTTTGCCAAAGTTCATCGACATCAATCTTTCCTTTTCTCCGATTCACGAAACGACATTGGGATGGCAAGATAGCAAACAAATAAATAGCCTATTCCCCTATGGCGCAAAAACAACAGAGGTTGTCCAAAATGGCTCCCCGGCTAACGCACTATCAGCTTACAAAGAACAAGCTGAAAAAGAGAAAGCAGAGGAGCAAGCAAGAAGAGTAAGACAGCAACAGTTAGATAGTGCAAAAGCACGCTATAGCGGTGTTTTAGGAGACATGAGGATGAACGCAGATGTTCGCAGATCAGGGAGAGGTAACGGTAAGGCTTTGGTTAGGCTCGCCGCAGGCTCAATGGCTGAGGTTGATGGTGCTGGTGAGGCGCTGGGAGAAGGCACACAAGCATACATTGAGGATTTCATAGAATGAGCGACATCAAAAACTTTACATCACAAACAACCATAAACGACACAGACTTCTACAGAGAGTTGCGTGAGCGCAGAGGTGTGAAACAAATAGAACAATTTACAACACCACGCTTAAGGCAGCCAACAGTCTCCGACAGAATGAGACTAAAGACCTCCACACACATCTGGAAATACGGTGATAGATTCTACAATCTCGCACATCAATACTATGGCGACGCCCGCTATTGGTGGGTTATTGCTTGGTTCAACGGCATCCCCACAGAAGCCGAAGCAAACACAGGGGATGTGCTTGAGATTCCATTAGACATCAGCGAAGCTTTGCTGGTCTTGGGGGCGTGATAGATGGCTGAAAAAGTCGAAAAATGTTCTTATATAGCGACTTATCCCGACCTTGATGATAGGCTCAGCGAAGCCTTGCAAGAGATCGATAGTAACGGCAATAGCCGTTGCTCTGAGCTTGCAAAATGTTCTACATCTTTAGCGAAGCAAATAGAAAGTTAC
>TARA_R110002126_G_scaffold4922_7_pt1 | contig 12147 bp, 13 predicted proteins | sample TARA_R110002126 | Tara Oceans TARA_R110002126 (sample SAMEA4397536) | marine metagenome | biome: Polar Biome; feature: [DCM] deep chlorophyll maximum layer (ENVO:01000326); material: water (ENVO:00002006), including particulate matter (ENVO:01000060) such as... | depth 30 m
TGGAATCCATGTGGCGGATGCTTCAACACGACAAGCCAGGAGATTATGTTATATCTACCGGCGAGAGCCATTCTATACGACAATTTTTAGATGCAGCCTTTAATGTTATCGGTATTACTGATTGGTCCAAATATGTTACACAGGATCCACGGTATATGAGACCTGCCGAAGTTGATGTATTATGTGGTGATTCTTCCAAGGCAGAAAAGCTTCTTGGATGGAAGCCCACTACATCATTCGAAGAATTGGTAACTAAAATGGTTGTTAACGATCTAAACCTGCTTGGAAACTCTCAGAACAATGACTAAACTTTCTAATATATTCCAAAATCCTTCTAACCCTTCGGCTTATATTGTAAGTGAGATAGGTATTAACCACGACGGATCCTTAGAAAAAGCGCTGCAATTAATCGATGCTTCTAAAGAAGCCGGAGTCGATGCAGTAAAATTTCAAAAAAGAAAGTTAGAAAATATTTATTCTAAGAGTATTCTAGACGATGCCAATAGTGCAGAGTGGAGTTTTGATTATCTAATACCTCTGCTAAAAGAAGTAGAGCTATCAGAAGATGATTATCACATTATCAAAAAGCACTGTGATCAGGTTAATCTAGACTTGATTATCACCCCTTTTGACTTGGAATCTGCCGAGTTTGCAGCTTCTTTGGATGTGGCAGCTTTTAAAATCGCATCGGCTGATATGGTAAGTTTTGAACTCATTGAGAAGTGTGCTTCGTATAAAAAGCCCCTCATTATTTCTACAGGTATGTGGGACGAAGATACCATCCAATTATGTTCGGAGAAATTCAAGAAAGATAGAATAGATTTTTGTCTTCTTCTCGCAAACTCTACATATCCAAGTCCCTATGAAGCCATTAATCTAGGTTTTATGAAAAGGCTAAAAGAGTTGGCACCTGTCGTGGGATATTCCGGACACGAACGAGGGACTCATATTCCAATCGCAGCTTTTGCTCTCGGTGCTCGTATCATCGAAAAACATATTACTTTTGATAGAACTTCTACCGGACCGGATCACAAGGCGTCTATGTTACCGGGCGAATGGAAGCAGATGGTCTCTCAACTACGAGATTCTGAACTAGCGTTCGGGGATAAAAAAGAAGTTAATCAAGCCGAGACATTGGCGAAAGAAGCTTTTGCAAAATCCGCTGTAGCAGTCCGAAGCTTGTCTGAGGGGCATATATTACAAAAAGAAGATATTATTTTCAGAAGCCCTGGAAAAGGAATCTTTCCACATGAGATAGCACCATTTTTTGGTAAGGCTATCACTCGTGATATAGCAGAAGGCTTTTATATCGCCAAAAGCGATTTTGAGGAGATTATACCTTTATCTAAGTGGCCTGAGTTTCATTTTTCAAAGAAGTGGGGAGTTAAGTGCCGGTTTCATGATTTTGAAGAATATGGAAAATTAGAAAGTCCTGTAGTGGAATTTCACTGCTCTGAAACTGACCTCGGAATAGATTTCAAGGGCGGATCTAAAATATCTGAATTAGTAGTACACGCCCCCGAAATTATGGGACGAGAATTAGTAGATATATGCTCTAGGGACAAAAGAGTAGTAGAATCTTCTATTGGTCTTTTACAACAATCAATAGACAAGACCTTGCGTATTGCACAAAATTTCCCTGTAGCCAAGCCCAAGCTTGTTATGCACTTAGGGGGGATGTCCTTGGACATGCTGTCGGAGACCGATCCTAATAGCGAGATGATAGGTCGTGCAATTGAATCCTTTAAGAAGTTACAGTATTCTCCCGACGATATTCAGATTCTTCCAGAAAATCTTCCTCCAAGACCCTGGTACTTAGGCGGGCAATGGCATCAGTATGGATTTATGCCCCCGGAAGATTTGGTAAGATTTTGTGAGTATTTTGATTTAGGAATGACTTTTGACATTTGTCATGCAGGGTTGTACTGTAACTACGAAAAGTCTTCTCTTAGCGAATACGCCCAAACAGTTAGTCATCTAGTCAAACATATGCATATATCAGATGCTAAAGGAATTGATGGGGAAGGAATTCAAGTAGGAGAAGGTAATATTAACTTTGATAAAGTATTATCACATTTGAAAGATTCTGATACTTCTTGGGTTACTGAAATTTGGTCCGGACACTTACATCAGGGCGCTGGATGCCGGCATTCTTTACATAAACTTGGCAAGTACAACCACCTGATATAATGAATAATTTATCTTATACAGACCATTACATCGAATGCATAAAAAAAGCATCTTTTGATAAAGAGGGTGGACCAGAAGTTTTACAGAGCCTAACAGTTTTACCTATAAATCCAAAGGACGATGAAAACTATTTGTCTTTAATTAATTCTTTAAGAAAAAAGATAGATAAAGTATTTTCGGAAGCTGAAGGTGATTATCAATCTTTAAAATTTTCTAAAAAAATTAAAGACCCTTTAGCATTCGAAGAGACACATAAAATATTTCAAATGTTCTATGATCAAATATCTGAAAGTGTATACGGGTGTCATTTCACAACGAATAGTATAGACATATATAGAAGTGTGTATAGCACCCTAGATAAAGAAGACTCTTGGTTGTGGCACTATGATGACAATCCAGAACCCCAAATAAAACTTTTTATTTACTTGTCAGATGTAAGCTCTGAGAGCGCACCATTCACTTACCTTCAGGATAAAAAAGGAGGTGCGAGAAAGATACAAAGTTCTAAAATTTCTCAAACACTAAGAGCCCCTCAGGAATTTCAAAATTCTAGAATACCCATGGGCATAATTGAAGGATGTAAATTATTCTCATATTCTGATAAAGAAATTATAGGCAAAGCTGGAACAGCTTTTATTTTTGATCCAAATATAATACACAAAGCAACCATCCCAAGCAAAGATAAAATTCGAGATGTGCTGGTGTACCATATTCACCCTACTCTTAATTTTTCCTCACTGAGCCACAACCCCGACGGAGATGTAAAGAGATATGAGTTCTAAAATTAAAATTTTTGTGGCGCTAGATACTATCACATCTAAAAATTTGGGATGTCAATTAGTGAGCGCCCAAATAAGAAAAATCATGTCTAATTCCCCAGAAGTAGGGGAAGTATATTATTCTAAGGGATTCACCTACAGTTTATGCCCCGCAGACAAAGCAAAGCTAAAAGAGTCTGATGTTGTTTATGTCAATGGTGAGGGCGCTTGTGGCATGATAATGACACCACTAATAAAAGATATTTTAGATACTGCTATACACCATAAGAAACCAATTTATTTTTGTAATTTTACACTTGACTTAAGAACTAGAGAATCAATCTTTGTTGATGAAGGGTGCTTATACAGTTGGTTGAATTATCTCCATCTTTGCGAAGTTGTTTCAGTTCGTGATCCAATCTCTTACTACTTTTTAAAAGAACACGGGCTTGATAAGGTCTTATTATTTCCAGATATTGGAACATATCATTCGCCGGAAGAAAATATTAAAGCAGAAAAGGAATCTCGTCAAGTTATGTTTAGCTTGGGGTCAATTATTAAACAAATAAAACCCGGACTCGAAAAAGATAAATTCCTCATAGGATTCCAGAAAATTGTAAATGAAATTTCAAGAGAATATGAAGTTGTCATACCTGACTGGCCAAGCAGCCCAGTCAGCGACGCAAATTTCCTATCTAGTATTAAAAATGTAAAAATAATAAAACCAGATTATAAGGAATATTTTTTAGAATGTTCAAAATCCATTTTTAATATTACAGGTCGTCATCACGGTACCGTGATGAGTTATTCGGCTGGTTGTCCATTTCTTACTTTTTCCAGTAATATGTGGAAAACTGAAGGTGACAACTTCTTATATAATTCTTCACCATTTCTAAATATAGGAGATTTGAGAAACAACCCCAAAGAGTGGATCGATATTATAAAAGACGAATTGCTTAAAACTGGTGAGCGTAAATTATTCTTAGAGAAAAGAAAAGAAGTTTTAAAAAAATATCATGCTGCCAATGTGGAGATAATTTGGAAAGACATCCCCCAGATGGATATTTCCTTCTTAGAGACTGATAAAATAAAAGCTTGGTTAAAAAGTAATTATAAACTAACCAATCTAGTTAAAAAATATTAAAGGAACGACATATGGAATGGGTTTACAAAAAAGATGATAATTATCATCACGGCGGCACAAATTCAATTTTAAGATTTAACCAGAGTCTAGAGGATAGAAAATTAAAGTATCCAATCAGGCATCATCTATCTCATGATTATTCACAAAAAATTCTAGATGATGGATTTGTAGTTATAAAAAATGCAATATCTCCAGAATTAATCAGTATATTAACTGAAGAATTTGATGAGGCAGTTAACGAATTACAAACAAAATCAGATGATAGATTTTATACAGTAATAAGTGAGCCTCTTATAAACTGTCCTTCAATAGTTGATGTAGCGACTACTGACAAAGTATTTGATACAGTGTGTGGTTTTTTTGGATGTGTCCCTTCTATCGGAACCCTTAACTTTCGAAAAAGTTATATTAATGAAGGTGATCCACAAGTAACACAGCTATTTCATTGTGATCAAAACAGTATTTCTTTCTTGAAGTGTTTTATGTACCTTAATGACGTGAAAACTCCAGAGGATGGACCGCTAACCATAATAACTGATAGTTTGAGAAAAAAGCCTGCCAATTGGTCCTCTAAATATCGCTGGACAGAAGATGAGATGATATCTATCTACGGAGAAGATTGTTTAACATTTCTTACCGCCTCGGCAGGAGACTTAATAATTTCCCGTGCCACTACTGGGTTTCACAGGGGTACCCCACCTATAAATAAAGATAGGGTTATGTTAACAATAAACTATACGATTCACCCTGAAGAATGGAGACTTCCGGAATTTAAGATCAGTGAGGAAGAATATAAAAATCTTGAGAATCACAAGAAACCACTTGGTGAGTTTTTAATTAAGGAAAAAATATGAGTATTGATGTTGACATTGATAAAACAATGTGGTACCATAGTAAAGAAGAAACTAGTAAAAGCATAAATTCAAAGGATTTTTCCATAGATGAGTAAGAAAATATTTATAGATTGTGGCGCACATGAAGCTTCTTCATTGGAATTTTTTCTAAAGAATTTCCCGAATGCCGAAGAATATGAAACTCATAGTTTTGAAATTAATACCGATTTTGCTAAATATTTTGAAAAATATACAGCCAAAGAACAACATTACTTCTATCCCAAGGCTGTCTGGATCGAGGACGGTGTTATAAACTTTTGGAAAATGGGTGAAGAATCCTCTACTGTCGCGGATTACCATAAAGGCTCTGCATCTAGTCAAGCTCCTTGTATAGACTTGTCTAGCTGGATTAAAAGTAATTTTACTGATGAAGACCACATTGTTTTAAAGATGGATGTTGAGGGAGCAGAATTTTCTATACTTCCTAAAATGTTTAAAGATGGAACCATGGGAATGGTAAATCAATTTTTCGCTGAGTTTCATTATGAAAAAAGAAAAAATACAAATATAGAATTAAGCCTGAGTATTTTAGAGAATTTGCTTTTTAAGTATGGAATTGTCCCTTACCGGTGGGATGCCACAGGCACAGACCCAAGCTGTGATAAAGTGGAACTAGACTGGCGTCTCGGTCGTGATTTAGAAAAAGAAGATAGAAATAGCGATTTTGGACAAAGATGGCAAAAAATTAAAGACTACATAGGGTTCGAAAAGTATATTCGTGGACAACCAATATATTACACAAACACAAAGGGAGAATAAAATGAAATTATCTAACCAAGCAATCGGTGCAATGATGGTGACACTGCAAAAATGTCTTTCAGAACAAGTAGATATGGCAGGACTCATGAGAGAATGGGATTTGGGCGTCCAAAACGATGAAGTCATTGTTTTAAACCCTCATTCTTATAAAATAGACAAAGAAGCTTTTATCACTGATCTAGACGACTAATGCCAAAGTACGATTATAACTGCTCAGAGTGTAATACTCAGTTTGAACTGAAACACTCATATAAATTTAAAGATGCTAAATGTATCCACTGTGGATCACTCCAGGTATCTAAGATATTTTTAATGGTGAGTAAAATAGTCACGAGGTTGTCTAGTCATAATTCGGCTCCCAAAGTAGGGAAAGAAGTTAATAAAGCAATTACCGACGGACAGGCCGAATTAGAAAAAACCAAGAAAGAGCTAAAAGGGAAGGTATATAAAAAATGATAACTATTCTACTATCTTTTCTTTTAATTCTTATGGTAGGTATTGTCGGGGTAATGTTCTGGTATATCCGCCGCTTAATTAGTACTCTTAACCGGGTATATGATTTGGTCCAAGATATTCTTGAGGCTGTAAGTCTTTATGAAGAACACTTGGAAAAAGTATATAAGATGGACACATTTTACGGAGATAGCACTTTAGAGGGATTATTAGAACACTCTAAGGACTTAAAGAAGGGGCTACAACGAATAGTCCAAACTATTCAAAGCTTTTTTGACGAAGCAACACGGGAAGAAGGAACCGATGCCGAAGAAACACGAGAAGAAGAATTTGATACCGAAGAAGCGTAAGAAAAATTATTATTTTACCAAAGATACTGAAAATGCAATTATTCAATATTGCGCTACCCAAGATACTTCTATCCGTAGCCAATTATATATCGCTCATATTCAGCCAGCATTTGATGAGTTAGTCAATAAGATTGTATATACCTATAAGTTCAATAACTTAGAAAATATTGAATATCATAAGGACGACTGTAAAATCTGGCTAACCACTATCTTAGGAAAATTTGACCCATCGCAGGGAACTAAAGCTTTTTCTTATTTCTCAGTGGTAACTAAAAACTGGTTTACACATAAAGCGAAAACCCAGACAAAGAAAAACAAACGAGAAATAAACTACGATTCCATGATCCGAGAGGTGGAGATAGTTTCTCAAACTAGTGATTTCTATGACGACGCCGAAGAGAAACAGTTTTGGCTTTTCCTTATCAAGGAGATCGATTCATGGGATACAAGTAAATTAAAACCAAACGAGAAGAAGGTTTTAGATGCTATTGGAACTTTAATGAAGAATATAGAACAGATTGAAATCTTTAATAAAAAAGCCATATACCTCTATATGAGAGAGATCACAGGGTTGAACACTAAGCAGATTGTAAGCTGCCTAAACAAACTGCGAACCAAATATAGAATATTTAAGAAAAAATGGGATGAAGGAGAAATCACCTAGCATCCTAGTTAGTATATGAAAAAAGATCTTAATTCACTTATAGAGCAAGCCCTGGATAATATCCAGCACGACAGAGAAGTCACAGAGACTTTGCTGGATAACCTCCAGGAGTATATGAGAGTGGCATCAGACCGCTATTCTGACTCCGGTCCTGTGGCCGCCAAATTCGTGGAAACTCTACAAAGAAGTAACGAGCAACTTGTTAAGTTAGCTACTTTAGTTTATAAAAAAGATATAACAACGAATCAACAGGGTTTATCGGAAGATGATAAAAAAGAACTCTTTGATTTGATCAAGGAATAACAATGTCCGGATATTCCAATCAGCCACAAGGACTCCCGTTCTCTAAACAACCCCAGAGGGACAGTGGACTCCCTCTGGTAGATCCTTATTTTAGCGAAGATGGACCCTTTGAGTTACAAAAGAGAACCTCTGCCAATTCAACCATGGTGCGGGGACAGAACACTATAAAATGGGCCCAAGTCACACATAACCCCGGAAAATCCAAAGACAACCGAACTTGGTGGGAAAAGCTAATGGGTCAAACCATAACAACTCAAACGATGGTCTCCGCCCGGATATTTGCTAATTCTGATGGGACGGCAGATGCAACTCATGCTATGATCGCACCCAGCCGAGAGGAAAATGATAATATGTGCCTTCTGGAATCTCGTTTTGAGGTTCCTCTGGGGTTTAAGGAAGATCTCAAGCGTGGAACTATTATTCAAGTAGACTTGTATAATACTCCTGAACAACCACCTCTTTTTAAAGGACTGAGCGGTGTCCAAGAGGCAGATGGACGCATCATCGCTGTTGGGGATAATTCACTTACGACAACGCCAGGCTATAACGATACAAAATACCGCCATCGGGGTTGTGGCGACGATAAGCCACGCCCTGACCGACCCTCCGGCGGTCGCCGCTCCATAGTATCACAAGCCTGTGCCAAATCATACAAAAGAGTAACTAGGGATCTGCCAACTACATTAGAGGGTACATTTCCGATGAACCCTGTGACTAAAAAATATGCCACGATTACGCTTCCCCTAGAAATATCCCACAGTGATATGACCGATTATGGACCTCGGGTCCATCCCATAAATAAAACAGACAGTTATCATCCCGGTATTGATCTTAACTTTACTAATACCGGAGTCAATATGGCGGACAACCCGCCAATTTATAGTGTGTTGGACGGTCATGTATTGGTACAAGGCAGAAGCTCTTCTTGGGGAAATTATGTGATAGTTACTCATGGTCCTTATTATGACTTGGTCGGACCTAAGCATACTATTACAAATACTCGACTCTTCTCTGTCTACGCCCACCTTAAAAGAATTGATGTCCGCCAGGGGCAGCTTCTAGTAAGAGGGGGACAAATTGGATCAGCAGGTAAAACCGGCAACGCCACTGGCGAGCATCTACACTTAGAAATTATGTGGAGTACAGTAGCCGCCAAAAAAGGTGATAAAATTAATGATATGCCACGCACTGACCCCATGATCTTTTTTAATTCGCGATTTAAACGGAATAGTAGAAAACTCCCCGTATCTTCTTAAGGATATATAACTGTTATGAACGATGAAAACAATTCAAATCCAAACCAATTTGATGACGCTGAAAGGTTATTATCCTCTAACCGTAAGTCGGCCCGAGACGCAGCCGCAAGCGCCGCAGCTTCTGATTTAGGTTCCGGCACAGGAGACAGGTATACCCAAGAAAGAACTGGGGCAAGTCAGCTAGCCTCTGATGCACTCAACAGCACCCTAAAGGGTATTATGAGCGGCATGAAGCTCGCGAAAGATCAGAGAATGGGGGCAAGACAAAGAGCCTCCGAAGCCGGCGGACTTTTTAATAGAAGTATTCTTGAGGCTGTCCCTGTATATAACGCTACCAGTGCGGAAGGCGCACGCTTTGCGGATGGAGGCATCAAGGGACATCATAACACTTTCATAGTTATGGGTCGCGATAGACCAGCCTCCGAATCAAGCGGCGGCGGCGCTGATCCCACCACTCACTGCGGGTGTATTGATATAATCGCTGGTATGAGTAGTGTATTAGCAAGAGAGACCGTATCAGCGGGACCAGACGCCTATCAAAATGAAGCAGTTCTGACAAACAAGAGTCCTGGATTGGACGCTGCCCGTATTTATATTACTCAGAAGGCTAAAGACATTGATAGTAAAGAGTATTTTAATTTAGCCGCCGGTAAAGTGGGGAGATTACCAAACCGATCTGCCATTGTATTAAAAGCTGACTCAATGCGAGTGGTTGGACGCGAAGGGATTAAATTAGTAACAGGAGACATTTATAATGGCGGACTAGGGATGAATATAAGCCATAAAGTAAAAGGTATCGATCTAATCGCCGGAAACAATGACGCAGATTTGCAACCCTTAGTGAAGGGGCAAAGTTTAAAATTTGTTATTGACTCTCAATTAGAGTTGACTAAAGATCTCCATACTTCTGTATCCGTGCTATATAACCTCATTGTTTACTTCTTACTTAGTATGGTGGATCCCTCCGGATATTCATCTAACCGCCTAAACGACACTATCCAGGAACTTCCTCAGGAATTTATTAATTTGTGGATACAAGAAATGAACTTTTTAATCCATGAACTGAACTATAATACAGAGAAAAATCCTTTCGCAGCGTATAATTTTATGAGCCGGCATAACACAACAAACTAGGAAATCATGGCACTCACTAACGACCAACGAAATATTGTAAACCCTAATGCTAGGACCTTAGACGCTCCGGAAGGCTCTCCTGTACGAAGTGGGCTAGGATATAGTTATAATCACTGGCGTAACAAGTTTGTATTAGACGCTATCCACGAATCCTATAATTCTTATTATGAATTCCCGCCGGCTGGATTTCGACTTTACCCAAATAGGGTTCCCACCGAAGCAGAAGAACGCCAAATTGATGAAGAAGAAGAACTTCCCCTTCTTTTCCCAGACCTAAATCTAGGGGTATTAATCATTACGAATGCGGATCTTCTTGCTTACTGCGCTCTATATCCGCAAAATGGAAAGGTAAAAGCTTCAGAAAGTGGCAATTCTATTATCGTTGTTTTATCAGAGGAGGAATCCAATGACCAACTTAATGCATTATCTGCACAATTCCGGGGCTCAGACAATTATTATACCGATAGCGCCCCTTTGTCTTATGATCCTGAAAACACTCAGAGCCGCTACCGACTTATCTTTATAGATGCCAATCATTCAGCAGAATATATTTCTCGGTTACGACGAGCTATTGGTAAAGAAAACGAAGATCCACTAAACACCACTCCATCTCTGAATAATACTATACTGCCGCCAGAGATAACTACCTATATCTCTTCTAATTCTATTGTTGATCTTGACAACTGGGTAGCGAACTGTGACCCAGGAACCGAGACAATAAAAACTTATTATAATGCTAGAGATGGCCGTTTTTATTATACCGAACGAACGGCGCATACCTATGCTGGATATTATGATTTAAGTTATCATGAAGATCCTGAGAGCGAAGACTATAGCACTACGAAGGACAATCTAGAAAAAGCGATTGAACGAGGGGTTGTAGGTGCCCTTAAGGCTGTGGGCAAATACTCAGCTATAAATAAATCCTCCATATTAAACGCTCATCCAAAAAAAGCTTATATCGTTACAAACCTGGAAATAAGACCTGCATCTAGGTGGTGCTTTTGCGTACAAATAGAAAAAGATGTGATAGATATATTACCCGATGTGGACACAATGTCTTATGAGGAAGATGAACTTTGGATACTTCAGAAGGCAGAAGTATTAGCCAGCCCAATCAAGACTCCAATCGCCTTCCGCCAGACATTCATTTTCGAAGACTTGGTAGATTACATTAGGTCTACTGAACAAATGCTGGCGTTGTTCAGCGAAGACATGGCAGAGGAAGGAATATTTTCTCTCCCTCTGTCTACCCCTGCGGCGACTAACGACCCTAACGGAAGATCAGGACTTCTCTTTTTGGAAGATGAGATTGCTAGACTTAGTGGTTTCCCAAGCCTTATGCAGACCTTCTTCGCATATAACAAGAAAGCCCTGTTACCGGAGAGTGTGATAGAGTTTTTCTTCGACGAAAATTATAAACTCTTGCACATATGCGCCGATGGGGAGTTGTTAGTTCGAGGTCTTGGTAACTTAAACTATATGAAGCAGGACAATGATCAGCCTGTAAGCATGATATTAAATGCTTTTTCTTTCTTGACTTCTACCACTTTTTCTTATATTATGCGCTCTCGCGAAATCCATCAAAAGTTTTTGACCGTAGCCCCAGCAGGAGTAGGAACTAATTCCGGAGAAGAGTGGACCACTTTCCTTCCCGAGTATACCTTCCCACAAGTTATTATTGATCCCGAAGCTATCAAAATTTCTCACGAGAAAAATTCGATTCTTCGCCGGCGAAAAAATACTCTGTTCCAGAGACTATCTCGGGTCCTTGATGTGCCACCAGAAGAAGCAGAAAAACTATATCAAGCAAAAATAAGTGATAAAAAATGGGTCCGCCAAAGAGTAACAGAATTAGTTAAGGGGGTGAATTGCTCCACAGCGCAAGCTCAACTAGCTAATGATATTGTTGGATTTTGGAACGCAGCAAATGAAAAAAACAATATTCGGGCAATAATCAGAGAAAGCATTCAATTGATGCGCCGTGAATTGTCAAATGATGCAATAGCATCAGTAACAATCGGAAAGACCCAGTTCGACTTGCCCGGCGCACAGGATATACTAGGGGGCGCTTCTCGTCTTAACCAACAGTTAGACTTGGACGCAACCAAAAGACCCGATGCTGGGTTTGGGGATGCTTATCGGAATGTTACTTGGAATAGTGAGGTGAACAATGCTGTTTTAATAAAACAGGTAGAAGATGTAATAAACTCTCAAATTACTTGTGCTCTTGACTCATTTGG
>TARA_R110002126_G_scaffold220_1_pt1 | contig 12146 bp, 18 predicted proteins | sample TARA_R110002126 | Tara Oceans TARA_R110002126 (sample SAMEA4397536) | marine metagenome | biome: Polar Biome; feature: [DCM] deep chlorophyll maximum layer (ENVO:01000326); material: water (ENVO:00002006), including particulate matter (ENVO:01000060) such as... | depth 30 m
CTGCGAAAAGAGCCAGCTCATTCACTTCTTCCTCCGCTTGTACTTAGCCTCGTCCACGACCAGCTTCCCGGCAGTCATCACCTGGAGCCGGTACGCCGCACCTCTGGCAACGTACTGTCCCCAAGCGTAGACCGCCTGCCGACTGATCCCCAAAGTGTCGGCAACTGCCTGCCGACTCCCAAAGTATTGCACCGCGTCAAGTGTTTTCATGCGACCACAATATACCCATTAAAAGTATTTGTCAAAAAGAGTTGACATGACAAGATTACTTGAATTACTATGGGTCATCGAAGCAAACAACCGGAGAACAAAATGAGCAGCCAAAACGAAGCACACGGGGACGAGGACATGAAAGCAGAACCAACTGCTAGGCACTTGGAGCTTGCGTTAGAAAATGTGGTTGAGTGCATCATGGATCACGGTGGGTATTCAGCGCAGGGACGCCGCCAGTTTAATCTGTACGATTTCCTTTTTGATGAAAGAGATCCTTCCTACGCCATGGAAGTTTATGTTGCTGCCATGAGCAGTAACACCCGCGCTCTGGAAACTCGCATAGAACGCGAACGCAAACTGGTTGAGGCGGCGCTTATAAAACACCTGACGGGTTCCGATCTGGTTAAAGACCTTGCAGAAGAGTACGCAGCGGAGGACGAATGAGCATCTCCGAAATTTGCAGTTACGCTTGCGCCATCGGCGCGGTGGTGTGTTTATCAATTCTTATTTGGAGTAAAAAATAATGGCAATCGATCTGAAGGCAATCAAACGCAACAAGGACATCCTGCCCCCGAGGATCATGCTGTACGGCCCTCACGGGCTAGGGAAAACCACCTTCGGTGCAGGCGCACCGGCGCCGATCTTCATCCTGACCGAGGACGGTCTGGGGCAGCTTGAGGTCGAACACTTCCCGCTTGCCAAGACGTTTGATGAAGTGCAAGACGCGCTTAAAGCCCTGCAAGGCGAGCACGATTTCCAGACGGTCGTGATTGATAGCCTTGACTGGCTTGATAACCTGATCTGGGAAACGATAAACGCAAAGTATGACGCGAAGGATCTCGCCTACGGCAAGGGCGCGGTCATCGCCGCCGACTTCTGGCGCAAGGTGCTGGACGGGCTGAACAGCCTGCGGTCAAAGGGCATGGCGGTAGTCATGTTGGCTCATTGCGAGATCAAGCGGTTCGACAGCCCCGAGGTCGAGCCTTACGAGCGGTATCAGCCCAAGCTACAAGCCAGATCGTCAGCTCTGGTGCAGGAGTGGGCCGACTGCGTGTTTTTCGCAAACTACAAGACCGTGGTCAAGTCCAGCGACGTTGGGTTTAATCAGAAAGTTACGCGAGGGATTACGACCGGGGAGCGGCTGATGTACACCGCAGAGCGACCGGCTTATCTTGCAAAGAACCGTTATTCGTTGCCGGATGCTCTGCCATTGGATTGGCAAGCATTCGTCGCGGCGATGTCGGCACCCGCAGTACCCAAGCAGTAAAACCAACCAAACCAAAGGAATAAAAATGGCAAATCTTAAATCGTTGCAGATGCCGGAAACTGTTGAACCGCAGCAGAACTTTTCGGCCATTGAGCCGGGCCGGTACGAGGTCATCGTCACAGATTCGGAGTTGAAAGACACGAAGGCCGGGACCGGCCAATACCTCCAGCTCACGTTTGAAGTGGTTGGGAACTCGGCTAAGGGGCGCAAGCTCTGGACGCGGCTGAACGTATCAAACCCCAACAAGACCGCCGAGGAGATTGCTTACCGCGAGTTGGCTGCGATCTGCCAGTCGACCGGCGTGGCCTGGCCCCTCGATGACAGCGAGGATCTGCATAACATCCCGCTGATGGTCGATGTTGTGCAGGAGCGCAACCCGGTCAACGACACGATGACGAACCGCATCAAGGGCTACGCGCCGAGCAACCTGGCGCTGGACCTGCCGGAGGCGTTGCGGCCTACGCCCAAGCCTGCCGGTGCAGCTCGTCAACCGTGGGCTAAAAAGTAATGACCGCGCTGCCTGAGCGTCAAAACTCAACCGCCGCCGCGATCTTTAGTCAGTACGAGAAGAGCGCGGAGGCGGGGCAGCGCCCCCACCTCGGGGCGTCTGAACTCGGTCACGAGTGCGAGCGGTATCTCTGGCTCAGTTTCCGGTGGGCAAAGCAACCCGACTTTGACGGTCGGATGCTCCGATTGTTTGAGTCCGGTCAGCTCGCAGAACCGCGCCTAATCGAAAATCTTAGGGCAATTGGGGTCGAGGTATCAGACCGGGACGAAGACGGCAACCAATGGCGTTTTAACGCGGTTGGTGGGCATGTTGGCGGGAGCATGGATGGCGCGGCTCTGGGATTGCCGGAAGCACCGAAAACGTGGCATGTGTTGGAATTCAAGACCGCGAACGCCAAGTCTTTTGCGGCAATGGTAAAAAAAGGGGTAAAGGAGTCTAAGCCGCAGCACTACGCGCAGATGCAATTGTATATGGGGTGGGCCGGTCTGGACAGGGCTATGTATCTCGTCGTGAACAAAGACACAGACGACATCCACAGCGAGCGCATCGAGTTTGACCGGAAAGAGTTTGACCGGCTTCTGGAGCGAGCGCACCGGATTGTGACCGGCACTGAGCCTGCGATCACGCTCGGAGAGAATGCGGAGTATTTCTCCTGCAAATACTGCCGGTTCAAGGCCCAATGCTACGCGACCGAGGCTCCGCAGGTGAATTGCAGGACTTGCGCCCACAGTACGCCCGAGCTGGACGGCGATGGAAAGTGGAGCTGCGCCGAGCATAAGCGGGATCTGACGGTGCCGGAGCAACGCCAGGGGTGCCGGGACCACCGCCACATCCCAGTGCTGCTTGGTCGATTTTCCGAACTAATTGACGCCGGAGAAAACAATTTATTGACTTACCGAAACAAGATTACTGGAAAAGAATTTCAACAACCAATTTATATGAGCCAAGAGATTACTGACTGCGAAGACAAAGCAACGCTTGGCGAAGACATTATTACGGCAATGAAAATAGAAATGGATGCAACAATTGTCCCAACAAATTATTTTGCCGACATGGTTGACGATTTACCTTGGGAGAAGAAATGAGCTTAACCACAAGAGCGCGGCTTATTTACCCCAATCGTCGCAACGGAGCAAAGTGGGTGATGGCAATTCGCTACCTTCGCCGTAAAAACTTGTGGGTGCTGGATAAGTTTTCCCGCAAGCCTTCGTGGTCGATGCCGCAATGAGCCAACAAGTTAAAGATGGGCTGCTAGTTTGTCTTGCCCTTGCGATATTCGCGCTGATTATGGTTGTGACATCCTACGCGGCGGGGGTGCCGCAATGACCGACAAAACAGGTGGGCTGTTCCAGTGCAGACGATGCAAAACACTATCAGCAGGGAGTCCAAAATGATCCGCGCATGGTGCGTGAAATCGAAGAATGGAGAGCCTCAAAGTATTTGGCTCACCTTGAAGCCAGTAAACTCCGTTCGTGATGACGAGACGGTCGTCCCCGTCGAAATCTACGAGGCAGGCGAGCCGAAGGCGGTGGCAATGACAGCAGCTAACTTCGAGGAAAACGAAGTCGGCTACATGAAGGCACTTGTCGCATTGCCCTATAGAACGATGCTCTACACATCCCCACCCACCACGCTGGCGCTCGATGACGGGCTGGAGGCTGCGCTACGGGAGGACGCCGAGCGGTATCGGTGGCTGCGAGAAGGCAATGAACTTATGGTAAACGACCCGTCAAGGCTTCCGAGAGAGTGGTATTTAGGAAACCATCTAGACGCCGCCATCGACGCAGCCAGAGAGAAAGCGAGGAAATCATGAACAAGCACATCATCGTAGAGGAAATGCCACACGGTCTGCGTAGCGTTATCTTAAGCGCAGTTCTTAGCTGTTCGATGTTCTTCACGCTGGGCTTTTTTGGGAGAGATGTATGGAACTATCATGTAAACAATGTGGCAAACGGGCAAGCTCAGTGTGCGCCCGATCAGACTGCTGGGCAACAGAAGCGAACCTTGCAGTGGAGATTACCCGACGAGCCAAAGAAGTAGCCGCAGAGAATCGGGACGGGCAAAAGTTAGCCGTGCTTCAGTTCCCACAGAATTTTGATGCGGTATCTGCATGGGCCGAGAGCAAAGGGGCGCAGCGTCCTCAAGATCGGGATGCAATACGGCGCATGGCAAAGGAAACAATCTACGCAACCATGACATATGCAGCGATAGCTAGGAGCTTGTGATGCTATTGCGCGAAACGCCTTACCTCTCCTGCTTTGTGCGGAATGAATTCCTGTTTGACGAGCAAAAAGGCCACGGTGAGTTTACGCCAGCGGTTGCGTTTGCGTTCCGCGCCGAGCCAGCGCGTGTCCCTATGTTCCAGGTCATGCTTGACTCTGGAGCGCAGTGGGCGCGAGTCCCTATTCACATGATTTGCAGCAAGCCTTGTGACCCGCTGCCTGTTGAGCAGTCAACGTGGTGGGATTCTTACGGCTACGAATTTACCGTAGTTGCGCTGCCGTTTCTCAAAGGCCATGCGGTGACGGCACTCGGTAGGGACAAACAGATCCGCAAGGGCAACTATCTTTTTACTGTGGATTGGATGCAGACTGGCTGGAGCGAAGTACCAGACCAGCACAAGAACCATCACATTATTGCGCTGGAGTCTGGGCCGTGGATTGCGTATCCCAACAACCGTTTGGTATGGCATGACCAATCATGGATTACGCCAGCACCGAACAGGGAATGGAAAACACCGACGCGAATTTATTCTGTTGAGGGCAAATGGCTAACGGAGGAAAAGAGATGATCGACCATGAATTAGTAGCCGACACAAAAGACGAACTGCTGGAGATGATCCAGAACTACCGGAACCAGTACCCCAACGACAGCTACGGCACGACGATATGGGTGCCGTTGAAGGATTGGCAGATTTGGAAGGCGCGAGTGCAACGCGAAGCGATTGCCGACTGATGCCGCGAATAACACCACCCAACCCCACTTGCATGAGCTGCCAGCGGGTGCCTGGCGTTGTCCTGACGCACTCCCTGAACCGCAAACAAAAGCAGTGGCGTTGCCTGCCCTGCGCTGAACGAATGAAAAGGCTACGCAAATGAGTGACTACGCTGATCCTTTGATACAACTGCGAGAATGGGACAGGAAATACACAGAAGCCATGCGGGACAAGCGCCCGGAACAAGCTAAGGTTGCTGCAATGAAAATTATCCGGCTGGCGGTGGACTTGCTTGAGATTGCGGAGGGGAAGTGACTAAGCGCGAAAAAGTTTCACGCTCAACGATTAAGGAGCAGTTAAACGCTAAATATGGCAAGGATATTTACTGGGCTGACGTTCCGAATTACGAAGGAAATTATATGGTTTCTAACCTTGGGCATGTATTAAGTCTTGAGCGAACTTGTTCTGGACTAAGAGAGCGTAGGGTTAGAGAGCGCCTTATGAAACCAATCCGGTTTTATCATATTAAAAATAACGTAAAAAAACTGGCTGCAATTGCTATTAATTTAAGTAGCGAAGAAGTTGGTCGCACCACTTGTTCTATTGCTAGGCTTGTTTTAACGTCGTTTAAAGGAGATTCTTATGGATGTATCCCAACGCATTTAGATGGGAATGCAGAAAATAATTCACTTAGTAATCTCAAATGGTCAACATATTCAGAAATTGCAATACGAAATCCTAACGGTGGCTACTTCCACTCCTCCTCCAACCAAGTAAAAAACCCGGCGACACGGGATTGTGCCGTGCGCCGGTAAAAGCTATTTAGCGGCAAGCATCCGATCTTTAGCGCCGCTGAACGGGGCAAAAGGGATACCGCCCTACGAAAAAGTTCGGGTTCCTGCTTTGTCGATTATAAGCGCCATCTTGCGCGGGGGGAGCGTCGGGAAGCTGGGGATGCTGATATGTGTCCAGGCGTCAAACTCTCGGATAATCTGGTCGTATGCCAGCCCCGACGCCATCACAGCCCTCACAACATCATTGGGGGTCATCCCCGGTACTCTGATGTCAGCCGCACAACCAAGTCGATGCTGGCTCCTGTCAGAGCTTCCCACGGCTGCATTTACAGCGGCTGACCTGTAGGCAGAATTTATAAGCACAGGTCTGCCGCCTAACTGGGTTTTAACCAGTTCGAGGAGAACAGCTAACCGCCGCAGGTTTTCAATTTCCCCCTCATTCGGGGTGTTGTCCAGCGACCGATGGTCGGTGTGTGTCAACTCCGCGAGAGTAAAATGCTCACTTAGGTTCATTTTGATTGACCTGTATTCCCGCTAACAATCCGATAAACCCACCAACGATGGTTTGAAAGGCTGGGCCTATCAGCTTAAATATCTCGGCGTTATCCACAATTGGGTCAAACAACCCCACGCACATGACCAACACCATCGACAGCAGGATTAGGCAAAGCGTAACGCTCACCATCCCGATTACGACGATGAGCGTTTTTTCTTTCATCTGCTGCCTTCCCCACCTTTAACTTTTTCCACCGAGCGCATCGCACCAAGCCCAAGCACACCCATCAATACCTGCATGGTCAAATCAGTGTTAATTACTGGAAAGTCTCCAACATATCCAAAAAGTACTTTTGCAACAAACCGCGCTACTGGTTCAAATATTGCCACATACGCAAGACCAGCACCGCAAATCCAGCCAACAAACGGTCGCCAGCCAGCCACAAACCAATTGGTTGATTTTGCTTCTTCCAAATTTGTTTGGATTTGTAATTTTGCCAAATCGGTTGCCGCCGCAAGCTGGGCAAGTTCTCCGTTCTGTTGCATCTCCAACAACTTCAATTTTGCCTGTTCCGCCTGAGCCGGGTCAGGGAAGAACTTATCAACTAGCTTGCTGCCTATATCAAGTATTGCTCCTATGGGGAACATTGTTAGGCTCCTAAAAGTTGCCGCCTACGGGATTCAACACCCCAATTGGAGCGTCGGTGATAATTTTTGCCCCCGGTTTGATATGCCCATTTGTCCAAGGTGATTCATTCAATGGGCCGTAGCATGAAGCAAGCTGTACGTTGTTCACTTTCTTGGCTTGCTTGTCGCAAATGTACCCCCACTGGTTCGACATCCCCGAATCTTTGCCAAGGATGAACGAACGGGGAACCAACGGAGCCACCGCCCAACTCGGCGCTTGCGGGGCTTCTGTGACGGTGCTGAAAAGACTCCATACTTTTCCCGGAGGAGCATCGCAAGAGTTATTCATCAGCGCAGGGTTCGCTATGCTTCTGCCCGTCAGGACAGGGCAGACTGCCATGCCCTCGGCAAACACTTTTCCCTTGACCGTAATCATTTTGCCCGTAGGCGTGGAGCCAGACGCCGCACACAGGGCATATTCACCGTTACAGATCATAATCGGGGCGGCAAAGACGTTAGAGCAGAACAGGGTGAGCGCCAGCAGCTTTTTCATTTGTCAACCTTGTTGTCTAGTTTGTCGTAAATGCTTTTGAGCATGAGCTTGATTTCAGAGATGTCGTTGCGGTAGTCGTCTTTAAGGACGTACTTTAAAGGCATCTTCTTCATGTCCTCATCCAGCCGATCCAGCGAATTGGTTATGCGGTTCAACACCCAACCACCGAAAAATCCTACCAGAGCAATTGCACCGTTTATCAGTGTTTGGGCATCCATAATTATTCCTGTTTTTCTGCTTTTTGTTCAACTTGAGGCGCGGCTTGCCCTTGAATCTTTACGATCAACGCTTGCACTTGCACAAAAGGCATCTGTCCGAGTGCATTCAAAATGCCATTTACCTCTGCAACTTCAAGCTCCAGCTTTATCATTGTTTGTCCTTTGGGTTATCGTGCTTCGAGGGTTGCTACTTTTGCGGATAGTTCTTGTATGGCTGCAGTCAGTGTTGCAATCAAGAATGAGGTATCAACACCTTGATACGCCGGAACCTCACGCTCACCCATCACCGCATCTATTGCCGGGGTCAGTTCTTTATTCTCTTTGTCATAAGTTGCAGGGACAGCGGGGGATATTTCGTACTCCTCCATCTCCATTTTGTCTTTCTCACCTGTTACACATTGCGGGATTACTTCTTGCAACTCATGGGCAAGGAACCCCTCGCCATCTGACTTATCCACGTTCCACTTATAGGTAACAGGATTGAGTCTATTAACTCTTTCCAATGCTCCAACCATTGGAGCCACATCGTGCTTCAACCGATAATCTGATGATGTGTTGTATGCAGTGGCAGAACCAGATGTGGTTACAGACCCAACGGCCCCGTTTGGGTTACTAAATCGCAGATGCACCTCTGAAGTAGCCAACTGGCCCGTCAAATCAATTCCGTAGTACCCTCTGGCATTGGGGCCGGAGAACGTGATAGCCAACCTGCCGCCAACGGCGGCGGCTTGTCCCATTCCGGTGTTATCCGTCACACCGAGGGTGCCGGGGATGGTGACTGCGCCAGCCGTAGTGATGGACAGTGCTGTATTCGTGCCGACAACAACGCTGTAGCCTATCTTGAATATGTCAGAGTCACTGTTATCAACACCCGCCGACCAAGAAGTTCCTCCGGGTATCGAGTACAGGGAGCAAGGGTCGCCGCCAGAAGTACCCCCTACCTCCGCGAATAGCGACGCATGAGAGCCAGTATTCGTGTTATCTGTGTGGTTGACGTAGGCTGACAGTCGCGTTCCAGCAGTACCGTTCGATAGCGTAAGGGCCGACCCTGAAGATGTCCCAGTGATGACGCCACTCACACCGAGGGTCGTCGATACCGTGGCGGCTCCGGTGACTGCAAATAATGCAGAGCTAAAGTCCAGCAGCTTTGTGCCGCTGATGGCAAAGCCGGTGTTGTTTGCGCCTATACGATAAAAACCTGTTCCCGTGTCGGTACTAAGATAAATTGAAGGAGCTGCAACAGTCCCCGCTGCAAAGTTGCTTGCTACCGCTGCGCTAATGCCCAACGCAAACGGGATTTTGGCTGTGGTTGTAGTCTGACCGTCCTTTGTAATTGCGGTGCTTAAACCCGTCCCCAGATCCGCAGTCAGAGAGTTGAAGGTGGACGAGCTGATTACGGTGCCAGTGACTACAGGCTGCCCCGTTGAGTTGATTACGAATGTTCCACTGCCGTTGTAACTCATTGCAAAATCTCCTTATGAACCTGGTTGTGCTTTGTAAGAACTAGCTGCGCCTGCGCTACCAGTTCCAAGTCTTTTCGATATATCAAGCAGCAATTGCGATTGTTGGGCTTTTCGTAACATCTCTGCCATGTATTCTGGATTTTGCAAAAGCCTAGCAAGAATTTCTGCGTTCTTTTTTGCCGCCTCACCTGTCATTCCTCTACCAGCAGCACTTCCAACAGCGGCGCCTAAATTCCCTCCAACAACGCTACCGGCTGCGGCTCCGGTATATCCAGCCAATTGACTTGCCAAGTCATTTGCTTGTCCCCTGGCGGCTTGATAAGTTGCTGTTGGGGAGCCTCCCGTAGCCCTTGCATTCATTGCTTGAGCTGTACGCATCAAATCTTGTTTCATTTGCTCAAGAGATTGCCTTGTTTCTGGAACAAGCAAATCAACATTCTTTGAGCCAAATTGTTGTCTTGTTAAATCGTCTGCTGCTCTGCCAAGGGTTAGTTCTCCGGTTTGACCTGACAAGGATGATGGCACCCGACCTTCTGCATGACCTTTTGAAATTCTATCAAGGACATCTTGCAACGCTTGTTTGCTGTTTAAATCACGACTTGCTGCACCATACGTTTTTAAATAATCAGTCCACATGCCGCCAGAGAGATTGTCTAGACTATCGTCTATGCCTTTGACTATACCAATCGTGTCTCGCCTTGCAGCAGCAGCAGCAGCTCCAAGGTCGTCATTGGCTCCGGTCTTAATTTGACCCGTAAGAATTTTCCTTACTGTATACATTTGTTCTGGTGTTATTCCAGCGGGATTGTCCATTGCGTTTGCAACATATTGCACAACTTTTTGAACAGCAGGATTTTCCCTTTGTTCTCCGCGAGCCAACGCATCAAGACTTTGCCGCAATGGGTCAAGCGTCCTTTGTCTTGTCATTCCTTCAATAGTTCTAACGGCTTCAAATGCTTCTTGTCTTGGGCCAGCGGTTGCCACTGTGCGAGCTTCAATTAACGCATCGCGTTCTGCTTTAGTCCCAGACATTTTTAGCAATGCGGCATATCTAGCCGCTGCATTTGATTGGTCTAGCGGCATCCACAATTGCGGGTTTCCAACTCTTGACCCCGTTTCTAATGTTTGCAAATACGGGTTTTGTGTAACAACAGCAGACGTTCCAGAAACGCCTGGAACAAGGTTGTATTCTTGTTTTAATTGTTTGATTACATTTTCTGCATCTGAACCAAAATCACGCAATAATTTTTCACCCGCTATTTGCGGTCTGCTTACGCCACCAGCAGATTGCGGAAGCGCCCTCTGCACACTACCAAACACAGCCGGAAGCGCCCCTGCGCCAGCGCCAAACGCAGCAGCAGTTCCTTTATCCTCTGGGGCGATTGCTGCTTGAGTTATTGCACTGGTTGCCATCAAGTCGGCAATCTGACCGGGACGAGACAACAAAGCTGGGATTGTTTTTGCAACACCGGGAATTGCATTTAGTCCCCGCGTTGGCAAACTTGCGCCGAGGGCTATATCACCACCCATAGCGCCCAAAGACGACGCAGGAGTAGCCCCGCGAACCATTTTTAGTTCTTCTATTTCTTGTTTTGGAACCTCGCCAAATATTCCACGCAGCCCTTGCGCTGCGCGAGGTAACACAGTTCCCGCCCCAATCAAAGCCTGTTTATAAGTTGGTTCAGCTCTTACTTCTTCCGAAACACGTTCTTGCAAAGTAGGCGGCCCTGCCGGGTTTACACCAGCAGACGAAAGCACCCCCCGCGACATATCCAATAATTCACGCATAACCTTTAAATTAGGATTTGGCTTTTGCGCCTCAGCGTTTATTGCATCCTCAATTTGCTTGATGGATGGCGAACTAATAACTGTTTCAGCCATGATTATTGCTCCAACAATCTTCTAGCTTCTGGAGACAGATTTAACCCACTTGGAATAGGCACATCAACAGTAAAAAAATCTGTATTTTGTACGCCAGCTTTTTTGGCTCTTTTTACTACGTCTTGATGTTCTTTAATAATTGCTACGTCTTGTCTTTCAAAGATTTTAAACAATGCTTTGTATTCTGGAACGGTTAAATTTTCCGGTGCCGATTTTGCTTTAGCCAACAAAGCGCGTTCTGGTTCTGTGACTGATCCTTGACCTTTAATAAGCCCCGCAGCTTTTAAACTCAAATCAGCAAGACCTTGCATTTTCCGTGTAGTGTTTGCAAGAACTTCTGAGTTGTTTGCCCCATAGAACTTATTTGCCAACTGTCCTAAAGTAAGTTGCGCCGAAGCGCCTGGGCCACTAAACGCCGGAAGATCAATAACAGTCTTTAAATCATTAAGTGTAGAAATTCTTTCTACAGAATTTTTTGCCAAGTCATAAGAAGTGTCTAGCTTCTTAGTTATGGCAGAAGCCCCTGCGATAGCAAATTCTTTGGCTTGCGCCGCTGCTGCCGGTGTTGGGTTCATAACCCCCGAGCTTTGCGGTTCCTCAACCGTTTGAACTCCCGGCGTTTGTGATCTTGGCCCATTAATTGATACTTTAATGCCGTTTCTGTTTGCCCATTCAGCAACAGATTGCGCCTCTTGGTCAGTCGGTGCAATGCCGGTTGCAAGAATATTAAACTGGCGATCTGTTCCCATTACATTACGCCCACCAACCTCGCGGGTAGAAATTGCATTTCTTGATGTAGCTTCTGCTTCTGTTTCTTTTATTAACCCAGCCCCTTGTGCAAATCCCGGCGCAAGTTTCAAATCTCCTTTAGCGTCCCGTTGCCAGATGCCACCTTGAGTAGCAACATCTGTTAGTGCGCGATTCCATTGTGGCGAGCCTTCTTTTACGCCAGCGGCGCGAAGTTCTCTTATTTTGTCTGTTGGCTTGCTTGCCTCTAATGATTCTTTGGCAAGCTGTTCAATGTAAGATTTTCCGGTTGGATCAGTTTCTAGCCAAGCAGCCATTGGTTGACCACCGGCAGGTTGTCCCCACCTAGACAAGCCAGATGCAATAGGTTTCCCGTCTTGAGCGCCCCCGATTTGTGGTGGTGTTTCCACAATTGGAGTAGTTTGAGTGCCTCCCATTGGCGGGG
>TARA_R110002126_G_scaffold57927_2_pt1 | contig 12124 bp, 7 predicted proteins | sample TARA_R110002126 | Tara Oceans TARA_R110002126 (sample SAMEA4397536) | marine metagenome | biome: Polar Biome; feature: [DCM] deep chlorophyll maximum layer (ENVO:01000326); material: water (ENVO:00002006), including particulate matter (ENVO:01000060) such as... | depth 30 m
AGGAATTAGATTCAAAAAAGGAAACTGCGAAACGTTTTCAGGAATTTTCACGTACACATTTCAAATCGCATACGGAGGCAATGTCCACGATGCTCGATTTTTTCTTCTATAACGAGATATCACCAAAAGAAAAATTAGGTCCAACAGGGCGTACCATCGAAGCCAAACTTTTAAAAAGAATCAATGCAGTAATCGCCATAATGAGGGATGTGGAAAAGACACAAACCAAACCAACGGTAGCGATGATGCAATCTCTTTTTGAAACAGAAGAACCAATCAAAAAACCGCTGATTGTTGAAAAGAAATATGCTGAGAAAAAAAAGGAAGTCCGCTTTCGTGAAAAGAAAAACCCAAGTAATCAACTTTAAATTTTTGAGCTATGTACATCACAATAACACCTCAAAAATTAGGCGGCACTTATAGTCAGGGTTCAGCGGATTTTGTAGGCTATTTAGAGAAAGAAAATCAAGGTTTGGAACAACAAGATGTAGAACACTTTTTTAACCTATATGGCGATGAAATTTCCGCTGAAGAAGTGGTCAAAGAAATTGATGGAAACACCGCAAAATTAAAAAAGAAAGAACCCAAGTTTTATTCGATTACGGTCAGTCCATCAAAGTATGAATTACGAAAACTTCAGAAAAATAGCCAAGATTTAAAAACCTACACTCGCGAGCTAATGAAGGATTATGTTACCAGCTTCAATCGTGAAATTAATGGGCGACCAATTACAATTGACGATATAAAATATTATGCAAAAATTGAACATCAAAGAACCTTTAAGGGTACAGATTTTCAGATTAAAGAAAACCAACCGTATGCCACTAAAATACTTCAGCTAAAAACTGAAATACGCAATGTGCAAGAAGGACGAGCTGAAGGAAATATTAAAAAGATGAACAAAGAAATTGCCAAACTGGAACGTCAAGCACCACATCAACAAAATGGAAAACGAATAGTTCAGGGTATGGCAAAAGATGGAAACCAAAGTCATATCCATATCATCGTAAGCCGAAAAGATGCTTCCAATTCCGTTAGTCTTTCGCCAGGTAGTAAGCACAAAGCTTCCGAAGTTGAAATGCACGGTAAAAACGTAAAACGAGGTTTTGATAGAGATGCCTTTTTCGCGAAAGCAGAAAAGACGTTTGATAAGTCTTTCGGGTACAACCGCAATTTTGCTGAAGCCTACAAAGCAAGAAAAGATTTTGTAAAAAATCCCAACCTTTATTTTGCTGCTTTGATGAAACTGCCTGCTAACGAAAAGGCATTGGCTTTCAAAATGATTACAAAAACAGGCTTGCCAGTAATACCGAGCATTCCAGTAAGCCAAGCACAAATTGCACTTCGGGTTTTTAAACGGTTAAGACGTGGTGCGGAAATAGCTATTAAATCAAGTTCCATAGGAATCTAAGTAATATGCAGATAGATAATATCATAACGACACTTTCAATTATTGGTTTGACCAGTACTGTTTTCTATGCGATGTTTCGGGTAAGCAAGTATGCGTTTCTTCTGAATTTCATTTTGCTTTCGACCCTCGTAATCTTTGTTTTTGAAGGGAATGAATTAACATTGATTTTGTTGTATTTAGTTTGTCCGCTAGTATTAGTTAATACAGGACTATACGTTTTTCTGCATAAAACCGAGAACCCAAAAAATGGCGATAGCAAATACCAAGTCAACTTTGCTACGAGCAAAGGGAATTTTAAATTGGATAATATTAAACGTGGCGCATCCGTCATCGGATCCGCTGGAAGCGGAAAAACCGAAAGTGTCGTTTACGGATTTCTTAAACACTTCCAAAAAGAAGGCTTTTGCGGAATCATTCACGATTACAAAGATTTTGAATTGACCGAAATGGCGTACCCACTTTTTAAGGATGACGATATCCCTTTTAAGGTCATTTCCTTTGATAAAATTATAGATAGAGTAAATCCTATTGCACCACGCTATTTAGAGAATGAGGAAAGCGTCAATGAGGTGTCAAGGGTGTTAATCGAAAACCTTTTAGAGCAAAGAGAAAGCGGAACAACTGGCACGACAAAATTCTTTAACGATGCTGCAGAGGGGTTGATTGGTGGTTTGATTTGGAAACTGAAAACGGAATATCCAAAATACTGTACGTTACCCCATTTGATAGCTGTTTATCAATTCCTTGATACAAAAAGCCTAATCCAGTTTCTGGAAACCAATACAACGTCACGGGCAATGGCAGATGCATTTATAAGTGGCAAGGATTCTGAAAGACAAACTGCTGGTGTAAAAAGTACCTTGGCCAATGCGCTGAAACGCATTAGCACGCAACGCATTTTTATGGCACTATCCGCAGATGAAGTACCATTGAATATCAATAACGTAGATAATCCTGCTGTGATTTCGATAGTAAATAATCCAAAATTTGAAACTTCTTATTCGCCAGTAATTGCAACAATTATACACACCATTACGAAGCAAATGAGCGTTCGGAATTCTAAACCGTCGTTCTTGCTGATGGAAGAAGCGCCAACCATTCGTTTATTAAATATGCACCGCATTCCGGCAACCCTCAGAAGTTATGATATTTCTACCATCTATGTGATGCAGGATAAGATTCAAAATGATATGATGTATGGCGATAAGGCAAGCAAAGCCATTTTGAGCAATCTGTCCTACCAGTTTTTCGGTAAAGTCAATGACCCAGATACCGCAAAATATTACGAACGCTTTTTTGAAATCATTAAAGACCCAACCAAGAGCATAAGTCGTGGGCATAATCTTGATTTTGATACACGAATTACAACTGGAGAGAAGGAAATTCCAAAAATTAGAGCGGATGTTTTCTTTAGATTAAAACAGGGTGAGTTTATTACGTATGCGGATGGAAAGGATAAAAAGGTGCAGTTCAAATTACAAAACATTCAAAAGGAGCTACTAATGGAGTCTAAGCAGTATTCTCAGGCTGATTTGGAAGCTAATTTTGAAAGAATTTATGAGGAGGCGCGCTCTATATTTAAGTAAATCCTCTAATCAGTAATTTATATTAGAATTACAGCTTAAATAGGTCATAGCCTACACCTATTCCTAACCAAGGCTTTCCGTCATATACCCAAGCTTCCGATACCCTTCCTACGCCCTTGTCGATACCGCTAAACAAACCAATACTAATTTTGTTCCAGCTTTTCACATAACCAAGTCCGAAACTAATTGTTCCAAAAGTTCCTTCTCTATCACCTTGAGGTTGTGCTAATTTAATATTGGTATTGGTAGATTTTAACTCTACTGCTGAAGAACCAAGAAATAAACCTATGGTATTTTTTTTGGTATTTATTCTGTTGCCTATCTTTTTCCTATGAGTGAATTTTGTTTTACCCCAAGTGAAACCGCCAAAAAGCGCAAGGTTTACAGATGTGCTAAACTCTTCACTATTTATACTAATCTCAGTCACATTTTCTGGGTCAGACGCGTCAAGCGCACCCCTGTCTGTCTGAAAACGATATTTTAATGGTATTGTGATAGCGGTTATGGTATATTCTGTAAAATGAAAGACAGCGGTATGGTCATCTGGTATTTTATAAAACAATTCTTTTGTTGATTCATTGGATGTATTCAGTTTATATTTTTCCTTAGCATCATTTAATAGTTCTACTATAGTCTTTTCCTTTTTCTTCTTTTCGTCTTTCTTTTTTGGCAGTTTAAAAGGCCAGAAATTCACATACAATTTATCGTCTTTAAATAAAAGTCCCCCATCATATGTGTTTTTCTTTGTGTTTGTTTTTTGATTACCATAGATTTTTGCTCTACGAATTACTTTAATACTTATAAGGTCTACGATGTCCTGGTTACTAACGTTCTTATTATTTATTTCAATTGAATTACCAGCACAGTCGGTAAATATAACTTTTGGAAGAAGATTCTTTTTGACTAAATCTATTTTTTTTAGTATTGAATCTTGCTCATCTTTCTTCAATTTAGGATATGGTAAACATACTTCTTTTGATAAAAAAATAATTTTATTTTTTTCTATGGGAGTTAGACTATCATAATCATAGCTTTTTGTTCTGTCTTCTAAAAAATCAATGAAATTTTTAATACCATATCTTTTATAATAGGTCTCTTGTCCAAAACAGCTCAAGGTAAAGCAGCATAGTGCTAAAAGGTATAAGGTTCTCATTTTCTATGTCTTGTGAACGCAATTTAACAAAATTTAACAACTAGAGCATACCCATTAAAGGGTATTTTGAAATTAATAATACAAGGGATTTTATTCAAGATTCACTATTGAAATATCTTGCCCAAACTTTTCTTTCAACTGAGCCACAGTAATTTTTTCTGGGAAAGCCATAGCCAGTAAGTGTTTAGGTCTCGACATAGCTACATAGATTATGCGCTTCTTTTCTTTAATGAAAGTATCATTATCAGACTCTAAGTCTCTAAAGTTAATATTACTTGCGTGATTTCTTTCGTCAAAAAATATAAGAATCGCATCCAAAGTTTTCCCCTTTACTTGATGAACTGTAGTAAGCGAGCTAGTCTTTTCTATATCCACCCGATTAAAATGGTCAGAGACGGGTTCGGTACGTGTAGACTTAGCAAAGAATTTTGATGTTTTCTTCAATCCAAAATTTATATCAAAATCGAGGTTTAACGCTTCCTTTACGTAAGTAGGACACAAATCTGTCCATTCCTCTATAGTGTGTGACAGCTCTGGCAGTCCTTCTACAAATTTTATGATATGTGCATTAAATAAAAAATCGGTTTTTAGTTCAGCTCGTAAATGGCCAAACTCAGAAAAAGAGAGTCCTTGGTTCTCTAAAGTTATTATGATGTTTCTTGCGATGTTGATAGCATCTTTTAAATTCTTGTCATCATACTCAATTTTTGTCGTGATTAGGTCGTAAGCAAGTTGACTGTGCCAAGGTTTTTGTTGTGCGTCCCTTCCAAGCATTTTGTTTCTTACACTATTTCCCCTTACGACAACCTTCAGTTTTCGATAGCCTTTATCATTACAGTACAACTCAAAATTGTTGATTATATCGCCTCTATCATCTTCTTTGTATCTATACACTAATAATGGCTCTTTTAGGTCTTCTTTACAAGCACTTTTTATAGTGCGCTCATCTACTGGTCGCAACAATGAGAAACAGTCTATAATACTCTGCGGTGACCTTCTGTTGTTTAATAAATTTAATGCTGCATAGTCTTCGCTATTATACTTATCCAGAAATAATTGTGGGTTGGCATCTCGAAATTCAAAAAGGCTTTGATAGGGGTCACCTATGAATTCAATATTGAGTAATCCTTGACTATTTAATTCTTCAAAAATTTGATGTTGCATTAAAGAGTTGTCCTGTGCCTCATCGACAATAATATGTGGGAACCTTTTAGATAACCATTTACTAATACTCGGGTTTTTTCTGAGAAGTCTTAAAGCGATAAAAGCGGAATCATTAGTAGTTATGAGCCCTTTTTCAAATTGCCACCCTTTAATGTATTTGCAATATTTTTTAAAAATATCTAAATCTACCTTTTCTGGTGACGGTCTATTACCGTTTACCGAGTAGGTGCCATCCGGCTCTAATCTAATTTTTGATGGTGCATATAAATAAAATAATATCTTATTTTCCTTTGTTTTGAAGGTATTCATTGGTCGTCTAAGCGCACCAGTACTCTTTCCAGTTTTAGCATCATTGATTTGCCAAAATGAATCCAAATGTTCTTTCTTTTCAAGAATTTGCGGACGTGCAAAATTCCTTTCTAAAAGGTAATAAAATGGTAACGTAATGAACGTATTGATAAAGCTATCAATAGTACTCACCAGATGTGGATATTGTAAAATCCCACCGCAAAGCTGATTGTATGTTAGATTAATTTCATCTTTAGCCACATTAGTAAATGACAAACACGCGATTCCAGAGTAATTCCCATAAGTACTTTTATACTCTTCTTCGAGATTGATTATTTTTTGAGCAATCGCAGTCGTCTTGCCGCCCCCGGGGCAAGCGTTTAAAACTACCCTTCCCTTAGCATCTAAATAATTTTGTAATTCTTCTGTAATATCTAACTTCATTCCGTTCCTTTCAAATGTTTTAGACTTTTACGAATGTACTTTGGGATTATAAATTCCTTCCGGGCACGTTTTAAATTTTTGAGAATATAGAGTGAAAAATTTTGGGAAAATGTACCTTTTGAAGGGAATGATTTCCAAAGTAGAATCGCTGTTTTCCTTTGTTGGTCATCGGTTAGTTCTTGAGCAATAACCGCATCAATGTAAGTTAAGATAGCTTCCGCTTTTTCAGGTCTTTTCTTTTTAATGTATTTAAAAAGAAAGTTCTTTTCTATTCCCTCTTTTGTCTTTGAAATATTAGCCAGTGCTAATTCGTATTCGAGCGTTTTTTCTGCCGAGAAAATTTTAATGGTGTCTTTCTCATTAATTGCTGAAGTAATGTTTGGAATTCTGGATGAGACTTCCGCAGCTTGAATTGCAGCATCAAGTTCATCAAGTTTTTTATAGCCCTCGACAAGAAGATTGCTAAATGAAAACTCTTTTCTCTTTGAGTCAGGAAACTTGTCGTTGTCGGTTAGAACTGAGATAGGTTTATCGATTGATTTTTCAGGTTGATTTGAATTAAATAAGTGGATGAACGGATAAAAACTTGTGCCGCCAATATTGACCAGTTCGATTCTGTAATCTTCTAGCCTATATTTTTTAACTGCTGTAAAAGCTGAAATTAAAAGCTCTTCTGAAATGCCCTCTACAAAGAGAACAGCTTTGGCGAATAGCAATTGAGATTTGGTCACATCGATATATCTTTCCAACTGATTCTTTCTAAATTTAAAATTTGCTACCGTCATTTTTTTAACTTTGACTGTATCTTCAATAATTTCTTCCGCAACCCTATCTTCAAACTGTTTGCTTAGCTGGAGTGCCTTACCATCCAATAAGATTAAATTTTTGAGAGGGACTTTTGATGTTAGTGTGGGCGAATGGGTCGTTATAAATAATTGACTATTTTTTGAAGTACTGGAATCTCGTAAAAAGCTATATAAACTTAATTGAAGCTGAGGATGAAGATGTGCCTCTGGTTCTTCAATTAACAAAGCAAAGTGAGGAATTTTATTTTCTTTGATTTGGTCCTTTATATCGCCAAGAACGGTTGCGATATAAATAAGATTGTTTTGCCCTAAGCTATTCTGCCAAAGTGAGAATCCATCCCCAGATAAATTATTCCGATTGTGTGGTAAAAAAGGTTTAATAGCATTTACGATATATTCAGTTTTGGATTGCTCGATTTGCAGTCCTATCTGATTATCTTTAAATCTCTGATAGATTCCAGAAAGATTATCATTCACCCCATCGCGAGTTTCTGAAACTTCTAATTGTGCCAAAAGCTCATCGTTTGCTTTTCTCATTATTCCTTCGATAACGTCTTCGGATTCATTTTTCTCAACTCTTCTTTTTATGACTCGGCCTAACACATTACCTCGGCTAGTCAACAAATCACGTGTACTATCTCGCAATCCACTTAGATAATAATGTTGAAAAATTGTAAATGTGTTATAGTCTGCTTTTTGACCATCCACATTACCAGTAAAGAAAGACGAAATGGGATATTTGCCACCTTTGTCTTCATAAGTCAAAGTTACCTTTGCATATTCATTTGTATCGTCTTCTGGGTCTATAACCATATACTCATACAACGCACCTTTTTGAGAGGCCGACAAGCCTCTAAAACAAAAGGCAATGGTTATTTTTTCTTCCTTTGTTATGGTAAGTTTACCCTCAGTATCTTTTTCTACACTTTCGTGAAAATCTGCGAATCCGACAGAAATATCTCGGATAGGTTCGCCCATATTATAAAGTAATCGTATAGCGTCAATAACTGCGGATTTATTACTTCCGTTTTCACCGATTAGTATATTAATACTTCGATTAAAACTAAGTTCCATTTCTTTGATTCCTCTAAAATTTTGGATAAAAAGGTTGGATAAGTACATATTTAAGCTAATGGTTAAGTTAGCTTATAAATTTAACAAAGTTTTTCTTGCATTTAACATAGAAGGACTACCAAAGTCCAAATTCTTTGAAATCTTCCTTCCTGTAATCTTTATTGTGTGAGATAGTTGGGTTTTTGAAATAGCCTAATTTGTTCTGTACCTCTTTAGCGTGTAAAATAAATTCTTTGCTCATTTCTGGGATGAAGTGAGAGCAGATGTCATATATATCTAATTCAACTTTGAAATAATTTGAACCCAACTGAAAAATAAATTACATATATTGGTGAAATTAAAATTACGAATGACAGAGTTTAAAATATCGACAATCGCTACACCTGCGAAAATAGACCTTCTATATAGAAAAATAGAAGAGCAAGGCTCTGTTGAAACTACTCTTATTTTACCATCTTATCTGCAAAAATATAGATTTGGTCTGCTTTCGGATATTCTTAAATTAGTAATAAATCTGAATAGTTATAGTAGAATTTCTATTGTCAAAATTAATCTTGAAGAAGACGAGTTAGATAAATTTTTTGACCAAGAATACAGTTATCCGGTTCTAGCGTTACTTTGGAATATTGCGTCATTTGTCGATAAAAATGATAAGAATATTAAACAAGTTTTAAGACAAAAGCAGAATGAGTTTTATTTAAATATGAACTCTTTTTCAAATATTAAAGGGAATAAATATCTTTTAGTAAATACCGACCATCTACCTAAAGAGAAAGGACTTATAAAGCTACTTGAAAACACAAATGGTTTCAACGATGATGAGGAAAAAATCACTAATAAAATAAGTAAAGTTCTAAGTGATTATGTCCTAACATTCAATAAAAAAAATTTACAAGAAATTCAACCAATTATAAAGGATATTGGGGCAATAATATATGAACTTGTAAAAAACACCTACGAATGGGGAAGAACCGACACTAATAATGTAACTGTTAGTCCAAGTATAAGAGGTGCTTACCTGAGATATCATATTGGAAAAAATGAAAACGTCATAGACGAATTCAAAAATACACCATTGGAAGAATTTTTTAGAAATCCGATACTGCTTGAAAAATCAGCCAACAAATCAAATCAGATTTATTATTTAGAAATTTTGGTTTTCGATTCAGGAATTGGATTCGTTGACAAATTTGGAAAGAATAATAAGGATAGTGATATAGATATTATTAAAAAATGTCTCATTAAGAATCAAACATCTTCAACTACAAATATGAAGACCAAAAAGGGAAAAGGGCTGGATAGAATTTTAGGCATACTTGATGGCAAAGGCTTCTTAAAAATCACAACCGATAAATATTGTCTTTATCGAGATTTATTAAAAGATGAATATAAGCCTATTGATAAAAACAATCTAGATGGTCTTATTCTTAACCATTGGGATAATCAAAATCAAGGCACTACAAATTCACGAAAAGTACAGGGTTCGTATATCAGTATTTTATATCCATTTAATAATTAATTCAGATGGGGAAATATTACATATACAATTCAAAAATTGATGATAAAAAACACAAAAATGTTACCGTAATATTTAATCCGGATATCAGCTTCAATATTAAAAAACTTAATAATGAATTGACTGTGCATTTCAGATTTCATCATCAAACTTCAGCATTACTATTTATTCATTGTCAAGATACGTCCGAGCTAAAAAAACAAATAGCTGATAATATAGAAACAATATTTTCGACTATTCCAAAGGTTGAGGAAACATCGCTACGAAAGAACATATTTTACGCTGTATATGATGGGAATTCGTTTGATTTTGCCAGTAAAGTTTTTCTAAGAAAAAATAAAGATGAAATTCTTAAACAGGGTTTGGTTAAGATATTTGTAGACAATGGTGGTCTAATAGAGAGCAATGGTATATCACATCATTTCGAGTTTCCGTCAGGAAAGCATTCTACAAAATTTTTAAGAACGGCAAACGTATTAGTAAACAAATGCGAGATTGATTTTATTGCAATAAACACGTTGCACTTGTTTAAGGATATTGAATTTGAAAATATTTATTGTGATACGCTATCAATAAATGTAGTTGCTTATTCAATGAGCATATTTGCTAAAAGGTTTTTTGGCAATAGAGAGATTAACATTGAGTCTTTTAAATCCTATAATGGTCTTTATAATCAGAAGTCTGTATTTTATGACAATGCAATATTCATCATCTCTGCTTCGACCTCTGGTGGTCTAGTAACTTATTTAAAAAGTAAACACCCTGAGATTCATTCGAAAGAAGTCTGTACATTATTCTATTTGCCAATCGATAAGGATTCAACATTAGCTCAGGAACGTGTCTTATGTAATTTGGAGTATAATAAGAGCAAAAATTATGGTATCGAGTTATATTATCAATCCCGGCGAAATGAGCAATGCATTTATTGTGACGATAATTCAACACCTATTATTATTCAAGGAGATTCATTTAGTCTAGATGAGCCTGTAATCAATGCAAAAAATATTTCTGCATCGAAATATATAACAAAAGCACTCAAAGATTTTGTTGAAACTTTCAAATTCAACAAAGACGTTGGCAGTACATCGTTGAAAGTATCTTACAGCGAGGAATCAGCATCTAGGAAAAAGTATAACCTGTATATCGACTATGAGAATGTTATAGATAATATTGAAAAAAAACATTTTAAAAGTCATAAAGCAAAATTAGATTCTTACATTAATCAATATGTGCCTGCATCGATAAAATATATTGTTCATCTCAATGACAATGGTTCTAAAAAACTATCTGAATATATACGCAAGCAAACCTTAAGTTTAACGAAAGAAAAGATTGAGATTTACAATCAAAGAGATTTAGTTGAAACTACTATTGATAAAGATGGAATAGGTTCAATTTTGTTAGTCGGCTCGTGTATATCTAATGGTAAAAATCTACTTTATCTTAGTAGATTTTTCAGAAATTACGAGGGATTAAGATTAATATATTTCATAGGTGTAAATAGGGTTGGAAATGAACTACAATCTAAGGAACTGAAGACAAACGTAAAATACGGACTTTATGGTAGAGAAAATAGTTCCTTTATTGAAATAGAAGCAATTCAATGTGATAATTTAAGTTCTGATACACCTTGGGAAAATGAAATAGAGCACCTTCAGTCCATACAGCAAGAATTAGATGTTTCTTCTAAATTTATTGAAGATAGAATAAAAATTATTGAAGAGTTTGCTAATACCAAAGTCAGAGGTGGCATCGAGTCCATTTTTTATTCTGACATAAACAATAAACCTTTAGAAATCAGAAAAAATTCAGCTTTTTTCAATAATAATAACTACTATGAAAATGTGAGTCAATCTGACGTTTATTTTACCATTGCGTGCGTTCTAAACAATATGAGAAATGATACAGAAAATGGATTATACCAAACTAGCTTTGTGAAAAACATTTTAGACCCATTAGTGTTCAATCGTTTTAATGATGGGATTATTCAAGCTTCAATATTAAGGGCTGCTAAAAAAGAAGAACTAGACTACTCTTATAGCCCAAAGCATTCTGAAGATATGTTGATGTTGATTAAAACATTCATAAAACACATAGACGAGTACCAGGGCGAGGCAATAATAGAGTTTCTGTACGCTTTAACAAGTCGGAAAATAAAGTTAGTTAAAACTCATTATGTAGAGATTATTGATGAATTGAATGGCTTACAGGATGAAAGGATTCAAGTTTTCAAAAACGCTATTAAAAAGGTTTACGAAGAACTTTATCCAAAAAAGTATTTTAGCTAATTAAAAAGACCCTTTTTCCCTCGGTCCTTTGTTAGTCACTTTCCATTGGTCATTCTCTTTGACCAGTTTAAAGATGCCCGTCTTTCCATCAAAGGATGTTTTATATCTTACCCAAGCAATTTCACCATCAATGGCTTCATCCAAGATTTCTACTTCGATTTCTTTATCGGAATCTGGTAACATATTTTGAACCGTAATCAAACTAGCATATCCTTCTGATGTGGTATGTTTCTTTAGAGCTGATTCATCTTTTGAGAAAAAACTTTTCGCAACAATTTCTGCGGTTTCTGTGTGGGACATATTCTTATTTCCTGAACAGGAAATGAATAAAAGTACGAGTGAGCAAATAACTAATTTTTTCATAATATTATTAATTTGGGTTATTGATATATCT
>TARA_R110002126_G_scaffold2145_1_pt1 | contig 12112 bp, 11 predicted proteins | sample TARA_R110002126 | Tara Oceans TARA_R110002126 (sample SAMEA4397536) | marine metagenome | biome: Polar Biome; feature: [DCM] deep chlorophyll maximum layer (ENVO:01000326); material: water (ENVO:00002006), including particulate matter (ENVO:01000060) such as... | depth 30 m
GTAATATATAACATATATATATATCCTATAAGGGACTTTCTAAAAATCAGCAAAACAACAGTTTTTGTATGTTGCTCTGTTGTATATCCTATGGCGTTTTGGGGGGAGGGGTTCCACCCCATTTTGTAAAAAATTGAAATGGATTAATGCGTAAGATGTCATAGCAACTTACGATGCCCTTTACCCGTGATACCCGATGCCCGTTCATTAACATTGAGTTCAATACAAATTGGATTTTGGAATTTAATACTGACCGTGATTATAAACTTATTGGAAGCGATGAAGATTTGAATATTTATGTTGAAGAATTGGAGAACTTATTTATGAATTGTTACATTAGTAAAACTAATCTTTGCGTTCATCAATGGTTATTTGATAACTATGATAACGTGGAACATTTTGATTACACCTTTACATTTATTAAAAGGTGTCATCTTTGCGGGATTGAAGATGAAAATGATGAATTTAAAATGAATGAATATGATGAATTATGTTGCGACGGGTGTATGCCCGACGAAATTGAAGACCTATTGCCCGAAAACCTATCTCATATTCAACCAAAATATAGAAATCTCCAAAAGGTAGTTGGATAATTACTTACCAAAATTAAGAGCAAAATTTACTCTTTTTTTTAATTTATTAATAAATAATAAATTAAATATTATCGTCTTCCTGTTTTCTCTCTATTGCTAGACATTTTAAACAACACATACCATTTACAGTTTTTACTTTTGGTGTAGATGAATTCATCATCTTATTACAATTACAACAACGCATCTATGAGAGAATAAGTTATTTAATTTTTTATAAAATATTTACTAAAAAATTGAAATATATTAATTATTATTTTTATCAGTAATACTATGCCTATCAGTGACCCTGTTAAACGTAAAGAATACCATCGCTTTAAAAGTAGAGAGTGGTATCTCAATAATTTAGAAAAGTGTAAAGCAAAATCTAAATCACGAGCAGACTGGAATAAAGAATATCTTAGAGAGAAAAGAAAAAATGAAGATTTTTATAAAAAAGAAATGATTGATAGTTGGATTAGGCGTGGAATTATTGCTGATGACTGGAATGAGATTTATAATATTTATTCAACCGAGCAAAACTGCTGGTGCTGTAATAAGTTATTTATTACTAAAAAAGACAAAAACTTAGACCACGACCATAAAACAGGTGAGATTAGAGCGATACTCTGTACCAGTTGTAATGTTGCTGATAGATGGATTAAACTCACTGAGATTTGACCAATGACTGTGTGTTGAATACCGCCAAATTTCTAACAAACGTATTCTGTAAAGCAAAACCATTTCCAGTAGCACCCGAGCGATGAGCGGGGAATTTAGCAGATGATGTATCAACACCCGATTTAAGTCTAAGAGTGTAATCCTGATTTTGGAAATTCTGTGTCTGCGACATAGAATGCGAAAAGTCTAAACCGACACCCATTAAATCGCATACAGCATTGCGTCCAACCCCAACATTACCAGCAGCACCAGTAGCATATTGCTCCTCTAACTCATCACTGGTAACCTTAATAGTTGCCGATGTGTGACCTGCGAGTTCCCCGTCCAACACCGCACGTTGAAAGCGGTTGCGAACCTCTGCTAAACCCTGCCCGTAAATAGGCAACGCTAAATCACTGTTGTTATAAACAATACCTGCGGCAAGAATGTTGAGAGATGGAACTGCCTCCAATACATAATCCTCAGGGGTTCTAATACTGTTCTTATTCTGCGTATAGTCCTGTAATCCCAGTGGAACACGGAAATTAGACTGCGACTGCTGAATGTTGTTTTCCTGATTTTGGTCTAAGAAAAGGTTGATGAATGACTTAACCATTGACAACTGTGGTGTATAAGTTGTAGCATTCACCGATGACGTAACATCATTGATGAGATTTGCTCTCTCCTGAATTGGTATCATTTCAGGGTAAGATGATGCCTCCTGTGGCGTTGGGATTTCATAGCGACCCTCTAAACGTAAATTCTTAATACGATAAAATGAACCATCAACCGAATTGACAACAGTCACGACATCACGGAACGCACGGCAATAAAATCCATTCTCATTAGCAAGATGGAGCGTAAGCAATAACCCACCTAAACGACTTTCGCCTAAATGGAGCGGCAAACCACTATTCATTAAACCCGTATCAATACGGAATGAAAATGGAATTCCAAACTGCTCGTCATTAAAGTTATCTAAATTGGTCATTGTTCCACCACCAGTGTCAGTCGCATCAGCAACCAAAACCGAGTGACGATTGATTACCTTAGCATTCGCACCAGCAGCACAGTAACGGGACAATGGAGAGCATAAATAGTCCTTTTCATTGTTGGAATTACCAGTACGGATTGAGTTATACAACCCGTAGTTATTGACATTCATCAACTCAACTGGCGATTTCTTAGACTGTATCATAACCTTTTGGATAAGCGACTGTAATCCATTCCACGTTGGAATTTGGAGATTACCTGCTTTTGAAATAATAGCACCATTGACCCCGTCCAATCCATCGTTGTCACTATACGTGCCTGATGCTGCGTCAAAATGAACCACCTGACCCGTTAAAAACATCTGTGTAGGGTTAAGCAATCTATCCTGTGCTGGAATGCTAAATTTAACCGTTGGGTTACCTTTTGTATTGGTAAAACCACCCGTGAGCGACGCTGGGGTAGTTCCCGAGTTAGTAGTCGTGTTACTATCGTTTAATGGTGGAATAGAAAAATTCACTTTTGCGATGGGCATCTTTTATATATTATACCAACTAAAAAAAATAAAATATATAATCCAAAAGGGGATACCCCTTTTAAAAACCCCCTAATTAGATAAAATATCGGGGTGTGCGGGGTGTCCCCGCATAATATCGGGGTGTGCGGGGTGTCCCCGCATTTAAAGAATTACACGTAATCCATTTTCGCTAATATTCACTATTTTCTTAGACCAAACTCTCGTGAAAATAGTACGGTTACCGCCTTTAATATCTGTGGAACTGACTGGACGACCATCACTAAATCCTAAACGGATTTGTGTTTCGGCATCACGGAGATTAAAAACAAAATCTTCTCTCGCCAACTCTCTTGAATGAATGTAGGTATTGGTGTATTTTTCTAAATCCTTACGCTTCGCACCACCGAGAGATTTTGGTTCTTTATTAATAGTTGAAAGTGCTTTAACATTCTCATTTTGGTTGATAATGCGTTCCTCCTTTTCTTGTGGATTGTAAGAACGGACTGGATAAAGTTTATTATTAATATAATACTGTACCTCATTTAATTTTGTCTGTGATGGAGCATCGCATACCAAATATCCCGAACTAACATTGTCGTCCTCACTTCCAACACGCACGTAGTTAGATGTGATAGCAACTGCTCTTGTAGCAACAGATGGAACTTCCACCTGATGTCTTTTAGATGCTGTTGGGAGAGTTGATAAAAACATATCATACGATGTAAATTGATAGTTTAATTCTTTACCAACGTCCATTCCACTTGGAACAACAGAGAGAACCTTCAATTCAGGGCGGACTAACGCCGATGGGTTCCACGTTCCCTTATTAATAAGAATATCAGTATCAACTCTCGCCGTAATAGCACCACTAGCAGTTCCTCTAACACCAGTCAAAAGATTAATGGTTGCCGCTGTAAGACTGTCAGGTAATGCCTGTGCTACATCATTATAACCTTGTAAAGTAAGAGTTACATCAGTCGCATTTTGAACCGCAGCATCAACAACCCTAGTTTGGTCTGCTCCACCAGTACCGCTAATGAGTACCCACGTTCCAGCACCAATTCCATCTGCTGCTAATTCAGCAACAGTTTTACCAGTGACTTCAACCGTAGTATCAGCAGCAGTAATATTACCTAAATCCAAAGCAGTTCCCAAAGCAATCTGCTTAACAAATGTTCCAACAGTTACTTCTTGTGTGTTATTACCAGCATCACTCCATACCTGTAAAGTGTTTCCATCTGCTAAACCTGTAAATTGAACTAAATCACCGTTATTGGGGTCATTTTCTATATCAACCGAGAACCATAAGTTAGTACCAGTTGCTGCTTCAACCAAAATAGATGGAGAATTGTCATCATTATAAACGTCCTTAGTCATACCAAAAACAACTGCTTCTGCCTCTTCAACCCCAACATCAATAGGTAAAACATCGCTAAACGCTCTCTTAGGGTCTTCCAAAGTCAAAACAATACGTAACCCGCCCATCTGTAAAACAGGCGTAAGACGCTCTTCGTCCCACCAACGGAATAATCCAGCACGAATTGGAATAGTATAACGGCGAAATTGATAAACAGCAGTTCCACTCTTGGTGACTGGCGACAAAAGCGTATCAGCAACACGGGTTGTTCCTAAACCAACTGGAAATAAATCTCCATTTAATGCTCCCGAACCTGTTTCATTGTTAAAAATCTGTGCCTGAACCACCTCACCGCAACCTTCCAAAGCAGTAAGATTAGACGTATCTTCATAAAAATACTGGTTCTCAGTACCGCACCACTGATTAATGTTCTCAACTGTTTCTAAATGAATACCCGATTTAAGTGAGTAAATATCAATACGATTGATTAACGCTTGACCTCCCGCCACATTACTTAAACCAATACGGCGATTATCACTTGTTGTATTTTTAACGTCCATTGTTAAATAACTATCTCTGCCCTTAACGTATCCAACATCAGGTGGAACTTCAAAAATAACTTTTTGTCCCGATTTCACCGAAAACTCAGTTCCATTATTTGGTATGAGAGATATCATATTCGTAGTCACTTGGGTTCCACTCATTCTTATAAACTATGATACTATTATTTTTTTTTACCTTTCTCCACATTTTCCTCATTTTTTAAAATTTGATTTTCAACCGCTTCCAGTTCAGCATTTTCAATAACCAATGGAGCAATTGGTTCGGGAACCGTTATATTTAATAATACAGTACTGTTCTCTCTTAATGCTATATCTGTCAAATCAGGGCGTAAGATATTAATATTTATTTCATTCAAAAGCACTGGGTTAGTCAATGTATGCGATAATAGATTTGTATTTTGGATAAAATCACGTGAATTCAAATTAGATATTGGAACCATATCCAACAACATAGATGGTACTTTTTTCTTTAAGGTATCCGTTTTACTAAAACTATCCGTTGTTATCACTAAATAACCGTCGGTTTCTAGTTCAGGTAATCTTTCCGCTAAAATAGGGACTTCTGCTGTTTCTACGGGAGCAACAACTGCTCTTGAATAAAAACTTGATAAATAATCTTTTACACTATTAGTATTTGCTACACTTAAACAATCTGTCGCTACATTTTGCGGCATTCCTGTTCCAGTTTGAACTGTTCCTGAACTAATCTTTACTGGGTCATCAGTTCCACCTGAAATAGAATATGGAGAATATAATGTTGATATACTTGGTATAATTGATGCGTCCGTTCTTGTATCCGTTGTAAATGCTTCTAATACTTGCTTATCCGTTCCTGAAAAACTTAAATTATGCGTTTCAAAACTTCTCTCTCCTTGAATTTGCGAATAACTAAATCCTAACCTAGACCACATTGTATATTTCCACGCTGAACTTGCCTCTTCTATTGAGTTAAAGTAATCCTGAAATTTAGCAAAATTCTTAAAAAACGGTGTTCCTGTATCACTAGTATCAATTGTTTTAGTTGCTTTTCTCTCAGCAACCTTTAACGACCAATTAATTACAAAACAACCACTCAACCTACTCATTATTTTATTCATCATTCCAACCATTTTATCGCTTTCCTCAGTTGTTGGGGCAACAAAAGACCCACCATAAATATTAACTATACTCCCTTCGGGTGGTGGGTTATCAACATATCCCGTTAATTGACTTCTATCAAATAATGCGTCCTTACTTCCACGTTTAGAATAAATTGACACTGCGTTTGGCGACGGCATTGTATTACACGTTAAATCGTGAGTTGGTTGTCTGCGTGATTGATGTAATTTAGAAAGAGAGAAATTACCTTTATCTTCTTCATAATCTAAACTAAAATCAAAACTTCCAGCACTGTAATTTCTATAATTTGCTTCTTCCTCAGCGTTAAATGGACTGACATCTTGTAAGCACATTACAGGTTTTAATTCAACGTCCTTATATGTTCTTTGACTGCTTTGACAAAAAACGTCAAAATGAATATCATTAATCTTATTTGGATTATTATCTACTGCTACTGCTTCAATCTCTGCTCGGGTTCTCTCTCTATATTGCTTCATTATATCGCTGTAATGCTTGGGAGTTATACCAAAATATTTACCTATACGCTGATAAGCAGGGGTTGTTCCATCTTCCATAAACGCATTTCCAGCAGCATCGTAAATAAATTCACTAACTTCACCAATTCCTAACGGTGCTACATCATCAAAACCCGACCCACTTCCAACAAACAAATCCTCAAAAAATACGAACTGTAATCTTTCTAAATCTGTCAATTTTGCGTATTCCAATAATTTACTACTTTGGAATGGGTAAATGTCTGTCCCACCCGCTACTGTATTCCTACCATTGTTTGTTCCTCGCTTCAACAAATTACCAGTTACTATACAACTGTTGTTTGCCTGAACTGCTATACTTTTTTCATTTTCTTCTCTAAAATAATCAACATTGGTTTTATCCGTAAAAAATTCATTTGCTCGTCCGTTAATTTGGTCGCTTACACGTTTAGTAAAATCTTCAACTGAATATGTTCCTTTCGGTATAGATATTTTAACCTTATGAACTACTGGCGTACAAATCGCTTTTTCTTCATTTGTTATATTGACACGTATTAATGGGAATGGTGCTTCGGTATGACCCGCCTGTTCCATCTGTACCGCTAAGGTATCCAATGTTTGGTCGGGTGCCGCTAATCCAGTTCCAAATTCATAATTTACTCTACCCATTCCATCTGCTAAACAACAATCCAACCCAATACTAGTTTGTGCGATTGCTCCGCCTTCTATCGTACGAAAGGTTGATGTATGTACCAGTTTGCTCGGTGTTTCATAAAAAGTGTCAGTTAAATAAAAACCAATTAACATTTCTTCATTAAAACCCTCCGTTAAACTAATACTCTCTCCAACTGTTCCTTCCAAATTAATTAATGATGTATTAAGAGCAACCTGCGTTCCAGCAGGTAAGTTAAGAGCATTTTCCAATGGATAATGATATCTGTTATTGGTTTCACTCTCAACCCTACTAGATTTAACGTTACAATCTACATATATTGTTTTACTCGTCATCTCAATATATATAGTATATAAATAAACTTTCCAAAGTATACTTTTAAAAAAAGTATGTCAAAAATGGGGTATGCTGGGTGTCCACGCATTTAATTAGCAACAACTACTGATTGCGAACCATCGCTCATAGTCTTAATATTACAAATACGGGTTGTTCCAACAAAGTAAGTGTTATCAATAGTTCCCGTTTCATTCTCGGCAACCTTTGTGGTAGCAGCATCAATTGTTTTAGAAATCGCATCGTGTGGTTTGCGAGTATAGCGAACAATAATTGGATAATTACCAATCATAGTTCCTGCTCCCTGTACTCCCTTATTACCATTCTGTAAATCTAATCCAGTTGGTTTATACTTACCCTGTAATCCCGACTGTGGCGATGTTAAAAGCGAATACTGCGTTGATGGGTCATTAACATATAATGGTTTTGGAACTTGTAAATCTCTCTTAATAACATAACTCATTTGGTTATAGAGAGAAAGTGGATTGCTATATGGATTTGGATATGTTTCAATACCATTGACAACATAGTTAAAACTTTCAACAGACACGCCATCGGCACGTTGTCCTAAAAGAACCTTGTTCTCACCAGTAGCAGCACTCGCACTAGCAAATTGACGAATGTTTTGGATATAATGGACTTCTTCACCAGTCACGTTAAGACGGTGTTCCACAGACTGAGTAGTGTCAGCAGTAGTAGATGGTACTTGTTTTAAAATAGTATTCACATTAACAAAATCCAAATTGTATCCACCGTCCGCCAACGTTCTCTCTTGATATTTTTCCTGAACCGATGATGGATAAATTAAAATATCCTGTAAAAGTTCCACTTCGCTAAATCTAACAGCATTTGTTGGTGCGTCCATACTTTCTCCCGCAGAGTAATCCTTTCTTCCAGTATCATTAGCAAATTGCGACGCATCATCTTCAAATTCAACAATAAGATTGATGCGGTAATTTTGGAACAAAAACAATGGTAGCGATGTATTCATAAGAGCAGGTAAAAGCATTCCTAATGGAATAGCATTTTTAAAGTTTTGCGAAAGATTGCCCGTGATTTCCATAGCGTTAATTGCTGCTCCCGTACCGTCTGTCGCAGCACCCCAGTCGCAACCACTCTCATCATAATCAGGTATAATTGACCCAGTCTTGATACCTTCACCAAATTTAGCACTATCAGAACCAACGCTAAACTCATCAACAACTTTATAGAATAACTGGTTGTGTAAGTAATGCGAAAAGAACTTGTTTTGGTTATCAGGCGATGCTTTATATAAATGATTGAGTGACGACCAAAGACCCGCCTTGTCTAAATCCTGTAAAGTAAAATCACCGCAACGTAAGATTACTCTCTTAATAGCACCTAAACAACCATTCCAACAATTAAAACGAACAGCAGTACCAGCGTTTCTCTGTGCCTTAAATAAAAGCAAAGTGTTCTTATCTAAAAATCCACTTTCATCTAGACGAAAAGTGTGACGAAATGTGCTAGATTGGACGGGTGATAATTTATCGGTTCTAACTTCCATAATATTTGGAACATCGTCAATTGTATAATCGGTAAGACGCTCAATATCCATCATATCTTTATATATCTACTACTCATTTTTTTTTTGGCGTTTTGCCCTTTATAAATATTTTCTCAGGGTTTTTGTTTTCATTTTCTTTAATCATTTTATCCAACGGGTTTTTATCCAATGTCTTAGACATTGCTCTAATAGTCGCATCATCTAGTTTCGGTTTAATCATTTTATATATACAACACAAAATAGCGGTGACACCCCGCTCACCCCGATATGCTTAAAGGGGGTTTCTAAAAGGGGTCACCCCTTTTTACATAATTGTAAAATTGATTGACGATTTGGTGAGTTCAGTTGCTGGTGTTTCATCGCCCAACTCTACGATTTTTACATCAAAACTATTAATTGATAACTCATTGTTATCTAAATTACTTATTATCTCTTGATGTGGTTCATAGATAGTTATACGGTTTCCTAATGTGTTAGAATTATCAATCAACGTTCCAGTGGAAAATGGGGCAGGTAAGTTCGCTAAAACCGTCTTAGCAAAACCTCCATCACTTGCCTTGTCCTTGTTTTTATAATTTTTAATTGGTAATCCATTCAACAATACTGAATAACTCCTTGAATTAATCAAATAATTACCTGATGTTATAAACATAAATGTTCTCGCAAAACTACTTTGGTAAAGCGGTTGTGGTAAAGTATAATCAGGTCTTAGCGTACCACTATTACCTGTCTGTAAAACCGTTGCTAACTCATCACTAAATTCTATCTTATATCTCTCAATAATGTTAGCAGTTTCACTTGTGGAAAAATCCTTCTCAACCTCATAAAAATTACAACGCCTCCAACCCGAACTTTGGGTATCACTTGATAAAATCATATTAAATGGGATTTGCGAGAATGACGTATTTAAATCGGTATAATCTATCACCGTAGCATCTTCACTAGACTTAAAAAATTCATACGGGAAATAGTGTTGTGTTTTCATACTGTCATAAATAATTTTATCACCATCATCATCAGCATACGCCGCCCCCAATTGAGAATAAACCCTTACATATACATTTGGTGTATTAGTACCCCATTCACTAGATGGAATATATGGTACAAAGTAAAATCCTCCTCTAAAATCTAAATCATTATAGATTACGTCTAATGAAATACTAGCAACCTGCTCCATCGCTCCAATAGGTCTGTTCTGCGAATTCCAATCAGTTATTGAATTACCAGCATCATCTTCGGCAAAATAAAATTTAAGGTTTCCATTATCAATCGCCATTCCAAAAAAACACGCTGGAACTGCGTCTTGTGGTGCTGTGCTGCCTTCCGTAGGAACAGTCAAAAAAGTTGCTCCTGATGTGCGTCCAGCAGTATTTGCTGGTAATAAACCCCTCGCATATTCTTCACCATAAAAACCAGCAAATATTCTGCCCTTAGTTGCTGGAACATAATCGCTCAAATTATCTATTGTTGCTAAATAAATGCGGTTTTCATTACTTGGATTAACACGGTCTTCCGCCACCTTCCAGTGTAAAAAATGTGTATCCGCTAATCCGTAACTATCATAAACGGGCGTTGCCGCAGTTGCCGATGACTTAGCATAAGACACCGTTCTTGTACCAACTGTGTCAGTTGCGTCTAATTTTTCAGTAGCACTCAATACAAAATCACCCCCGAATTCGTCAGGGAATGAATTATATTTAATACCAAAAACTATATCATTATCTTTTTCATATTCACCCACTGCTTCATCTAAAATTACAGGGTCATATAAATCCAAAGATAAATCTGCTGCTTGTTGTAAAACTAATGCGTTATTAATTGCTTCATTAATAGCAGTTTGTAATTCGGGAAAAGTATATGTTCCAGCAGCAATGGTAGCAATGACACCAGCAGAAAATGGATTTATTGTGCTTGGAAAACCCTCATAGTTGGAAAAGGTTAAAGTCTGTGGTTCTTCAAAATTTACGCTAGTATCAGTTGTAAGTGTGGCGTGATTAAGTTTTATGCGACTGTTAGGTTTAATAACAATTGGTTCTCTAAATCTTACCTGATAATCATACCCATTACCACTTTCGGGGGATATCAATTGGAAATTCATTTGTATAATAAATAACTATATTTTATTAGTCGGTGGCGAACTTTTAAGTTTCATTCCAAAACGTTTAGCATAACTTCTCATATTTGCTTTTCTGCTCGTACTATCACCCCATAAGACATAATATGATAACGCTCCTGCCCCTAAACCTTTTGGATTTTCACCCTTCTTCAAATCCTTCGCGTGACGACCTCTATACCTCTCTCTCTGCTTCTTATCTTTTGTAAGTGTGTAATCGTCCATTCCACTCGCACCAAAACTTATTGACTTAAAACGCTTTCCATCTCTATAAAACTCTGCTTTTAATTTTTTACCCTGACTTGGTGTTCCACCAAAATAAACTGTTGTCATTATATATATAATGGCGGAGCATAAAAAATTAAAAATGATAATTGCTGGAATAATAAAACTTCTTACGGTAATTAGGTGTCGCTGTAAGTGTTGTGATAGTGAATGTAACCAACCACCACCACCTAGTCCGTGTCCTTGCCCTAAAATTAAAAATGAGACTTTATTGTGATGCTGATAAAGCAGTTGGGTCTTCACCGCCGCCTACAATTTGCGATGGTGCTGTTTTTTGGGCGGTTTCTTCTTCACCACCTGTGGCGTGTTTTTTACCAAAAATATCTTCAAATAAACTGGCGATGCCTAGACCCGCAGATATAATCAATCCAGCAGGGTCAATAAAATCAGCAATACCCTCACCAACATCGGCGGCAATTTGTCCTGCTTTACTAACTCCTGAACCAATTTTTCCTGCTATATTAGCACCCTCCTCAGCACCCTCCTCAGCACCCTCTGCCGCAGCACCAGCACCACCCGTTGGAGCATCACTGCCTGATGGTGGTTCAGCACCGCTTGAACCTTCTCCCGTTGGAGCATCACCGCCCGATGAACCCGATGGTGTATTGCCTGTTGGTTCTTTACCGTCTTCCAAATCCACTTTAACATCGCCACTGTCACCTCCCGCATCATCATCGGTTGCTTTTGCTTTACGACCAGCAATAACTTTTTTGGTTAGAGCAAATGACGCACCAATACCAGCAGATGCTCCTGCTCCTGCCTGAATAGCACCCTGAATAGTATCATAAGTATCCTTGATTGATTTGACTTTACTATCGCTCAGTTGCTGTGCTAAACCCTGCTGATGCTGTAATCTCTCTTGGACGCTATTGCTAAATCCATTGATATCATCAAAATAACTCATTTATAAATATACTATCTATTTTTTTATT